>VMHT01101297.1_pt1 | contig 10772 bp, 3 predicted proteins | sample 4693611 | NCBI WGS metagenome assembly VMHT01 (sample SAMN12280063, study PRJNA550983) | marine metagenome | isolation source: seawater sampled from same location over 5 years 0.02-0.2 micron viral filtrate | place: USA: collected off the coast of southern California halfway between the port... ... | reverse complement strand
TCAGGTAGAGAATGGCCATGATCGTGATGGATTAGGTTCAGAAGAGAATTACTTCTGGAAAACAGCAAAAGAAAGGAATGATTTGTCTATAAATGTTGAAGCAGATCCTAATATTGGAGCAGGAAATACTGCAATTGATGGTTTAGGCTAAAAACTAATACATATAGTGTCTAAATAGAACAAATGTTCGTTTAGGCACTTTTTTTGTGTCTTCTTGGAGGTTCCTATGTCAGAAAAAATGCTAAGAGAGATCGCAAACGATTCTTTAACTCCTAAAAAGAGCGATAAGGAAAGTTCTAGTGACTTATTTGAACGTCTTAAATCAGAAGATGAAGACGGGTTAGATTATGAAATCGAAAGTTATGAGGTCATTTCAGAGTATCGTTAAGAAACCCTGATAAATAAAGTATATGTACTATACGATTCATAATGCCAGCTCAAAGAGTTAGTAAAGGTTTTAAAGATGTTAGTATGTCATTTAAGTATAACCCCTTAAGTGGCGATCTGATAACTTTAAGCAATGAGAACGCAATAGCAAGGGCTGTGCGTAATATTGTATCGACTACACCTGGTGAAAAGTTCTTTGATCCTGATTTTGGATCAAGTGTTGGTGAAATATTATTTGAGAATGTTGATGATATTACTGCCGTATCAATTCAAGATGAAATTAAGAGTTGTCTCGGTAATTATGAACCTAGAGTTGAATTAATTGATGTATTTGTAGATCCAAACTTTGATGAAAATCAATTTGACGTAAAAATCACATATAGGATAGTTGGTGTTGATATACCTCCTACACAATTAGAATTTGCCTTGCTTCCATCACGATAAATGTCACTTTTAAACTTTACTAGTCTGGATTTTGACCAGATAAAAGACACACTTAAACAATATTTACAATCCAACTCGAATTTTACGGATTATGACTTCGAGGGGTCGAACCTGTCAACAATTTTAGATGTTTTAGCATATAATACCTACATTACTTCATATAATGCCAATATGATCTCAAATGAGGTCTTTATTGATAGTGCAACACTTAGAGAAAACGTTGTTGCCCTTGCTAGAAACATCGGATATGTGCCAAGATCGAAAAAAGCATCAACTGCAACCATAAATTTCTCTGTAGAGCCAGGAATTACACCTCCACCAACAACAATTACCTTAAAGAAAGGCCCAGTTGTCTCCACAAACCAATTTGGCGGTCAATCTTTCGTTTTTGGTGTTACAAAAGACGTTACAAAACCAGTAATTGACGGAGTTGCTTATTTTTACGATGTAGATGTTAAAGAAGGCACTGTAATTGACCAAAAATTCCCATATTCTACGAATAATATCAATCAAAGGTTCATTTTATCGAATTCTGGGATTGATTTAGACACTTTAGAGGTCTATGTAAGACCAAGTGCGACTTCTTCACTACTTTCTAGCTACACAAGGCAAGATAGTCTGTTTGATGCGGTTACAGGAAGTGCAATTACAGGCAATTCTCTCATATATTACATTCAAGAGATTGAAGATGAGCAATATGAGGTAATTTTTGGTGACGGAATATTTGGAAAGGCACTTGCAGACGGAAATATCGTTGAAGTTTCATATATTTTGTCAAATGGATCAGAAGCTAACGGTGTCAGTAACTTAAGTTTTAGTGGAAAATGCACATACTCAAGAAATGCAGTCGAAAACACCATAACTAGTGGTATTTCTCTTGTAACTGCCAATACACCCTCTAGTGGTGGAGACGAAATTGAGAGTGTTGAGTCTGTTAAGAAGTATGCACCACAGATTTATGGCACTCAAAACCGTGCTTTGACCTCAAATGACTACGAAATCTTAATTCCTAACAAAATTTATCCAGAAACTGAGTCAATTTCGGTTTATGGTGGTGAAGAATTAGTTCCTCCACAGTATGGAAAGGTGTTTATTAGCATAAAACCAAGAACTGGTGACTTTGTACCAAATGCAATTAAGGAAAATATAAAAAGAGACCTTAGAAAATACTCTGTAGCAGGAATTGTTCCCGAAATTCTTGATCTCAAGTATCTCTACCTTGAGACTGAGAGTAAAGTTTACTACAATACGAGTTTAGCACCCAATGCTTTGATGGTTTCATCGACAATTTTGAATAATGTCAATAAACTAGCTGCATCTGCAGAGTTAAATAAGTATGGAGCAAGGTTTAAATACAGTAAATTCTTAAAAGTTATTGATCAAAGTCACGAATCTGTTACCTCCAACGTCACTACAGTAGAAATGAGGAGAGATTTAAGACTAGCAATTGATCAATTTGCTGAATATGCCATCGATTTTGGTAATCAATTCCATATTTCATCTATGGATGGTTTCAATATTCGCTCTAGTGCCTTCAAAGTGTTAGATATTAGTAATGAAGTTTATCTTTATGATACTCCAAACACTGATAAGAAGACAGGATCACTTGGTTTATTCTCATTAGATGCACCAGGTTCAACAACTCCAATGATTGAGAGACAAAACGTGGGTGTTGTTAATTATAACACTGGTAGAATTACCCTTAACCCCATCAATATTGTCTCAGGTAAGACAAAAGATGCTCAACAGATCATGGAAATTTCTGTAGTTCCCGAATCAAATGACGTAATCGGATTACAGGATCTTTATTTACAACTAGATACTAGTAACGTAGAGATGGTTGTTGATGAAATTGCGTCAGGTGCAGACCCATCAGGATCAACATATACAGTTACATCAAGTTATACAGACAGAAAGATCATAAGATAACACATGACCGATAAAAGAGTTCAAATTAATAAGGTTGTCAAAGAGCAACTTCCTTCTTATGTCAAGGATGACAGCCCTTTAGTCGGTGAATTTTTAAGTGCGTATTATCAAGGGCAAGAATATCAAGGCGGCCCAATCGATATAATCAATAATTTAGACTCTTACATACAATTAAACAAATCTGGAAGTCTTGTTGGAGTTACAACCCTCTCAAGTGCTGTTGGCCAATTTGACCAAACTATATTTGTTAAGGATACAACTGGATTTCCTAATGATTATGGTCTATTAAAGATAGATAATGAGATAATTACATACACTGGAATAGGAACAACTGCGTTTACTGGATGTATTCGTGGATTTAGTGGTATTACATCCTTTAGTAATCCAGATCAACCAGAGGAGTTTATATTTTCAACATCTAAAGCAGCTGCTCATGCAGTTGGAGTTGGAACAAGTGGTGGTCAAGTTCATAATCTAAGTGGATTATTTTTAGAAGAATTTTTAAAGAAGTCAAAAAAACAATTTTTACCTGGTTTTCAAAAAGATTTAAACCCTGCATTAAATCAACCACAGTTCATTCGCCATTCAAAGGATTTTTATAATTCAAGAGGAACTGACGAATCTTTTAAATTACTATTCAAATCATTATATAACGAAGAAGTAGATATTGTTAGACCTGCTGATTATGTGATTGCACCATCTGATGCTAATTACCGAAAAACTCGTGATATTATAGTTGAGGCAATTCAAGGTGATCCTATGGATCTTGAGAATAGAACACTCTTCCAAGACCCCATAGAGAATCTATCTAGAGCATATGGCCCTGTTTCAATGGTTGAAAGGGTTAGAGTTGGTCTTTTAACTGACACTTATTATAAGGTTAGTATTGATGCTTCTTTTGGAACAGGAAGTTCTGATGAATTGTTATACGGTAATTTTGCTGTTCATTCTAATTCAAAGAATATTGGTCAGGTTGGAGCAGCACAGACTTATATTGATGTTGACTCAACTATAGGATTCCCTGATAGTGGAGCACTGACATTCAAGTATAAGAATGGAACTACTGGAATTTGCACATATTCTAGCACTAATATTACACAGTTCTTAGGTATAAGCACAACTGGTATTACTACTACAATTAAGGATGCAACGACAATTAGACAGAATGCTTATGTTTATGCCCTAGGGCAAGCAAACAGCACTGCAGGGGTCACTACAGACGGTATACGCTGCAGAATAACAGGTGTTATAAGTGGTGTAGAACTTCCTAATACTTACTACCAAAGACTTGGTGCAAAAATCAAATTAAAGTCTTTAGGTAAGATTGCTCCTGTGAGCGATTTTAAATCAAATAATTGGGTTTTCAATGTTCAACCAAAATATAATGTAAACACAATTACATTACAAGATGCTTCAGGGCCAACATATGAAGTTATTACCGAAGATTTTCATAGAATAAGATTAAACGATAAAATAACAGTTCAAACAGCAAATGCTACTTTAGATGGTAGTTATGTTGTTACTGATGTTTTAAGTAATGTCAAAATAAGAATGCAAGGAGCTGTTATAAGCGATCTTACTGCAGTTGCTGCCATAACAAAAACTATTGCAAAACCAAATTCTGATGGAACTAGTGTAGATGATAATCAACAACATTTAAATGACTATACCGCAAATATTCAGAACGTATACTTGGATGAAGTTGGATATGCCCATACCCTTTCTAAAACTAAGAACTTAGTTGCATCCAACTCTATACCAACATATGGGTCAAGTCATAAGTTAAACCCAAGCACTCAAAAAATACAATTATCTGGAACATTTTTAGGTGGCCAAACAATTATTGGAATTACCACAGGTTCTAATGATCATAATTTCTTTAGTGGTGATGCAATTTACTATACTCCACAAAAAGATGATGATGGAACAGTTTCAAGTTTTCTTTTTAGTGAAGGATTGTATTTTATAGAAAGAGTAAATGCGAATGATGTAAGATTAGCAAAATCTCGTTCAAACTTATATGATGGTAATTATCAAAAAGTATCAGAGTCAACTGTTACTGTTGAAATTACAAATAACACTTTTGAGAAGTATGAATTTCACAATAAACAGATTTTACCTCAAAAACTGCTTAGAGAAATTGATATGCCAGTTTATGATGGCAAAAAGTATAAAACAAATATTGGATATAATGGTGTTTTAGTTAACGGTGTTGAAATACTAAGTTATAAGTCTCAAGATCTTTGTTATTATGGAGATATCAAATCTATAGACGTTACTGGTGGTGGAAGACAGTATGATGTTATAAATCCACCTCAATTAGCAATTAATGATGGTGTGGGGGCAGGAGCTACTGGATATGTTGCAACTAGAGGTAGTTTACAAGAGATAAGAGTTCAAGATCCTGGTTTTGATTATGTCGATGTTCCTAAAGTATCAATAAGTGGAGGAAATGGAACTGGTGCTGTAGCAGAATGTAAAATGGTTACAGTTCCTCATCAAGTAGTATTTAATTCTGGTTCAGGATCTCAAACTATCGTAGTTACTGGGTCTGATGACTTTAACGTTGGATTTTTAACCTATCATAAGTTTAGAAATCATGAAAGAATCGTATATGATACTTTTGGTGGAAAAGCATTATCGGGATTAAGCACAGGAGCAATATATTACGTTAATACTCAAAATGTTGCTGGTTTAACAACAATAGCAACTTGGGTTGGATATGCAGGAACAACTTGGTATCCAGAAAAGACTGTTAGGCTACATAGAAACTTAGATGAAGCAGTTGCTGGTGTTAACACAATTGGATTTACTGCTATTGGTGAAGGAAACCATCAATTTAGATCTTTAAATGGTAAATCGCAAGTTGGTAGTATAAATGTATTAGAATCTGGTGAGGGATATGAGAATAAACTTAAAACATGTGAACCAACTGGAATCAACACTGCTCTTGATAGAATAACAATTAATAACCATGATTATAAGACAGGTGAGATTGTAACATATACTGCTGATGCTAATGGAACATCTATTGAAGGTCTTTCAAGTGATAAGAAATATTATGTTTTTGTAGTTGATGAAAATACCTTTAAATTATCAACTGTTGGTGTTGGAACAACGGCAAAAGACTTTTACTTCAGAACAAAACAGTATGAAAACTTTAGATCTATTGGAGTTGGAACTCATAATTTTAATTATGATCCAATCGTTGTAAATGTAGAGGGTATTGTTGGTTTAAGTTCAATAGAGGGTGCAAATTTTCAATGCGTTCCTCAACCTTTGTTTAGGGGTGAGGTTACATCAGTTCATTTAACACATGGTGGTGTTGGATATGGAGCATCTGAGATAATCAACTTTAATAGACAACCAAGAATTGATTTATATACTGGAGTAAGTGGAGAATTATTACCTGTTGTTGCTGGTGGAACAATTATTGACGTTGCAATTAATAATAGAGGCCAATCATATAACACTCCTCCTAGTATCTCAGTTACTGGTATTGGAACTGGTGCAGAGTTGGTTCCAGAAATAATTAATGGTCAAATAAGATCCGTTAAGATAATTAAAGGCGGTGTTGGATATGGTGCATCTACCACTTCACTTAATGTTGAATCTGCAGGTGAATTTGCTATATTCCAAGCAAATCTTAAAACATGGCAAGTTAATGAGGTTAAAAAGAATTTTACTAACATAGATTCTTCTGATGTATTCATAGAGAAACCAACACAAATAAGTCGTGAATTACAATGTTCTCATGCATACGCACCAAGAGGATTAAGAAAGATTGTATATCAAAATAACTCTGCGGGAACTCCATTATATGGTAGTAGAGATTTAACTTTATCAGGTGGTGTGGAAGAGAATAAAACACAGCACTCACCTATTATTGGTTGGGCATATGACGGTCTTCCAATATATGGCCCATATGGATATGAGAAAAGCACTGGTGGATCTGTAACTCAACTTAATTCTGGATATGCTGTCGATTTAAAAACTAATAGACCTCCTACTAGCATTTTTCCTCAAGAATTTTTTGTTGAAGACTTTACTTGGAATAGTAATACTGACGAAAGTTATCTTGATGAAAACAATGGAAGATATGGTATAACTCCAGAATATCCAAATGGAATATATGCTTATTTCTCTACTCTTGAATCTACAGTAACTTCAGATTCTAGTGATCCATTTAATAACTTTAAAAAACCAAAATTCCCATATTTGCTAGGTGAAAACTTTGGTGCTCAACCAAATGCTTTTAATTTCTTATCAAAGAATAATCAAGATGAAATAGATCTCAATAAAACCACATGGGTAAGAAATACTGAACCATATGAACTACTTCAAGATGATAGTGCATATAATTATGTAAGTCAGTCATATAAGTATGTTACTCAAGAAGGTGAAGTTGTATTTGCTTCTGAAGGTGCTGTAGATAAAGTCGGTATAGTTACTGGTGGATCTTTATATCAAGTTGGCGATAATATTGTTTTTGAAGAAAAAGTTGCTGATAATTTCCAAACAGTTGCAAACGTATCAAAAGTAAGAGGGCCTGGAATTGGAACTATTTCAGTTATCAATACAAAATTAAATAATATAGAGTTTTATCCATCTCAAGAAAGAGGTAGGTTTGTTGGTGTTCATACTACTCCAATAAATTTACAGAATTTAGATAAAGTTTTTGTTTCTGGCATGTCAACCACAAGTTCAGATCTTGGTGGTAAAACTTATAATATTGGAATTTCATCCGCAAAATTAATAATTTCACAAGGTATTGGATCCGTTGCGGCCACTGGATTAGTTACATTCTTCAGTGTTCAGGGTAAATTACCATCTCCAAACGATAATCTTAATAATCTTGCATTAAGAGAAAATGATATATTAAAAGTTGGTATTGGAACAAGGCAAGAGGAAGTTAAGATACTTAATATTGATGCTGCCTCATCTAGATTAAGAGTATTAAGAAATCAAAATAATTTAGATCAAACTGGTAATGGTCAAGGTGGATTAGCTCACACTACAACAACATCAGTAGAGGAGGATCCTAGAAAGTTTAAGATAGATGTTGGTTTTACAACTGAATTTGATAATCAAGTTGATTTTGAATACTATTTCAATCCAGTTGAATCTGTTGGTGTTGGAACCACAGCTGGGCCTGGTATAGGAACAACAGTAAGTATTCAAAATCCTGGTTCTGGTGTATCACAGATATTCATACCGTCTAGATCTATACGTCTACCAAATCATAAATTTAAAACTGGTGATAAAGTTACATATAGCAGAAACACTGGTAATTCTATAGGTATTGCAACAAACCGTGCTAATGCAGATTTACTTGTTTCTTCAGTTAATTTACCAGAGTCATCTCCATTATTTGTTGCTAAATTAAGTGATGATTTAATTGGTCTATCAACAGTTAGAATTGGTTTAGGAACACCAGGTGATGGTGTAGACCCACAAGATGTTTATGTTGGTGCTGCTGCCACTACTAAAGGTCAGAGTTTAGTATATTTCACAGGTATCGGAACTGGTGTATATCATAGTTTAAAAATTGCTTATGACAAAACTGTTAAAGGTTCTTTTGAGAAAAATCAAATTACAGTTTCAACTGCAAGTAGTCATGGTTTAGGCCATAATGATAGAGTTTTCTTAACTGTAGATGCTGGTATCACTACAACAGTTCCTATCAAATATAATAAGGCAAATAGAAAACTTGTTGCTAGAACCTTAGACTTTACTGCATCTGGTATAAACACATCAACTTCATTAACAGGTATACCCGATACTATTGAAATTAATAATCATGAAATGTTAACTGGTCAAAGAGTTATTCATACATCAACAAGCCCAATGGGTGGTTTAGTTAATGATGAAGAATACTTTGTATATGTTATTAATAAAGATAAGATTAAACTATGTGGTAGTAGATTCCAAACTAAACAAAGAAGACCAAATTTTGTTGGTATTCTAACTGCTAATAGTGCAAACCTTGGAACATTAAATTTAGTTAATCCACCTCTAGAGTTTTATAAGAACGGAACTATAACATTTGATTTGTCAGACTCATCTCTTTCATATACAAAAATTGCTGATACTTTACCTGCATTTGATTTAGAAATTTATACAGATTATAACTTTATACATGAATACACATCAAACGAAGTAAGTTCTACTTTTAATGTAACTAGATCTGGTACAGTAGGTATTGATGGTAAGTTAGTATTAACATATAATCAATATACACCAAAAATACTTTACTATAATCTAGTTGCCAATACATCTACAGATAATCCCGATGTAAATAAAGAACTTGTTTTGGATAGAGGTATTGAAGGTAATAATACAATAAACTTTAGAGAAAGTCGTTATGCTGGTCAATTTAATATTCTAGCAAATTCTGATAATACATTTACATATGATTTAGATAGATATCCAGAAGAACCATCTTACACAAGTTCTTCAACGACTGAAATAATATATGACACTACATCTAAAACTGCATATGGGCCAATAGCAGCAATTGCTATTCCTGAAAAAGGAAAGGGATATACTAGATTACCTGGTGTATCTACTGTAACCTCTGACACGGGTACAGGTGCTATTCTAGAGGCATCTAGTAGATCGATAGGTATACCTAAAACTGCAAAAATTAATAATATTGGTTTTGATTATCCATCAGACTTCACATTAAGACCACAATCCAAATTACCTCAAATAATTAAGATTGAAGCACTATCGGGTCTTAAGGCAGTTGGTATTACATCATATGGTAGAGGATATAATCAACCACCGCAATTAGTTGTTCTTGATGGTGTTACTAGAGATAAAGATCCTGATGCAGATTTATCTTATAATTTAGAAACTCCAGATGAGCCAGGATATGTAGATATTATCGAAAATACTTATGGTTTATCTAACATTACTCCAATTATTGTTCCTATTAATAATCCAAATGGAATTAGAGTAACTAACTTAGTTTATGATTCATCTACAGATACTGTTGCAGCAACATTAAAAATTGCATATAGTCTTGCAGAAGAGTTTCCTATAGAAATTGGTGATAAAGTATTTGTAGAGAATGCTAGTGTTGGAGTTGGATCGACTGGTTTAGGATACAACTCAGATGCATATAAGTATCGCACCTTTGAAATAACACAAGTTCATCAGAATTTGGGTAACGTTGGTGTTGTAACTTATAGTCTTGGTGGTAATCTTCCATCTGGTGAGATACCTGGTAATTTTAATTCTACTCTATCATCTGGAATATTGGTGAGAGAAAGAGACTTCCCACAATTCTCTGTTGTATTAGAACCTAACACATTTAATGCAAATGAAACTTTAACATCAGAAACTAGTGTTGGCCCTGTATCTGGTCTTGCTTTCGATTATGATGAAGAGAGTCAGTGGTTGACTGTAGAAGCTGCAAGTGACTTTAAAGTTGGTAAATTAATTGAATCTGCAGAGACAGGTGCAAAGGGAACTGTGTCTGAGATAGTTCTTACATTTGACACTAATTTCAACCTAGATTATTTCTCAATGGTCAATAATGGTTGGGAATATGAAACAGGTTTCTTAAGTAATATCTTACAGGTAACTCATGAAAATGAATACTATCAAAGATTTGCTTATGCGATTAAATCTAGAGTTTTCTTTGATAAGTGGAAAGATATTGTTAATACTTTAAACCACACAGCAGGATTCCAAAAATTTAGTAATCTTCAAGTAGAATCTAACTTACCAGTAGCTCAAAAGGCATCAATGGTTGTTGGTCTTGCTGGAACAGTAACTGGTGTTATTGATCTACAGGGATTTGAGAGTTTACACGAAGTTAACAACTTTGATTTGGTTACAGAAAACTTGAAATCAAGATCTCCTGCTGCTGGCAATCTTTCTGATCAAATTAACTTCCAAAATCGTATTCTAATTGACTATGCAGAATCTGTTGGTAACAGAGTTATTAAAATTAAGAACATTAGTCAAGATTTCCAAGATCAACCAAGAAATACACCTTTCTC
>VMHT01077430.1_pt1 | contig 10772 bp, 15 predicted proteins | sample 4693611 | NCBI WGS metagenome assembly VMHT01 (sample SAMN12280063, study PRJNA550983) | marine metagenome | isolation source: seawater sampled from same location over 5 years 0.02-0.2 micron viral filtrate | place: USA: collected off the coast of southern California halfway between the port... ... | reverse complement strand
ACATCAGTATGATCTTGATCTGTATGTGTACGTCTTAGGTGTGATACTAAGAATAAAGATATGCCAGTACGTTCAACTAAACTTCTAAGGTTAGTCATTGTCTGGTCTATCATCCGTCTCTCATCTCCTTGTAAGCCTGACAATAATATTGACAAGTGATCTAAGAAGATAACTTTTATGTCCAGCCCAAGAGCCATGTACTCAATGCGGTTGTAGATAGTATCCGAAGATAAACTACCAAAATGGTCGTATAGATAAAGGTTCCAATTATCGATAGTGGAATCATATGCTTCTTTTAATGTGGAGTATTCATGTTCGCCAAGATGTAATGCCTTTCCTACAGCTACAGACATAAGTCCTAATGCTGTTCGCCTGTTAGATTCCTCTAATGCTATATAGCCAACCTTGACTCCTTCTTCTAAAAGTTGAGTTGCTAGTTGTCTACAGAAAGTACTCTTACCTTGACCTGTCCCTGCTGTAATTGTTGTTAGCTCACCGTATCTAATACCATGAGTCTTCTCTTGTAATCCTTCAAACTTATATTTGTGATTACATGGTGGGCTTGGTGTCGTGACAGTCTCTAATAAAGATTTGCCATTAACTATCCCATCGGGTTTATATTCTTTAGCATCCCAGATAGCCCTGCAAATAGCGTTTGTATCATTTGCCTGTAACGCATCTGACGCATCTTTGTATTGCTCCAAGCGAGCAATCTTGACTTTTCCAATAGGTAAGATTGACGCTGCTTTTTCAACAGCTTCTCTTCCTGCGTTGTCATTGTCAAAGAAGAGGACGATTTCCTCATACCCTTGTAATAAAGGTATTTGTTTTTGAATGTCCTTTTTAGCTGACGCTGCCCCATGTGGTAGTGATACCATCGGCCAACCGCCCATCGCTTCATAACAGCTGGCAGCATCTAGTTCACCTTCAGTAATAACAATACGCTTACCGCTAGTAGGGAATAAGTGCTGACCAAATAAGGTGTCAGTGGAAACTCCTTCATATTTAAATTGTTTTAATTTGTCTTTGGTCTTGAATCCTTGAACTCTTCCAGAGCCATCGAAATAAGGGAATCGTAAATGTGTGTCGTCTCTATAGATTTTGTAGAACTCGCACGTTTTTTCACTGATATTTCTTTTTTGCAGCCTTTGGGCTGATCCTTTAAAAGTGACATTGCTTTGCATTTGATGAGTGTTTGATGTGTCGTTGCCTTCTGTGTAGTGCTGGCAACTAAAGCAGTAGGTGTGACCGTCCGTATAAATGCCATTGGCATCGGACGATCCACAGTTACTACATGGTTCGTGTCGTATAAATTCGCTTTCGGTCATTGCAACCAATCAATAGGTATGGCGTGAAAAGCACACCATTTTATGTTGTAGCGTTTGCACCATTGGGCATACGTTGTTTTAGATCGTTTAGAAATTTTCTTATATGGATCTTGAAAGACAATTCTTAAGTCTATACCTGGGTTTTCAGTAATTACTTGTTTAACCTTACGTCTATCCTCTGGTCTCCAGTATCCTTTAGTTTCTAGTATTACTCCATTCGGCAGTATGAAATCAGGTGTATATAAATGCTTAATGGTATAAGGAAAACTTACACTTTCATATTCATAATCAACACCTAATTCACAAAGAAGATCAGAGACTTTTTCCTCTAATCCTGATTTAAACATTAGAAGTCGTCGTCTTCTACTGAAGCTGGGGTTGTATCAGGAGTAACGTTTGGGTCATCAGCTTTAAATCCTGATGTCTTACCAAACAATTCGGCTACGCCCTGTTCATCTAAGTCGCCTGTATCTACTCCAGCTCCTGATTGAATTGAGACAACCTGTATCCCATTCAACTTTAATGATGTGCCGTATGTAGTTCCATCCTTAAGTATGTAAGGCTTCTGATGAAACCCTAATTTAACTTTAGATCCTTCATATACTGGCGTGTCTGCATTAGTAATGGGCGATCCTTCTGTGTCTACCACTGGAGGACGTTTCTCTTCAGCCCATGAAAATTTAACTATAAACTTTCCATCAGACACCTCTTCCCAAGGTGTAGGTTTAAGAGTTGATCTCTTTGGATTCTTTAGCTTTGACTCTGCCCATTTAAGACAGTCAGCTCTTTCAGTCTCAAGTGCGTCAACTATTTCACTATCGACTACTGCCTTAAGTGAATAGCCAAACTTACTTGGTTTTAATATCGCCTGATAACCTTCAAGGGTTACAGGAGTTGGTGTTACGTGTATGTTTCTCATTAACAGAAAAAATAAGTGGAATTAATTACCGACTCTGGTTCTAAATCTCCAATAATCGGTGGTTCAGTCTTTGCTCCAATAGCTTTGGCAAAGTCTTTTAAAAAATCATGCTCTGCAAATAGATGCATGTAGGTATCTCTTACTAAAGTGGATAGATTAGTCATATCAGTAGCTCTACATAGAACTGAGTCATGTATTAAAGCTATAGGTGCATTAAATTTAGTAGCACTTAAATGAAGTAATGAAGCGTCTAGTGAATGTATTAGGTTAGGAGCAGTTGCATTCTTATGGTGTCTAAGATCAACGCCTTTCTCTCCATCTAATACTTTGATTTGACAACGACCCATGAGATGTAATTCCACAATTTTGTGGTCATATTTCATAAGACGTTGTGTAACTCTAAAGTCTGATGGAGTTATCCAAGATATCTCTTCAGCTCCTTCCTTAATTGCGTTAGCTACCTCTAATTCGACCCAACGCATAACTTGCATAGGACCTGGTATGACTACTTCCATAGCAGCTCTTACCGCTTTAACTATTATTGTTAGCTCTTCGTTCTCTACCTCAATATCTATATCTTTAAATGCATCTCTAATATATTGTCTATTACTAAAAGGTTTAGCGTTATAGGGTATAGTCATAACCACTCTTTTGGTTTTTTTTCTATCCCAGTAAGGTCTTAACCTCTCAGGTATCTGATCTCTGCATTTGTCAGCTATTACTTGATATACATCTTGTGGTTTATCACTAGGTAAAACGTTGACCATAGCTGCTGTAGACTTGCATCGACAGAGCCCTGCCAGTATTTGAATCCCAGAACAGGTTGCGTCAGTGCTCACAACGCTTCCTGTTGTATTTTTACCTAGCATGACTACTGAATGGTATTCGTGACATGCAGCTAAAAACTGCCAAGGTTCTTCGGCTACTTCCCAGTCACCTATATTGTTTAACGGATCTGTAGCTACTCTAATGATTAATAAGATATTTTCCCTTTTAGTTACCCAAGATAACCTGTCATCCATAGTTGCTTTATCCAGCCCATATGAGGTGGAGACCATAAAAGCTAACCATTTAATTGCATCCTCAGTTACAGGTGCTTCATCAGCAAACCTAATTAAACTTTTTCCAAAGTCAGTGTCTTGAGGTGTTAGAAAGCTAGGTATAGGGTATGCTCTGCCACGATAATCGTAGCTCCAAGGAATATAGTAATCTTTATCTTTAAACTCTCGGACACAATTCATTGTCATCCTAGTTCTACAAGATATTCTCCATTCGTTAGCATTCTTATTACGTGATATAGCTTTGTCCTTTCTCCATTGCTTACGACCTTCTTCATTAGTATCTATGTCAAAGGGTTTAGGTGGATCAGGATGATTAATAACAGGACGAAATTTACCTACTTCGATTTCTCTCTCCTCCAGCTCCTCGGCAACCATTACAGTAAACGGATTTAAACGGTATTTAACCTTCTGAATTTGATTAAGAAATTGGTAAATGGTTTCCCCCTGTATACGTAAGGGAACCCCCCTACGAACCATTTCATGGCAACGAGTTAAGTCGTTTAAGTAGTAGCCTCCTTCATGTACTGGAGACCAATCTCTTGGTTCGATTAACATCGGCCAAGCTAATGGACTAAATAGTTCAGCTAATCTTATGATTTCTTCCTTGTTTTTATGAAACTTATCAGTTATTACTACAAACTGCTGAGTCTTTCCTCTATGCATTGATAAGTCTCTTACAAACCAACCTGATGATTCCATCAGGCAATCAAGAAACCATGTTCCTAATTTGATCCGATCTATTCTATTCCAAGGTTTCCATTGCTCTATCTCCTCATGCTTAGACATTAAAGTCTGCATGGATTTACGTTTGTATTCCGTACCTTTAGCTTGATGCCAATAATTCTTTTTTAATGTCTCAAAAAGCCCTGGTCCACTAGCTTCGTAGTATTTCATCTGGCATTCAGCTTCAATAGCTGAACCAATAGCCTGTACAACGTTGGCGACCTTACTATTCTCTTTACGAGGGGAAAAAATCTTATCAAAAACTATTTTTGCAGTGATAGCTCCCTGTGCTTCTGAATCAAGCGACAATAGATAAGGCAATAGTTGGATTAAATGAGCTGCACCTTTGACTGCAACCTTCTTTCTTTCTTCTTTCTTTTCTTCAATATATTTAACTAAATAAGGCAAAAGAGTTTCTATTGATGCCGAACCAAATGTAGTGGCAGAAGCATAATCTTTATCTAATAAATTTTTAGTATTAGATCTTATACGTTCTAATCCTCCCTTGATTTGCCTCCGCTCAAACCTCTCTTGCATCTCTAAATCAGCAGTTGTAGGCATATGATGAGTGTTAAAAAATGGACGTCCGCTTTTCCCATCCGACTGTTGCGTAAGTGGATAGCTGGGACATAAGAAAGGGACTGGGTTTTTAATCCAATCCCTGTATAGGTGCATTATTTTTACGCCCGCTCCTTAGACGTGCGTGTCTACCAATTTCACCACGTCCGCACTGGGATTTGGAGCACTGGCGGGTGTCCAAACTTTATCATTGTACGATAAAGCGGTCTGAAATTGAGGGTCTGACGACACATCCGCATTACGATATGCGTCATCAAGATTTAATAATGCAATCTTGTCTTCGTTAGTTAATACTTTCTGCATGTGTGATAGCTCACCTGAGTGATAAGCCTTAGCAAGATTAACCAAGTCACGACTTTTTTGTTTGTTCAAAGCACGTGCATACCTTCGAGTAACTTCAACAGAAGAGTGACACATTAAATCACATACTCTGTCGATGGGAGTACCAATAGTCAATAACGCACTACAGAATGTATGACGTAATTGTTTTAGTGGGTACTGCTTATTCTCTGGCAACGCATATGCTCGGTTCTTTTTAAACGCATAGTCCAAAGTATCAACTGTTCTCCAGTCAGTCCCAAAAACTAAGTGACTACCTGGAATGTCCTTGATACGTGGAAGTAAAACTTCCTCTAACTTTGGCATGATGGGTATAGGAACCATTTTAGATGCTTTGTTTTGAAAGCTTCTACCTATATATAGCCACCCTCTTTCGAGGTCTATATCTTTAACTCTTATTTTTAAGAGTTCACCCCTTCTAGCACCTGTCCATGCTAGTCCCATTATGAAATCAGCTAGATTATTGTTACCCATCATTGTGTAACTTCTAGCTAATTCAACCATCGCATCAACTTCATCGAATGTATATACAATCGGATCAGTTTTTGTTTCTGGTAAACGAGCACCAAAAAAACAGCTAGGAATTTCGGGAACTAATTTCCTCTGCATGCAGAACTCAAAGGTTGTGCGTCCAGAAGAGATAGATTTGTTTACTGTGCTATTAGCCAACCCTTGACTAAGCATAGTATTCCTTAACCTATCCATAGCTATCCAATCAATCATGGATACACTACAGTCACCCCAGATATTTCTAAGATGTGCAAGGTTATTGATAATAGTACTTCTTGACCTTGAATGTACCCAGTCGGGTCGATTGGCAAGAGTGTAATCAATACACTGAAACAGTGTTTTAAATTGTTTGTTCCCCATAGAGAATTTGTTTGAGTGAATTTGCAAGTTGTCGACCTTTGGCTGTCATTTGTAATACCTGTTTCCTACGGTTAGTACGATCACGATATTTAATAATCAAGCCAAGTCCAGGTTTCGCCAATCTATGTTGATCAGATAACCAATCAGTATTTCTACTACCACTAGCACTCGACATCTTCAATACACGTTCCATGTCTATCTTGTTGCAGTCATCGTGGGAAGCTACATATAAAAATGTTGAGATTACTTGTGCAGGTATTTCTTTAGTGTGCTCGTTATCAGAATTTCTGAAGAACTCAATTGCTTGAGCCAGTTTCGCTATCTGATAATCGGTCACTACCCTGCTCGGGTCTGAGTTCGTCATTAGATTGTTGGTTGGCTGGACATGGTTTGTATTCTACACTTAAATTGCCTAAGTGGAGTGATAAATCAAAGAATTTGTCGGATTCTATACCAATGTATAAAGAGCCTAAAGAAAAGAGTTGCATAAAAGCTCCTTAAAAGTGCGTGAACATGTGTTCGATATTATAGTAATAATCTAGGATTCTAGTTATTTGCTATTTCTCTGAAGGTATTGTATAGGTATTATTACTATCCAACATTTGTTGTGACATAATGTTAACAATCTCCTCCTTATGTGGATGATTATGTATCTTCTGTAACAGTTCGTTAGATCTGCGTGTATAAGTTGTTTCGTTCATGAGTGATTAAAATCAATTGGTAAATCTGTTGGTTTTATGTGGTACATGCCTTCTTCAGTGCACATATATATTTCTTTGTCTTCTCTCATGCATTTTGATAAGCATTGCTTTGCACCTCGTTCTGTGTTGTAGAACTTCTCAGAGTATTTACCGTCCTTATCCTTCATACGGATAATGGCAAATACTGAGTCGGGAATCTGATAGCCATATACTTTCCAGTCTTCAAACTGTTCATATGGCATCGATGGAAAGTACTTGTCAGGTGTATTCCTTATTGCTTCACAGCTATTAGGGAAGTACCTTTGTCCTTTGTTTGGTTTGCGTCTCATAATGGGTAACTCCCTGTAATAGGTTTAATGTCAATTAATTCAAATCCCCTGGTATCACACCAGTCCTTAGCTTTCCATGCTGCGTCTTCATGGTCATTTGCTTCCATGAGATGCCAACGCCAATCGTGTTCCCAACAACGTTTGTTGCTGTATTCAACTTGATAAGGATACATAGCAGTGCCTGATGATGAGTGTTAAAAAAAAATTCCTGTCTCTTTCGAGGGGTTTACTGACTGTCAGGCTTAGTCACTTCGACTATTTAGTTTGTAATGCTTCAATGATCTCCTTTAATCTCCACCATTCGGTAGAAAGATATACAACTTGGTTTAGTTGGTATAACAGGGATTGTTGAGTTGTGGATGGGTGTAAGTTCAAAGTTGTCCTTGTCTCCTTGCTTGTGTGTCCCTAAGTGTTGGACGTGTTGGAAATAGTTCTGGCTCAGGTCTGAATGAAGTACGTAATATTTCCATACGCATGGCATCGTCCTTAATTTTCTTAAGAACCTCAATACAATCCTCATAAGATAAGTTTTTATCTAGATCAGGGTTGTATTGCCATGTCAATTCGTAGACCTCAGCTATAAAGCTGGCTTGGTTCATGCTGCCTCCCATAAGTGTTCTTTTTTACCAAATTTTCCTATGGTGAATTGATCAGTTTTTACAAGTTTCCCTGCGTTTACTAGATCAGTCATAGCTCTTCTAATAGAAGTAATAGGACACTTAATCTTTGTTAAGAAGTGAACCATTGAAGGACTTAAGGGTTCCTGAGCTGATTTGAAACAGTCAAGGATAATTGCCTCTTGAGTCCTCGTATTTGTATGAGATGTAACCAGTACACTGGATACTTCATTGATAGTGTTGTAAAACATTAGTCAGTAAACCCTGCTCATTGCAGGGCAATTGGACGTGATCGGAATCGAACCGACCTTGCAACCATGCGTCCTTATTTATTGGAATCCTTGAGAAACCAGGTATAGCCTTGTATATGTCCTTGCGTCCGTCCATGCGTCCCTAACACTCATCAATCAGTAGCTGGTGAGCCACTGAATGATTAATGATTAGCCCCATTGACTAGCCATAGCCTGAGCTATGCCCTTATAAGTAGTGCTTCTTAGCTTCCATCTATCTTTAGATGGTGGTAAGTAATGAAGTCTTTGAGTTACCTTCTTTGGTAGTCCAGTTAAATCCTTGATGTCTGTAGGTTTTAAAGGGTCGAGACCTCGTAACCATAAGCCTGTTTTCTTAGTCTCATAGTGTCCGTGCTCATACGGTTGAACGTATTGAGTAGGCTTGCCTATGTATGACTTAGTACTTATGACACCAACGGGATTCTCAAGACATACCCTCGGAATGTCGCATTGATAGAGACGTTCAAAGAATTTAATCGCGGCTTGCTGCCTTCCATCCTTGATCTTTTCAGGGAACCACGCAGCCCCACTAATAGCGAGATCAGTACATGGTGGATGGAAGATACCTAAATCCCAGTCACCATCGATGAAGTCGAAGATGTCACCTTGATAATGTTTATCGCTGGGCGTATCACTGGGCAATAGGTCACAGCTCCACGCATTATGACCTCGAGCAGCGAAGGCATCCCTTACGATGCCTGAATACTCGCAGCCTATTAGAACATTTAATTGTTTCATAATTGATTAGGTTGTTTAAGTGGATAGATTAGTTAGTAGTTAATTGTCCTACTATTTCGATAGCGTCCCTCCTGTTCTGGCAGTAGTTCTCAACGATTACCCAGACACAATGATTTTTAAATGTCACCGTGTCATTAACTGAATTACTAGCTACGCATTGAGACATCCAGTCCTCGCCTAACATGTCGGATAGTTCCTCTTCTATTTCTTCCTCGTGTTCATTAAAGAATTTACGAGTTTCGTAATAGTAAATGAAACCACTAACACCACCACCACAGCCGTGGTTGGCTACATCCTTGACCTCGGTGATGTCTGTAAAACGTTCATCGAGAGCCTCTTGTAATCTTGAATTAGTCATGATTTTTAATTGGCTACTCTCATTGAGTAGCAAGTGAGACGGGACGAGTTGAACGTCCCTAAAAACCCAGTCTCTAACAGTTAACTAGCGTGTTTGGCACGTTAAGTCCTGTTTGACCTATGCAATAGGTTTTATTTGTTTTATTCTTAGCTAGTTTCTTAAGTCTGTTAGTCCAGAAACCTAGTGATACACTAGGATTAAGAGTTACGTTAGCTATTGAACGCCTTGATACATTCTTGTATGTATATTCTCTACCGTTGTGATATCTAACGACTGCGACCTTAGTAATAGGATCAACAGCGAGAGCATCAACACATGAAGAGGATCTATTTTCTATGTAATACATAAGAATTAATTTAAATAAATTTACAAATTAATCCATACTTAATAAAATTAATTAAGTGGATTAGTGGCAGTTAAGGACTTGCACCCTAATGCATGCTTACATGCTGCCTTGCTTCCCATTACTTACGAGAGGTGTAGTCTGTGCCGTCCTGTTTCAGCGGTCTTATTTCCTGTCTCCGATAGCATTCTTAAAGATTTGTCCCTTTAAGCTCTATTGTCAAAGTAACTATGTCAGAGTCCGAAGCGGTTCGGCTCATGTTTCTTATTGTAAACCCTATTACTTCACTTGTGCAACTATTAATATTTTGATGATATCAGCTCAAATCGGTGAGACACCAGGTATAGTCAGGGATCTCAGCGAATCAGTAGAAAATCTTAAGAACTTGGCTGTTTCTTGCTATTGGTTGCTGTGTATGCTGTCTCAGTATTGTTACGGAATGTAACGCAACAGGTCGCTTTTAATTTACATATAGATTTTTTATGCATATCAAATTTAAATTAAATAAAAAATTTTGATAAATAAATAGTTTTTTATAGATTTTTCAATAAATATTATTAAAAGCATTGGTATGACTGGCTTGGCACCCGCTTACCAAGCGGATGGCTTTGTTTTTAGGGAAAATCCGACCCCCCTTGGGGGGATTTGCGACCCTCCTACATCGTATATATGACTTCAGAAATTTATGTTATTTTTTGAACACATTTAACTTACCTAAGAGATATACAGTAATAACAATCCAGAAGGTTATCTCAAGACCATAACTACTCATCTTCTGTCTCCGGGAAGTATCCGATAGTGTAACCATTACCATCCTCACATTCCTCTACTACAGCTTCATAGACAGTATCAGGATGTTCTACCATATACTTCTCTATAGCTGTATCTACAGTCTGTTTAGCTTTCAAATCTATATATCTGTTCTCTAAACCTATCAACACACCCAGTATTAAGAAGTTGAGTGGAGGGAAAGGAGTCTTCAGACTCTTATATAACTCTTTAAACGTAATAATCTTTAGTTTATGTTCCATATAGTTAAAGGCAGTGGAGAGTAGTGTTTTAAAGTAATATCATTCACGGATATTCAGTAAAGAGGAGGAGTTGCTGGTTTTAGCAGTCTTACTCCTCCCCTACAGAGGTCCACCCTTCCCCTGTATACGTAAGGGGACCCCCCTAAACCCAGTTAGGAGTTGACTTCCCACCAGCCTTACCTCTGGCTTGTTGTCTTTGTTTAACATCCATTCCAAGTACTAAATGATTTGCACTACCTTGTGGATCATCCAAGAATTGTTCTAGTATGTCGTTCCACTCTTCACGTTTACGTAGGTTGATCTGTTCCTGTGCAGAGATAGACAGTGAATCGGTAAAGTATTTAACGCCTTGAGCTAGGCAATCTAATCTGTCGTCATGTTTAACTGCATACTTCATCCGACACATCCTACTCATTTGATAGAAGAGCATGTAGAGAAGTCTTTGTTCTGGAGGATGTTCTTTGTTTGAGTTATAGTCCCAATCAATAACAGCCCTATCAACAACAAGGCGATGTTGGTTGAGAACAGGCTCAAGACTATCAATGA
>VMHT01131121.1_pt1 | contig 10773 bp, 19 predicted proteins | sample 4693611 | NCBI WGS metagenome assembly VMHT01 (sample SAMN12280063, study PRJNA550983) | marine metagenome | isolation source: seawater sampled from same location over 5 years 0.02-0.2 micron viral filtrate | place: USA: collected off the coast of southern California halfway between the port... ... | reverse complement strand
GAGTTTGAAGAAGAATGGAAAGTTTATACAGACTTACCACACGCTCATTTTCTACAATCAGCAACAGCAGGATTACATTTAGCACTAAAAGTATTTAAAGAAAAATATGGTTGGGAAGACGGAGATGAAATCATTACAACACCATTAACATTTGTTTCCACTAATCACGCTATTATGTATGAAAACTTAAAACCAGTATTCGCTGATGTTGATGATAGTTTATGTTTAGACCCAGACTCAGTATTAAGTAATATCACAGACAAAACAAGAGCGGTGATGTTTGTTGGTATCGGTGGTAATATTGGACAATACGATAAGATTAGAGAAATTTGTAATTTACAAAACATACCATTAATTTTAGACGCGGCTCATTTAGCAGGAACTGAAACTACAAGAGTATATCCACAATATCAAGCGATGAAACAATCACAAGTTGGTTGGGATGCTGATGTTTCAGTATTTAGTTTTCAAGCAGTAAAGAACTTACCAACAGCAGATAGTGGTATGGTTTGTTTTAGAGATGAAGAAGATGATAAAAAAGCAAGAAGATTATCTTGGTTGGGTATTGATAAATCTACATACGATAGATACAACAAAGGAACTTATAATTGGAAGTATGATGTTCCAGATGTTGGATACAAATATCACGGAAATGCATTAATGGGAGCTATAGGATTAGTCCAACTAAAATATTTAGCTGAAGACAACCAATACAGAAACTTACTTTCTGAAAGTTATGATTATTATTTTAATATACTTAATTTAGAATCAATTCAAGGAGTAAAAAATACATTGGTCGAGGGAGTTCATTCAAGACACTTATATCCAATCAGAATTAAAAAAGGTCTAAGAGATTTTGTAATGGAAGAATTATCAAAAAGAGATATCTATTGTGGTGTTCATTATTTAGACAACACACAATATCCAATGTATAATTACGCACACGGAACTTGTAAAAACGCTCACCAAATTAGTTCAGAACTAATATCATTACCATTACATTTACATATGTCAAATTCTGATGTTAGAAGAGTAGTTGAAGAAATAGCAGACATACTTCCAGAATATAAAAAAGACAAATCAATAACAAGAGGGTTATTGGGAAGAGCAGACAATGGCAAAAAGTAAACAACACAAAAGAAATATCAAACACGAATTTGGTAACCCACCACACCATCTGAAAAAAGAAAGATATATGCCAAGAATAACTTTTTGTATTCCAAGTAAAAATAATTTGAGATATGTGAAAGTAGCCATAGAAAGTATCAGAAAGAATTCATTTAGAAAAGACCACTACATACATATTTTGGTTGACTCTAATGAAGATAAATGTTACGAGTGGTTAATGGAAAACAAAGACGAAAATACAATAGTCAAGTTAAACGAAAGAGATGGACTATATGGTATTGGGGAAGCGTATGATTATCTTATTTATAATGCTCCAACAGATATTGGTATGATATTTCACGCAGATATGATGTTAGGTAAAGATGCTGATTATCACGCGTTTAAACATTGGAAACGAGGAGTAGTAGTTTGTTCAACAAGAATAGAACCACCACTACACCCCGAAGGTCCAGAGAAAATCGTTGAGAATTTTGGTATGTGGCCTGAACAAGATGTTGAAGAAGGATTTGATGAAAAAGGATTTGATGAGTTCGTTGAAAAATGTAAAGAACAATATGGAGAAAAAACAACTGAAGGTTGTTTCGCACCTTGGTTAATTCACAAAAAAGATTTAGAGAAAATTGGTGGACACGATTATCGTTTTAAATCAGCAAGAGAAGATTCTGATTTGTTTAATCGTATGGTGTTGGGTGGTATGGAATTAATTCAATCTTGGAATTCATTTGTTTATCATTTAACAGCAAGAGGTGGACAATTTCAACACGGAAAATTAACAAAAGACCATTCACAAAAATCAGCAGAATGGCAGAATCTAATGAATAATTCAACAAGAGAATTTATTAGAAAGTGGGGTAGTATAGTTAAACACGATGCACTTATGTATCCAATTATACAACCAAAGTATGATATAGCTTTCAGAATTAAAAATTGTGATTTAGCAATGTTATATCAATTAGAGCCTTGGTGTTCAAATATCTATACAGATTGTAATCAACGAGAATTAGATTTGTATATCCATAGAGAACAAAAAAATACAACAAGACCACTAAAAGAAAGAATAGGACATTATGATGATGAAATTAATAGTGATGTTGTAGTTAGATTTGATGGTTCTGAATTAACAAATGAGTTGTATAACTTTTTACTTAATCTTGGAGATATATTAACTGATAGTGGAGAACTTGGTGAGATGGTTTACACAATATTTCATTTGAAAATAAATTCACTAAAAAACTTACACGAAGTAAAGAAAAAATTTAATTAGAGAAAATAAATTACTATTTATTATTAAAGGTTATAGGAGAAAAAAATGTATGATGTTACCGTAGCAGTTTGTGTTTACCAACAGAAAAATTGGTTACATAGATGTTTAAGAAGTTTGTCAACACAGACAATGGACAAATCAAAGTATCAAGTTATCGTAGTAAATGATGACCCAAATGAAAGATTAGAAGATGTTATTGAAGTATTTGAAGAACATCTTAATATAAAACTAATTAACAATGGTAAGAATTTAGGATTACCAACATCACTAAACAAAATTTTAAAAGCTTCAATGTCAAGATATTTTGTAAGAGTAGATTGTGATGATTATGTTTCAAGTCATTTTCTATCCACATTATCAAACTTTTTATATTATAACTCTGGTCCTAGAGTAATGAACACAGAATGTAATTATCAAGCAGTAGCGTGTGATTACTTCAAAGTAAATGAAACTGCTGAACTAATGTCAAGACATAGTGCAGAAGAAGAGTTTCTAGCAAATGGTATAATGTATACTTACGAATCACTTGCTAATCTTGGATTTTATAATGAAGATTTCAAGATGAGAGAAGGACACGAGTTGGACAAAAGATTTAAAGAAAAATATAAAATGTATTATTTGAGAATGCCGTTATATCGTTATCGTATGCATCCACAAAATAGAACAAACAATAAATCAGAAACAGATAAATACGATAACAAATTATAGGAGAAAGAAATGAAATATGTAGTAGTAGGTGGAGCAGGTTTTATCGGTAGTAATATCGTAGATAAACTTATAGAACAAGACCACGAAGTAGTAATAATAGATAATTTATCAACTGGTAAATCAGAAAATGTAAATCCAAAAGCAACATTGTGTGTAGTTGATATTATGAAACCCCACAATGCTGAATGTTTGGTAGATTGTATGAAAGGTGCTGACTCAGTATTTTTATTAGCGGCTAAGGCTAGGGTTCAACCTTCAATCGAAAATCCTGTTGAATATGAAACCAACAATACAATAGGAACTTTAAATGTTCTAAAATGTGCTTCAGACGCAGGTGTGAGAAGAGTAATTTATAGTGCTTCTTCATCAGCCTACGGAAATACCGAGAAATTACCATCAAAAGAAACAGACCCGATAAATCCATTGTCCCCGTATGGAGCACAAAAATATTATGGTGAGGTAATGTGTAAAATGTTTTCCGAAGTATATGGATTAGAAACCGTATCATTAAGGTATTTTAATATCTATGGAGAACGACAAAATGTTGGTGGAGCTTATGCTATGGTAATTGGTATATTCGCAGACCAAAGGTTAAGAGGTGAGATAATGACAATCAATGGTGATGGTGAACAAAGACGAGATTTCACTTATGTTGGTGATGTTGTTAATGCAAATATACTCGCATCACAATCAGAAAAGGTTGGTAAAGGTGAAGTAATTAACATTGGTAATGGTGATAATCGTTCTATCAATGATATCGCAGATATGATTGGTGGTGAAAGAATTCATAGAGACCCAGTTATAGAACCAACAGAAACTTTAGCAGACAATACAAAAGCAAGAGAACTATTGGGTTGGAAACCAACACAGAATATTGAGGATTGGGTTCCTGGATATAAAAAGGAGTTGGGTTTAGATGTATAGAATTGGAATAGTCGGTAGAGGATTTGTAGGTTCAGCAGTAGAGTTTGGATTTTCAGACAAAACAAAGTATGTATTATTTATAAATGATAAAGATGAATCTAAATCAGTAAATTCATTAGAAGATGTTGTAAGTTATTCAGATACTATATTTCTATCAGTTCCAACACCTTCTAACGAAGACGGAAGTGTTAATTTAAATTATGTTGAAGATGCATTACAAGAAATATCAGAAATAACTTCTGGTATAGAACAAGGTGCGATTTCATTAGATAATATTATTTTGATAAGAAGCACTATACCACCCGGAACAACAAGAAAACTTCAACAAAAATATCAAAACTTAAATTTAGTATTTAATCCAGAATTCCTAACAGAAAGTAATCACAAATTAGATTTTGTAAATCAAGATAGATTTATATTGGGTGGAGATTTAGATAATACAGAAAAGGTAGCTGATTTATTTGAATACAGATTTCCAAAAGTTCCACTTCTACAAACTGATTACGAAACCGCAGAATTAACAAAGTATATGAATAATTGTTTTCTCGCTACAAAAGTATCATTTCTAAACGAGATGAAACAAATTTCAGAAAAATGTGGAGCGGATTGGGATATTGCTATCAAAGGATTTTTAATGGATAGTAGAATAGGACAATCACACTATCAAGTTCCAGGACCAGATGGTAAGTTAGGTTTTGGTGGACATTGTTTACCAAAAGATATAAACGCTTTAAAATCATTTGGTGAAAGTTTAGGTTTAAATCTAAATACTTTAAATGGTGTTATCGATACTAATTTAGAAGTAAGACCAGAAAAAGATTGGGAAAGTGATTCAAGAGCGTTCACATCAAATCAAATAGAAATACCATTTGGTTCAGAATGACTTTCTATATCTTAATGAAAGGTGATACCGAAAAAGATGTAATCAACTCAACAAATACATTGGGTGAGATTAGTTTCAACACATTTCATACCGAAGACGGATTTAAAATCCTAATGAACATAGTAGAAAAGTATCCAGATAAGTTAGAAGAGATTAGTATCTTTGACCAAAAGATGAGAGATTATACAATAGAAGAGTTTTTAGATAAAATAAAAGGCTTAAAAATTAAATAAAATGATATTTATTACTATATGAAATGTTTAAATACTATGGAGAATTAAAATGGGAAAAAAATTAGACCCGTGGATTTATAATGCGAAATTAATCAAAGGTGTTGATGGAGACACTGCAGATGCGTATATCGATTGTGGATTCAATATTCAAGTAAAGAAAAGAATTAGGTTTATGGGAGTTGATACTTGGGAAAGTAGAACACGAAACCTTGAAGAAAAAAAATTAGGTTTAAAAGCAAAAGCATACACACTAGAAATGTTATCAAGAAATGATGGTAAATTCACAGTAAAATCACACGGAGTTGGAAAATATGGAAGACTTCTTGGTGAAATTTTTATTGAAGGTGAAGATAAATCATTGAATCAATTACTGATAGATAATGGACACGCCTACGAGTATGATGGTGGAAAGAAAAAGGTTTTAGGTGGATAAGATAGTAATATATTCAGCAGATTGGTGTTCAGGTTGTGTATCCGCAAAAAGATTTCTTGAATCAAAGAATATACCTTATGAGGAAATTAATATTGACTCACAAGGAATTAGTAGAAATAGATTAATGGAGTTGACCGGTAGGTTAGCAATCCCAACAATAGTTGTGAATGAAAAGGTTATCGGCGGATATACGGAGTTAACAAGGTTATATGGGTAAAACATACGAATTAGTTAGAAAGAATATAGAAGAAGTAGTAGATGTAAAAAATTATTGGTTTAACAATAAAGAGGAAGCGGAAGAATTCTTTTTTCAAAATAAAAGAATAGAAGATAGAAAAGATTTCGATAAGTTATATTATGTCAGAAAACGAAATAACACTACTCAGACCAAATAGTAGAACACTAGCGGTTAAAAGACCAACAATAGAAGTTCCCTTTAATGTCTTACATATTGCTGATGAAGACTTGAAAAAGGAAGAATGGCAACCAAGATATTTTCAAGCTATACAAATATCTGAATATAATTATAGAGAATTAGATAGATTGGTTGATGAAATGTTATACATAGATAGTATGAGATTAGAATTATGAAAAAGAACAACAAAAGTTTTGAAGAATTAGTAAATTCGGATAAAGAAATTAACAAATTAAAAAAAACTATTTTTGATGAGGCTGTTAATACTAAATTAGATTATGAACAAAATCCAAATGAGGATAAAAGTTTAGAACAGCCGTTAATAGTAATACATCAAGATAGTGAATATTTAGAGGAGGAATAAAATGGAATGGATTTTATTTACAATAGGTTTATTAATAGGTAGTATATTAGGTATGATGGTAATAGGAATTGTTTCATCAGGAAAAATGAGTGATTTAGATAATGAAATCATTAGTTTAAGAATACAAAGAAATTTGTTGAAAGACGAACTATTAAAACAAAAACCTAAAAAAAGATACAAGAAAAAACCTTTTAAGAAAAAATATAAAAAGTAAAAATGAGTGAAGATGTAAAAAAAGAACATCAAGAGAGTTTGGAAGAACTTGAAAACGCTTTTGGACGAGGATTAGTTCAACCACAAAGACATAAGAAAAATCCTTTCAGAAGTAAACCAATTCCAAAATCTAAAATTGAGTGGGCTATTCAAAACACGAGGTCTATCCGAGCCGCTTCGAAGTTTTTAGGAGTATCCTACAATACATTTAAGAAATATGCGAAAATGTATGACTTATTTGAACAAAATAAGAATGCCGCAGGAGTTGGTGTTAACAAAGGTGGGGATAGGTTTAATACCGAGGGCTGGTTATCCAGTATATTGAGTGGTAATCACCCTAATTATCCTGACCACAAATTATTAAACAGATTAATTAAAGTGGGTTGGTTAATTCAAGAATGTTCCAATTGTGGATATTCAGAATTTAGAAAATCAGACTCACAATCGCCGTTAATCTTAGATTATATTGACAAAGATAAGTCAAACAGAGATTTAAGTAATTTAAGAACATTGTGTTATAATTGTTTCTTCATATTAAACACAAAAGAAAAAACCATTGTCCAAACACCAAAAAGTCCCGATAATTTGGGTTGGACTATTAAAAAAATGAAAACTTGGGAAGATAAAGGAAAGGACGACAATAATGAGTGATTCCGAGAAAGGAATATGGAACGGCGGAGAGACAAACAGACATTTAAAGTATGAAAAATTAATTAGAGAAAGTGAAGACTATTATGATATAATAGATTCAGAAAAAGAAACAAGGGATGATATAAAGAAACATCACAAGACAAGAAAACCTTATCACGAATTATACCGGACTGAAAGAGAAAAATAATGGAAGAATTAACAGAACAACAGATTAGAGAAAGAAATTCAAGATTTATTGTTAAAGTAACTGATAGTAATAATCAGAAAATCCAAGAAAAATGGATAACAACAAAAGATATTGATACAGAACTCAATAAACTTAGAGCTCTAACACCAGAATATAAATACGAGGTGGTATATGAATATAAAGAGAGCGGGTTATGATATTATCTGCCTCTGCCTTCCCGATATTTGTAATATTAACATTAATAGTGTTGTATATCATAGAACAAAATAACAAAAACAAATACTTATAGTTGAAATGAACACATTATTAAGCATATTATTAGGATTTTTATTATTCATCTTTATTTCGGTGACAATCGTATTGATGAGTGGTTGGATAATTATGCAAGTTATGTATGATAACAAAAAAATAATTATTGAAGAAGAATGTGGTTGTAACACTTGTGATTGTGATGAACCATTTATAATAGAAGATGATACTATACCAATGTTGGATAGGCCGTTAACAAAAAAGGAATTAAAAGAGGTAAATATGGAAGAACAAAACAAAGAATATAACATAATGACTGCACGAGATATGATGACTATGAAAACCGAAGTAAAACAAACTGCAAGTCCCGAAAATATAAATAAATCTCATCGTGGTAAATCTTATAAAAATATGGAGCCAAGAGAAGAAAACGACCCAAATCCACCTAAAAAATAAACTCTCTTTATATTTATAATTAAATGAATAAGAGACTCAAAAAACCTATGAATAAACAAGACAAACAAGACTTAGAATTGATTCTTTACAGACTACAAGAACAAGATAAATCAGTTCACAAGTTAGAAAAACATTTCAACTCAAAATTTAATGAGATTCACGAGGACATTTCGTTCATCAAAGAGAATCTCTTTAATCCAAACGAAGGCTTATGGGCCGAAACAAAACTCAATTCCCAACATAGACAAAACACTACCAAATGGAGAACCGTTATCGGTGGTGGTTTTATTGCATTACTTATAGATATGTTCTGGGATATGTTCACAAACTAAAATCAAAATGAAAAAGAAAGTCACACCAAGAGAGAAACACTTGGCTCGTGGTTATTGTTGCGGAAGTGGATGTTTAATGTGCCCTTACGACCCGAAACATACTAAAGATGTTACGAAAATACTCAAATCCCAATCCAAAAAAGTCTAACGACTTTTATGGTGGTAAAGAATATGGATATATGAGCCACCTCGGGTAATATTAATATTAAAAGAGCTCCTCATTATACACTATATGGTAATCACATAATCACAACAGTTCAAGTAAAGAAATTCACCCAAAAGGAATTAAGCTTACACTTAAATACATCTATATTTGATATAACAAAGTCAATTGATGAATATAAGTAGTAGCTCTTTTTCCCACCCCCACGAGAGTAGAGTATTTCGATATATCAGAACTTCCATACATCACACCAATCACATATCCTACCTATACATTGCACTGAAAGAGTGAGTATCCCACATAATTCTGATATCATATTAATACGCCCACTATATCCATTTAGAAAAATCAAAGATTTTTCGCACTATCTTTCAACTTTTTTAAAGAAAGCTCTTGACTTTGATTGTAGAAGCTACTATATTTGTATGTAATGATAAATGATATAAGGATAAAATAATTATGGATATGGGAACTTTCGCAGTAGGTTGTATGAACTATGAACTGAATAGAGATAATGGTAAATTACCTCAACACGATATTGAATTTCAAATGGAAAGTGGTATTGGACCAGTTTACAATAATGGAAGACCTTTAACAAGGGACGAGATGAGAGAAAATCTTCAAGAAGATAACAGAATGACTGATGACGAGATTGAAGAATACTTAGATGGTTTTGATGCGTAATTATAATTACCTAATCGACTTAATAGGTGGATATTGGATAGATGAACGAGGATATCATCACCTAAAAGTCGAAGGTAAACCATATGATATAAAATTCCACCCACTAACTCTGGAGTGGTATTGTGATTGTCCTGCATTTAAATACCAAAAAGGAAATTGTAAACACATAAAACAGATACAGAAATAATGGAAATATTAACGATTATAGGACTACAAAAGTTTTTAAGCACCCTATGGAATAGGTAGAAATAGTGAAAGAATTTAACAAATTCAAAGGATATAAAGGTAAGTATAAAGGATTATTACTTACCCCAATGGAATATGCACAATTTGGTGAAAAAGGTATTCATTATGTGATGACTAACCGAGAATATTATAAAGAATTTTGTCAACTTGACCATATGAACCACGACGAAGATTTTACGGATTATATATCGAGATTTGTAATCACAAATCCACTATCTGATAAGTCAATGTCTTTCGCAAGAGTATTGAAAGATTTATATAGGAAATTAGAATGTATAACTCTGAACGATTTTTATTCCAATGTTGGTGATAATGAAAACACGGGAAGTTGTTGTAAGTCTGGAAATTCCCTATCTGATTGGGAAAAAGAACAGAAAAAAACACTCTTAAAAGACTATATGTATTTTATCAAAAATAAAGATGAGATACTGGAAATGGAACAAGATATAATAGAAGAACATATATTAGAAGAAGAAAGAATATGTGATTACTATTCAAATCCACATTACTTTGATGATGACGAAGAACTACCTTTTTAATCATATATACAGATAGTTATATTCAACTATGGAATTTTTACCAAACTTAATCATAGCACTTTCGTGTGCAATCATATGTTTTTCTATACTCTATTCAATGTCTGGATGGACAAAATCAGAAACATCTAAATCAAAAAAACCCAAGAAACCAACTATCTGGTTTAAGAACGGGAAAGAACTTTAACTCAAAACTTCATATCCAAAATTACACCAACGGGAGTGTATCTAAAACACACGAGAATACCCTTTAAATCAATCTTTTTTTACAAACCTTACAAATACTTGATAAAAAACTTATGTATCAATATATTTAGTATTAGAAACTCAAATGATTTCACCGAAGTTTTATCCAATTTTATCAAAAAAGGGAAAGTAAGGGAAATCAACCCACTTTTTGACACAATTTCTTGATGTCAAACTCAAAACATAAAATATCATAATAAGAAAAACTATTCGTTCGTCTTCAGCCATGCGATTTTTTTCCCTGATATGACAATTTGACATAGAGTTATCCACAGCTTATCCACATACTCTCATATAGGGGGCTCTTTTATATTAGAGCATAAATCCAAGCTCTAAAATTTAATAATACTGCTTAACCTATAATATACGGAATAGGGCCGTCAATGTCAAGAGCTTTATGAAAAATCCCAGAGTATGACAAAATGACAGACTGCGGCCTATATCCTCACGGAGCTGTT
>VMHT01050623.1_pt1 | contig 10775 bp, 14 predicted proteins | sample 4693611 | NCBI WGS metagenome assembly VMHT01 (sample SAMN12280063, study PRJNA550983) | marine metagenome | isolation source: seawater sampled from same location over 5 years 0.02-0.2 micron viral filtrate | place: USA: collected off the coast of southern California halfway between the port... ... | reverse complement strand
TGCACCTTTATGTGGCTTATAATCACCCTTCATCAATTTAAATCCATTGCCAGACTTCATCCAATGAAAACCTTTTGGTGCATCAACTCCTTTTTTTGCCATTTTTATTCTTCCTTTTTACAATTGTTTTTACTTTACTCATAGGACTAGCTCTTTTTCTTTTTACTGCAGACTTAATCTGTGACTTTGACATAGCGTTTGCTTTTGCTCTTGGCACACACTTTGGATATTTTCTTTTGGCATCTTTCTTTTGTTTTGTCCTACCACACTTGGCATAGCCACCACCTTTTTTCTTAGACCCAATATCTACCCAGTCTTCCTTAAACCACTTTGTAAGTCCACCACTAGTCTTTGCCATTATGCTGACCTATAGCCTCCACCTCGTTTTTTGTATGTCTTAACTAACCAAGCGTTTGCATATGCAGATGGATAAACATCAAATTTACGTTTCGCCTCTGCTTTTACTCTTGCATACAAAGCCTTATTAGTTGGTATTGACCCTTTTTTCTTTGTAGCTTTTTTCTTCTTGACTGCCATAACAGCTCCCTTTTATGGGTTGACTTATTTATTATTTTATTTTACTATATTTTTTTATATTTAAACAAGAGGATAATATGGATGATCCACATAAATTTAGATCAATTATAAACGAAAAATTAACATATTTTGTTACTTTGTTGGGAAATAAAAATTTAACTGTAGAACAAGAAAATGTATTAGATAGTATTGATAGATACATTTGCAATGAAGTTGGAATAGACATTAAAAAATTTCCTAACTACGATTAAGTTAATAGTCCAAGAGCACCCATTCTATCTATGAACTCTTGATTGACTGGTTGCACCATCCTTTTTGTTTCCAAAAATCTTCTGTCTCCACCTGTTGGAAATCCTTGATTACGTCTTACCTTCAATTCATCTATGTAAACGTCACTAGATTTTACAGGTTCTTTAAACCTTGAAACTTTATCTCCAAATAAAGCTGATTCATATGTCTCATGTGTTTCATCTGTAATTAACTCTGGTTTTCTATTTACATCAATTCTTGCCATAACTTTTCCTGTTTGATCTCCTGATCCTGTTCCAAAAAAATCTACATGACTAGTTGCCGCCCTAATACTAGGCACATCTGGGAAACCTAAATCTCTATATTTTGCTTTGTCTAGTGTTTCTGCTAATATTTTTCTTACTTTTCCACCACCATCACTTATTAATTTACCACTTTCATCAAATGTTGCTTTTTTATTTAAATATGTCCTTATATTTTTACTATCTATACCCGGCCAATTAGGAACAAGTTTAGACATTTCTTCATCTAATATTTTTTTTGAATTTTTTGTTACTTTAAATCCTTCCATTAGTGCAAGTATAGTATCTGATACTTGAGTAGAATAATCGTTAGAACTGCCACCCATAGGCTGAAAAACACCATAAATGTCTACACCAGGTTCTAATATCTCACCAGTCTTTGGATTTTTTACTTGTCCACTAGCTTGTTCTGCATATTTTCTAATTATTTCTAATACTTTGGGATTTGATGCCCAAATCTTATTTGTTTTCACATTGTCTGGACTAAGCATAAAATCAAAGCCACCTTGTTGATTAGTAAATCTACTTAAAGGCACTTCATTAACAGATGTTAACGATCCAAACCCCAACGATCTATCACCAGGAAGATTTACAAGTTTGGCTTTTTTCTTAAATAGTTTTAAGAAATCTACAACAGGTGGTTTAATTAATTTTTTATCAATTATATGAGTAGCACCCATATCTTCAATAGGAACTCCAAGCATAGGAACTTTAAATCTGCCAAACTCTGTGTCTAACATTTTATTAGAAGTAGAAAACTTTGACCCAATAGGTACATTTTCGTAGTAATCTTTTTTGAGCTTACTTAAAGCTCCAAGATCATCCATGTAACGTAATCCACTTTTAACTAAAGTGCCAATAGGGTTTGCCATCTAAACCTTCTTTTTCTTCTTCTTCTTTTTTAACATAGCTAACTTTTTAAAATCAGCTCCAGTCAATTTGTTTCTTGGTTTTGCTACGTTGGCTATCTTCTGTTGTTTTTTTGAGTATACTTTTCCAGGCATAATTACATCCCCACCTTTGGTGACCCATGACCTAGTATCTCATCCATGACACTTTGCATATCGCCACTATCAACTTTCATTACTTTAACTTTCATGCCATCACCCATGTGCTCTTCTTCCATCTCTTCTTCTTCGTCTGGAAGAACCATGCCTTGATAACATAGTAATAAAAAGTTAACTAACTGATCATCTGAAAGCTCTAGACCTTCTGCTGTATGTGGAAAACCCATCTTTTCTTCAAACAACTGAGCATTTTCTTCCATATTCTCTACGTTAATATCAGCCATATTTTACTCCTTTTTTAAAATTAATTTTAGTTGCTATTCCTAAAACAAAGCATATGCCTTCGCCTATCTTACTAACAGCCTTTACTACTTTGTTATTCTTGCCATATCTACCCTTAGATAAATCAAACGCCATTTGTTTTGCCCATGCTAGTGCTAATGGCTTTACTATCTTATATACAATACCTTTTCTTTTAAGTTTTGTAGCTACATATTTACCCCATACACAATATCCACGATATACATTTGGGTCAACACGCTTTCCATATACTTGATCATATTTGTATATATATTTTTTCATGTCACCCATTTCATATAATGCAGTGCATATATAAGTTGGCTGATTACTTTGTTCATCTTTACTTATATATGTTCCTGTTGCTTTTTGATTTTCTCTAGTAACTGCTTTGGCAAAGTTAGGATCGTATCCCTCCATGCCTTTTACGTTAGTCTGCTTAATGCCATCTGCTCTATAGTCACTGGCACTTTTCATACCCGTTCCTTGATCAGCCATATCTTTCAATGCATATGATCCCATAGCTGATCTAAATTCATTAGCCTTAGTACCTTTTTCCTTTGGAGCATTCATTTGTCTACTTAATCTTCCACTAGAGTATGGGTTTGCTCTAGCATCTTTTGGCATCATCTGACCTCCTGCACCTTTGATCATATCATATAAAGGATTACCTTGATCGTCTTGCTTGTAATCATACATAGGAGCTAAGTCTAATCCAGGAATTGTTTGACCAAATCTGTTCATTTCAAAGTTCGTTACAACACCATCTTTATTTAAATCTGCTCTTGATCTAACTTGTGATATTCCAGAAGCTGTGTTGCTTGGTTGTTTTATGTTGTCCATAAAGTCTGTTGAATTACCCAATAATTTATTAGCGGCTTCTTCAGCTTGGTATTTTCCAATCATGCCACCAACTGCCAAAGGTGCACTTACTCCAGTAAAACCAAGTCCAGTTGTAAGAACATCTGTTGGAGATACGTTATACCCAAATATGTTTAAAGGATTATTTTGACTTTGCACTCCCATAGACAGTTTATCAAAGTCACCTCTATCTATACTTTGTAATGCACCAAACTTCTTAGCCATTGTTAGTAGATCACTCTTCTCGTTCTTCTCATATCTGCTGGCATATATTCTTGAGAAGGTACGCCACCTCTTGAATCTGAAGGAGCTATCATTCCTTCTGCAAAAGGATCAATGCCCATTCTAAGCATTTCTATTTGTTGAGGAGACATTCCACTTGTATCACCTTGATTAAGCATTTGATTTACCATTGCATCTTCTGGCATACCCATTGCTGTAGAGACATTTCCTCTTGGTGTAGGCAATGCACCTAATGCACCCATTTCTTCTGGAGACAACATAGCTCCTGTTTGCCCAGTAAAATCTTGTGGCTCTACTGCTGGTAATTGTTTTTCCATAGCAACTGCTTGTACAGCCTCATCTTCTCTTAACCCCATATCCATTAGCATTTGTACTTTTTCCATGTCTGTCAAAGCTGATCCAGTTCTTCTTTCCGCTTCCATCATTAATTCTTGTGGAGCTATGGAGGCTCCAGTTATTTGTCTCATTGGTCTATTTGCAATAAATTCACCCATATTATTTGGCATTGGTCTTGGTGTATCTACTGGGTTTCCTGTTACAGAATCTACCATCTCTCCATTTGGCATTATTACTATTGGCATTATCTTAGCTCCTTTTGTAGTTTTATGGCGTTCTTTTCACGCTCTAGTTGTAATTCTAATTCTAGCTTGGCTACTTTTGCTTGTAGCTCTTGCTGTAGTTTGGCTTGTTCTATTTGCATATCTTGTTTAGCTTCTGCTTCATTAATCGCTAACTTCTGTTGTGCTTTAGCTTTGTCAGCCTCTATCTGCACTTTAGTTCTAGCTTCTAGTGCTTGTGCCTCTAGTTTAGCAAGTTCTTGTGCATACTGTAATGGGTTTTGTGATTGTTGTTGATCAGCCATAGCTACAAGTGGCTTGATAGCTTCCATTTGTGGTGCTTGTCTTACTACCTCAGCCGCCCTTTCACTTATCACTATGTCAAGTGCTGGATCAATATCATCAAATTTAAATTTAGGGTCTCTAACATCAGGCATTCCAGGAAGTGTCATGTTTATGCTATTTTGCATACGCTGTCTATAAAGCAACGCTATATGTTCAGCTATATGAGCAATTAGTATTGGTTGCATAGTTCTTGCCCCTGGATTTCCTGCAAGTGAAGGATCAGATAAAAACTGCATATGTACTGCAATATGACTATCATGGTCTTGCTCTGGGAATGCTCTTATAGGCTTACCATACATAACAGACATATTTTCATCTATTGGGTCTAATCTAGATGCTTTTTCTGGTGCTTTTAGTATCTCATCAATATTGTTAATTCTAATTGCTTCGTACATTCTTTTGTACGCCTCATATTGATCATGCAGTTGAGGTGCTGAATTAGCCATCTGCAATACTGCTTGAGCTTGTGCAATTCTCTGTGCTGTACTAAATATGTTAGGATCACTTACTGGAATAATATCTATTCTATCGTTAAAGTCTCTAGCATAAATAATTGTATCTACACCACTTTGAGCAAACTTAAATTCTTCGGGCAAATATTCTGCATTTAATTTAGCTAAGAGTTTAAATTCTTGTCCTTGTGCATAATGTAATCTTTTGTGTATAGCACTAAATGATTTACTGCCTTGTTCAATCAATGCGACAGTACTTCCAACGGGAGCATTTGGGTTAACATCACCTACATTTAGGTCTGCAGTATTCGCAAATCTTCTACCAATATCTGTGATAGCGTTCATAAGATTGAACAAGGTTTGAGATGGCTCTTTGAAAGGTAGTGGCATAATTGCCTTATTTACATCATCTACAGTAGCATCCAAGTCAGCAAATTCACCTGGATTAATCTGCATTTCTCCACCAGTAACTCTACCTTTTAATTTAAAACCACCTTGCATATTTGCAAAAGCCGCACTATCCAACAGTGCTCTTAATGACCCAGTAGCCGCTTTACCAAGTCCACCTATCATATGATACAAACCAAAACCATAAAACCCAGTTCCTGGTAAAAACTTGTAACTTACGAACCAATCTCTTCTTTTCTTTTTGTCATCTTGTTCTTCCCAATTACGTCTTACTGCTACGACCTTTTCTGAATCATAGTCAATTGTAACTACATAAGGTAAATGAACTTGATTATCTTCTTCTTGATCTACATCATCAATTCCATCAAAGCTCTGATAGCAATGCATTTCTAACAATGTCATTACTTCATCTTTAGATTCGCTGTTGTAAGGGTCTACGCCTTCTATCTCACTGCCAATATCTCCACTTGGGTCAATATCTTCTGATGTGTATTTACTTGGAAGATAAAAGCCAGACTGCACATATTTGTTAAAGTCGTTTCTTGGCATTCTAATTACATGAGTATATCTGATAGATGTATAAAGGTCTTTACTTTCTGGTGATACTACAAAATCTTCTGCTTTCACGAATTGAGAACATTGTCTATCTAAGTTTGCATCCCACCATATTTTTTTAAATGTATGTCCAATTAATGGCAGTTGAAATAACATCTGATCTAAATCTGGAAAGTATTCTGGCATCTCTTGAGTAATCTGATAGTTCATAAAATCTTTTACTCTTTTAGCTTGTTCTTCCATTTCCTCATTAGGATCGCCAACTATTACAGTTTTGACTGGCCCGCCACTTGGGTATAATTCTGCTATAGCTCTTGCATTAAATTGTGTTGCGGCTTCAGCTATCATGGGATGTACTACTGTACTAAGTCCTCTTGATGCTCTCTGATCTTCTTCTTCCTCTTGACCACCTTGTGGGTCTAAAGTTTCTAAACCTTGTTTGTATCTAAATTCCCATTCTGATCTAGCGTTCTTATCTGTTTCATAGAAACTAATTAGATCACTAGCAACTGCATTAAGTTCCTTCGCATCAATTTGTTCTGCTAAATTTTCATCAAATCCAGTATCTGACTTTTCTTCAACATCTAAATTTGGATCGCCAATCAGAACTTCATTTTCATTAATTTCTTCTACTTGAAAATCATCAGAAGGCATTGTTTCAGCAAATGGTATTACTTTTGGTTCTCTAGCCATATATTGTCATCCTTCTCTCTTCTGTAATGTCATCTTCGTCATAATCTGTAGAATGAGTGATAAACCAACCTTTTCTCAATCTTAACCAAGCCTGTGTACAAGTGTCAACTATATCATCATTATCACCCGCAGGAAAGGCTGAACATATATCAATTAGATTTTTTGCCCATTTTTTTCCTTGTGGATAATATATTCTACCATCTTCTAATAATGCAGAACTACTGTGTGCTCTTGCAATCTTGTCTCTATCCGGCGAATAAGCCAACACTGGTATCCCACCCATCCTTAAATCTTGTAACAAACTTTGACCGCTAGCCTTCTTCTCTATTAACACAGTATCAGGTTGCCAATCATCGTATGCCTCTTGTGCAAGTTTCCTTAACTCTGGATACGTCACTCTATCGTACCACATTTCTACTACTATTGCATTAACTTGTCCATTCATCTTAAAAATTCCCCATGTAGTCCTTGCACTATAACTACTAGTTTCTTTTGTGCTGAATGCAGTATCATAACTTTGAACTAAATATTCTATATCGGGAAGATCATCCTTTTCCCAGGGAACCCACCATTCAGATTTTAATATTCCACCACCTTTTGGCATAGGTCTCTGTTGTAATTGCCCAGCACTTGCATATGATCCTAAACTTTTTTCAAGTTGCTCAAGTGTGCTATGGTCTATTCTCTTTTCCCATAACAACTCACCTTCTTTAGTTCTTGGGTCTGAAAAGCCTAATGATGTTTTAGTTGGTGTTGGATGACCTATCTCATATCTTGCGGGTAAACATAAGTGATCCCAATCATTATATTCGTTTGCTAATATATGTCCTGTTAAATCGTTTTCATGTACTCTTTGCATAATAATTATAAAAGCACCAGTCTTAGGATCATTCAATCTTGTCTGCATAGCTTGATCCCACCACTCTAATACACCTTCTCTGACTGTAGATGATTCTGCTTCCCTTACGTTATGTGGATCATCAATAACTATTATATCACCACCTTCTCCAGTAAGTGCTCCATCTACAGAGGTTGCAATTCTTTGACCAGTCTTGTCATTCTCAAATCTTTGCTTTTGGTTTTGATCTGATGTTAATGAAAATGCATCTCCAAAATATCTTTTGTACCATGCACTATCTATTAACCTTCTGCACTTAACGCTATCTCTTATGGATAGAGACCCTGCATAACTTGCAAATAAAAATCTTTTTGATGGCTGTATTGTCCAAGTCCAAGCTGGAAGAGCTACTGCTACGCTTATAGACTTCATATGTCTTGGTGGTATATTTATTATTAATCTTTTTATATCGCCTTCTACGACTGCTTGTAGATGTTCACTTATTGCATCTATGTGCCAATTGTCATAAAATTCTCTGCCAGGCTCAATCGCTGACCAAGAGTTTTTTGTGAACTCCTTCAATGACCTCTTCATTTCCTCTGCTTCCACCTTCTGCAGTAACTGAGGTAAGGATTGATTTAAGTTTGCTAAGTTCATTGTCGCTTATCCTAGTTAAATCTATAACTTGCTTTTGTTCTATTATAGTTTCTTTCTCTATCTTATCTTGCCATCCTGCTCTATTTTTCAAGTAGAATATCATTGCAGTATTATCGCCTTCCAAAGCCTTCTCATATAATTTATTAGTTACTCTTTGGATGCCTCTGCCTCTTCCTCTTTTTATAGCCTCTGCAAACTCTTTAAATTCGTTCTGTTTATCATACAAAGTTGATTCGCCTATTCCTAGAGCTAAAGCTATTTGTTCAGACGTAAGTCCTTGAGATGCATAGGCTTCTGCTCTTTCGCACATATCTTTTGTAACTACAAATTTAGGTCTTCCAACCTTCTTAATAGTCTTTTTAGTTTTTTGTTTCATTTTCTTCTCTCTTATCGTGATAAACATACACTAGAGCTTCACACTTAGGACAAGATAAATTAGTTACTAATGAATGTTCCTCATCATCTTCTGTATCGTGATCACCACCCCAAATTAATTCTGTGTTACAAGCCCAGCAATTCATGCTATAACTTTAATAAGTTGATTATTAATTTTTTCATATAGCTTATCTATATACTCTTTTTTTTCTTTTTTTGATAAATCATCTATATCATTTTCAATTTTTGTCTCAATGGTTTCAACTGCTTCACAAATACACCATATATCTGCATCACAATTTTTTTTGCACTTTAAACTAATAATCTCACTCATTATAACCTCATTTCAAATTGCTCATCGTTATTAATTGTTGTATCTACATTTTTTTTAAACCCAGCTAATTCATTATTTCTAAGTCTTGTATAAAGTTTAAAGTCTTGATCTTTCAACAATAGCATAGCATCTTCATATTTTTGATCTAGAACTTTTTGTGTTTTATCATCTATATCAGACGTAATATCCATCTGTAGTCTCCTCTACAACCTCTTCATAAACCTTAGTTGTATTATTATATGTAAAGAACTTTTGTCCTATGTGACCATATACACCTTGCTCTCTTATCTTTCTTGTAATGATTTTAGTAGAATTATCTTCAAAGTCTCTATGAACTACTAAAGCTGTATCACTCATGTTTGCCCAATGTGCAGACCCACTAACTTGATATAGATCGGGTGGTGGAACTACGCCACTATCATTCCTCTGTAATTTATGTGGATGAGCTACCATCCAAACTACAAGTTGATGGTTTCTTGCAAACTGCTGACACTTAGCAATTATGTCACGAATGTGTTCATCCTCACGCTTAGAGTAATCTCTATTAGGACTAATCTGATTAAATGGGTCTATGACTAAACCCTTTATACCAAACCTCTGCTTGGCTACTTTCGCCTTACTCAATATAAACTCTATGTCTGGAATTTCTTCTGTGTTCTCAATAAATTTAAAGTGATTATCTAAAAACTCAATTCCACCATTAAGTTCTTCTTGGCTTATCCTTGCAGTCAAGCCTATGTCAAATGGCTTTCTGCACCTCTTCTCAAGTAAACGTCTTATGTGATTTGGGGTTGAATGCTCTGGACTAAATATTGCAAAGTTCCAATTCTCATTCTCTGCTAAGTTTAAAAGTATCTGATCTAAGAAGTTACTTTTACCATGATTTGGAATACCAGTTATCAAGTTAAATGTACTTGGCATCACCTTATATATTTTATCTAACTCTTTGAATCCAGTACTAAAAGCCTTCTGCTCATTACCATCATAAATATTCTGCACACTATCGTGATACTCTTTTACACCATGTAAACCTTGAACTGGAAATTCTTCAGCATATTGTATACATTCTCTTAATGTTTGTTTATCATATTTAATTAAACATTCATTGGCATCTTTACATTGCCAACTATCTTCTCTAGGGAAATTGACAACTTTACAAATGTCTTTGCCAAATCTATGAATAATCTCCAACCTCAACGCCTTGCCATTTTCGTCAGCATCTGTGGCTACAATAACTTCGTCTGCATCAAAAATCCATTTAGAATGTTCAAACGCTTTAAACCTTTTATCATCAGATTTAAATTTTGCTGTTTGAGGTGCACCATCTGGTAAACTTACTACGTTTCTAAACCCAACCTCATATAAAGCTAGTACATCTAGTTCGCCTTCCACAAAGATTACACTCTTCATGTTAGTTTCTTCCCAAAATTTCTTTAACATATCTATATTATACAAGCACTTAGTTGCATTTTTTTCCTGCAGAAACTTTTTATCTTTAGTTCTGCTTTTGATGTTTACAATGTCTCCATCTAGGTAATATGGAAAACACAGCTTTTGATCTTTGGTAAAAAGTTTAAATGTCTCAGCAGTAGCTGGAGTTATCTTTCTATGATGCAACCATGTTAAAGAATTTGAGGATAGGTCGTGATTCGCACTAGATACAATTGGTATTGGTGGTAATGTAGGCACATCTCTTTTTATTGTATCTATATTTCCTACAATTCTACCTTTGTTTGTAACAACTCCAAGACCATTGCCTTCTTTAACGCCACCACTCCAATCACAGTGATGACACATCCAAAGAATGCTTTCATTTGTTACAGTTACAGATAGACATGGGTCATGCTTCTTTCTTCTATGTGGACTGCAGTTTGGGCATCTAGTTCTGTAATCGCCCTCACTGTAGCTATTTAAGTGTATTCCTTGATCCTTTGCTTTTTCTATTAAAGTTTTTTCATTATTCATCATTTGTTTATCCTACTAATAAGTTTAAGTTTGTTTTTCGTTGTTTAGGTTGCTCTACATCATTAAATCGCTTTTGCGATAACCAAGTCTTAGCGTGTGG
>VMHT01062983.1_pt1 | contig 10776 bp, 10 predicted proteins | sample 4693611 | NCBI WGS metagenome assembly VMHT01 (sample SAMN12280063, study PRJNA550983) | marine metagenome | isolation source: seawater sampled from same location over 5 years 0.02-0.2 micron viral filtrate | place: USA: collected off the coast of southern California halfway between the port... ... | reverse complement strand
CCGCACATCATAGACATTTGAGACATACGAGGGGTATGAACTGATGTCGCTCTGCTCCGTGATAAGAGTGTTGGCGCTCTCGTCATACATCCAACTTGAGAAGCGGATTGAGGTGATGTCCTGAGTGCCGTCCAACACGAAGAGGACATCGGTGAGGTGATAAACCCCGTCGTGATTAGCGATGTATCGGTTTCCAGTATCCTCCAGAGTGTATGTGGAGGTAGCCTTATCGGTGGTAGTGTTCGTGATCGCATCGGTGAAGGTGAACCTGAACTCCGCTCCAACTCCCATCCCTGCTAAGAAGTTGTCGGGTGCGAGAACGCCGTCAAAGAGGACATCGTTGATGTAGAGCGTCTCGTCCTCCTCCCCCTGAACGAAGGCGAGTTGCTCGGCGGTGAGGGCTGTTCCAGAGCCACCCGTGTAGGAGGGGTGCGTTGGGTCGTTAATATCCAGTATCCCGTCGTTGTTGTCGTCGTCGTCCATGCCGTCCAGTATCCCGTCGCCGTCTTGATCTAAGGTGGTGTCGTTCTCGTTCAGTATGCCGTCATTATCCAAGTCGGGGTCAATAGCGTTGTGAATGCCGTCGTTGTCGTCGTCGGGCATTACAGCGTCGGGGTGATTGTCGGGCATGTAGTAGGTTATGCCGTTGAGGATATGGCTGTGGGATGTGCCGTCGGGCGAAGCCTTGTTTGCGTCCTCCTCGCTGGTGTAGAGCGGGGAATACCCAGCCACCACCAGAGGGGTCGCCTCCTCCTCAACCACGACCTCCGTGGTCGCCTCGTAGGTCAGGTAGTCCGTGTCGGGGTCGGTGATAGTGGGAGGGATAGTGTGGCTCAGGGCGGTGCTTTCGCCGTTGCGGAAGAAGAAGTCCATAACCCCCTGCTGTTGGGCGGGGTCTATGTTGGCTGTGATCGCCTGAATAGCCTGTATGGTGAATATGTCCTTGACCTGAACGGAGTTGCCGAAGGACGACGAGATAATGTTGGCGAGAGCCTCCGTCTGGGTCTTGAAGGTGGTGCGGAACACCACAGACCCCGAGACCACCTCAATCTCTATGTCCTCCACGGGGACACCGAACACCGCAGATAGCAGGGCCTTGTATGCGTCTATGGTCTGCTGATAGGTGGCAGAAGCCTCAAAGTCCTCTACGCTATTGAAGCCGTAGAAGGTGATGTCAAGAGCCGTGGAAAACTCGACAGGTGGCACATCAAATCCAAGGAACGGCTGGTTGTTGGTGAGGAGGTTGATGTTGCTCTCACCCACCTCGTAGCCCACGAAGGATGTGCCTGTGTATTCACTAAAGAGTTGCTCAGGGGACGCATTCTGGAGGTTGGCGACCGCATACTCCATGGAGAGCATGAGGTTGCCCTTATAGACGAACTCCAACAGGAGCGTCGTGCCGTCGTAGGACTGATAGACAGCCCACGAGTTCTCCACATTCTCGTAGATCCGTGTCCCCCCAGATGTGTATGAGCCGTCCGTATCCAACTCCTCGCTGTTTATTACCATTACAGGCTGGCGGCTCTCAGGGTCTGCCCCTACCTCCACGATCCACTTGGGGTCTCCAACCTTGATAAATGCGTCTATGACGCTAAACACGCTTTCTAAAATGTAAGTCCCCACGAACAGCCCCAGATCAAGGGAGGTGATAAAGTTGGCTACGCCGTCCGCACCCCTGCCGTTGTAAAAGATACTGCCGTAGTCCGCCTCGTTCCCAAGAATGTTTGTGTAGTCGGGATTGCCGAACAACGCACCCTGATTGCCCCTGAGGTTGTCGGGGTGTATAGAAAACACCGACATAGTCCTTTACCTTAGTTAGAGAAATAAACCCACACTAAGGTAAATGACTGACGAAGAACGCTGGGCTGATATTCCCGACTTCCCCAACTACCAAGTGAGCGACCACGGGAGGGTGTGGAGCAAGGTGAGGAAGAAGGAGTTGGCTTATAAAACAGACAAAGGAGGGTATTTGCGGTTGGGTTTGTATTCAAATCGTAAATTATTCAGTCGTCTTGTCTCTCGCTTAGTGGGCGAAGCCTTTGTCCCCAACCCTGAGGGTAAGCCGTGGATAGACCACAAGGACAATATCCGCACCAACAACCACTACTCAAACTTGAAGTGGGCTACGCCAAGCGAGAATAACCGCAACAGGTCAGCAAGAACAGATACTCCATTCCATAAACACTTGAATATAATCAAGGTCGGTAAAAACGAATATTGGCGCATTCATATCCAGTCCCACAACATTCAGCAATTCTTCAACAAGCAAGAATACACCTACGAGGAGGTCTATGAGAAGCGCAACGAGATATACGCCTCACTTGGAATTAAGAGATTTGATTAACCTACGAACAAGTCTTAAGTCTTTCTTCGCTATTGCCTTCACCAACTTCCACCTGAGAGCCAGAGCAGGGCGGAACATTTACAATCAGGGCAGAAAATAACCCGCCTCCGCCATACCACCGAACTGATTACCGAACGCCTCAGCCTTCTTGTCCCGCTTCGCACGAGCGTCAATCTCCGCCCACTCCTTAGCGGTGTGGAAGTGCGCCTTGTCCCACGCTCTCCGCTTCTTGTTCCACTCCGCAAGTGCCTTGCCTCCTATGCCCTTGGGCTGGTTAGAGGCATTATAGGGGTTCGTCTCCGTGGTGCGCTTCGTTTCCTTCTCTGGTCTGGGCTTTGCGTTCATCGCCTTAATCACAGCGTCTTGCCGAGCCGAAGCCTCCCTTTGTTCCTCCTCGCTGATTGCTTTGCCTGTCTTGGCGTTGAAGCCGTATCCAGTCTTGTTGCCCTTCTCAATCTCCTTGTTCTCCTGCTCCATTCTGTAGCGCCTCACCTTGCCCTCATACTCGTCGCCCTCCACAGGGATAATAGTCTCAAAAACATCTTGCCCAGTCTCACTTGCGGACTTGCCATCGGCTATGTCTTCTCCCGCCACCGCCACAGCGAAGGCGACAGCCAACAACTCGCCTCCCCGCTTTACGACCGCCTTTCCAGCCTTGGACGCTATGCCCCTTGCGCCACCCTCCTCTACCGCCGAGGCGCTCAACTCACCCCTCTTGGCTTTGGTGAAGTTGTCTAAGCCGTGGCTGTCCTTGGCGCTGGTGGTGATGGGGGTGTGATGGACGACCCTGTTGGGGTTTGGCACTCTGCCGGTCAGTTTGTTCTTTGCGGAGGCGAGACCAGCCCACAGGCTCACTGGGTCGTCAGGGTTGCGGAATATCATTTGCTTCACCTTGCTGAACCCTGACTGGTTGAATGCCTGTTCGTAGGACACGGCAGGGTTGTAGTGAAAGCCCTCAACCCCATACTTCTCGGCTATGTGGAGGCTCTGATGCCCCCCGAGGCTGTGTCCCGACACACCAATCACCTTATACTTGGAGGCGGTTGCGATATACTTTGCCTCTGCGGAAGCCAGACGGGGGGTCATACCCTCGCCTTTCTTGATGGTCTTGGAGGTGAAGATACGCCAGTCCTCAGCGAGGTCTTGAGGGTTCTTGGGGTCAGTCCCCCTGTAAGAAATGTAGGCGTTCCCCTCGCTGTCGTGGAGTACGACGCTGTAGCGATCACTCAGTTCAGGGTCAATCTTCAGCCCAGTTGCCTCCTCAATCTCGGCGAGGCGCTCCTCGTCCTTGTAGTAAAAGGCGTAGGAAGCGTCCGCCACATTAGCGTTATAAACCATTTCGGGGGGTGGCTCATAGGTCGCCTTGGCGATTGTAGCCATTTGCTTCCTTACTCCGTAGTAAGCCTTACCGAACTCAAACGCCCTCGCCTCAGCCACCTTGTCCGCTGGGGGGTGGTGGTGGCGACGATAGTGATGCTCGGCGGTGTATTCCTCGTCGTCAAGGTGATCGGGGTGGGTGTCGTTATGCCCGTGCTTCGCCCTGAACTCCTCAGGGGTCGTGGGAGCTGGAGGTGCGCTCACAGGCTTCCTACGAGGTGCTGGTGGGGGTGGGGGTGCTGAGACCCATCCAGCCCTCTGTGGCTGTTGGTAGTAGTTCGTATCAAAGTGTCTCACTTTGTCTAGGTCATAGTCGCTCATAGCGGTTCTTAATCTACAGAGAGATTTTTTGGGTGAGGAGGGGTATGACCTAAAGAAAATGTGCCTATGTGTAATAAATGACGGAGCGCTGGGCTGATATTCCTGACTACCCCAACTACCAAGTGAGCGATCACGGAAGGGTGTGGAGCAAGCGGAGCAATCGCTCACTTGAAGGATACCTTGATAAGCAAACCAACTATCGGGTGTTTCAAATGTATAATGAGGACGGACATAAAACCACACAACTCGCCGTCTTGCTCCTCAAGGCTTTTGTGAGGTTGCCCGTGGGCGACGAGACTGCCGACCACAAAGACCGCAACCGACAGAACAACAGCCTTGAGAACCTGAGGTGGGCTACAAAAAGCGAACAGAATAGCAATCAAGTAAGAAACGGGCAGTATCACAAGCACATATACCTCAAGCGTCGCCGAGATAAGAAAGGTGATATGACCCGTAGCAATTGGGTAGTCAATATCAAGATACCTGATAAGAATTACGAAAAGCAGTTCTCAACGAAGATTTGGACTTACGAGCAGGTGTTAGAACACCGAAACGAGGTCTATGCCTCTCTGGGTATTGAGCCTGTTGATTAGGCTCATTCCAGGAGCGCCACGCTGCCCCCGTTGCCGAGCACAAGCACTTGGTCTTCGACCATGAAACAGAGCAGTTCCTGAGCAGCAGTGAGTGGGTCGTGGAAGGTGAAGTCTAACTGTATCGGTGCGCCCGAGGATAGAGAATTGAGACCATTCGCCACATCATCACGGCTTGTTTTGAACGACTGGATGAGGGCAAAGTCCGTTGCCTCCCAGCGGAGGTTGTTGTTCTCGTCGTAGGTGGCTAAAAGCGGTTGCCCGCGCTCAAGCATATCCATACCAGCGAGGGAGTGGGACAGCATAAGGGAGCTGTCCGTCTTGTCCATCATCTCTACCGCCTGCTGGGGGTAGTAGTGCGTTCCATAGCGAGATTGGAACATCTTGACCTTCTGTGTCGCCTGAGCCCCACCCTGAAACTCGAGCTTGTTCGAACCCTGGGGACGGAGGACAGCCATAAGGCGCTCAACATTCTTGGCGCTCTCGTGGATGTTAATGTTGAACTTGTTCGCCTGAGCGCCGAGGTAGTGCTTGTGCGTCTGGATACGCTTGAAGGGCAGGATGAAGCGGTTGTTCTGAAGCAACTCGGCGTTCATATCAGCGTAAATGTCCGCTGGGACTTCCAGCAGGGACAGCGTCAGTTTCACATCGTCAAGCGAGTAAGCTGGCTGAGCACCACCCGTAGTCAGGTTCTCGCACGCCTTCTCGTTGCTGTTGAGGTACAATTCAATCTGGAAGGCGTATCCACCAGTTGCGGACATAAGACCCAGTGGGAGCGCCTTCTCCTGATCTCGACCGAACAGACCAGAGATAAGGGGCTTCCTGTAGGTCTTGCGATGGAAGGCGATACCGTCAGCATCGGGTGTCTGGGCGTGTTTGCCTGTGTCTGCCTTGAAAAGGGCATCCTTCATAGCACCCAGATAGCGATACGCACGGAAGTCGCCAATCTCACCCGAGTCGGCGTATTTGTGCGACCACTCATCAAAGTTTGTCAGCATACGCTCGATCACATCGTAATCACGGATATCTTCCAGTAAGACCCCATTTCCGCCACGCACAACGAGGCGTTCAATCACAGGCACGCCATCAACAAAGGCGATGGTGTTGGCGTTGTCTGTCGAGGTCTTACACTTCACTTTACCCCTGAAGGAGAGGAAAGAACGGCTGGTTTGTAAAAAAGCAGATGGAAATGCTGGTATATTAAACATGATGCGGTTAGAGCCAGTAGCACCGAACGAGGTCGTGCCTGTGGCGTTTGCGGGCTGAAGCTCTACGATCTTCGTCTTGAGTGCTTGAAGCCCCCGCGGCATAGGGAGAGAGACCAATTCTCTCGGCAGTGCCATGGTTTGTTTAGTATGAACTGGGAAAATAATTTCAGGGCTGAGCCTCCGCCGGAAAATAATTTCAGGGCTGAGCCTCCGCCCAGCGCAGATGTTTTGCTGACCTGAGGTGAATGGATTTGTTGTTCCGCCTGTGGGTTGATCCACACCCGCAGGTGATCTGCTCCGCCTGATGAGCAAGTATGGCTTCCCTGTTGGCTTGATACCTTCGAGCCGAACTCTCCTTTTCCTTGTCCGCCAACCTCTCCCTGTTTTGTTTCCACCAAGCGTAGTTGTATTCGGCGTGGGTGAGACCTGCTGGTATTCCTGTGAATGCCTTGTGCCTATTCACACACTCGGGGTGCTGGTCAATCCAATACTGCTCCCGAGCGTCCAACTCCTCCTTGGAATTACATGGGTAGTTCTCAAGGAGGGTTATGGGAGCGTCGTAGTTCTCCTGAAGCACGAGGCGACTGGAACACTTGCGATCCGTCTGCTCCCTGAAGCACCTGCGGTGTTCGCCCCGCCTCTGCCTGAGTTTCTGGGTAGTGCCTCCAACATACACCAAGTTTTCGTGCTGTATCTTGTAGATTTTACCCTGCTGGTAATTGACCATTTTATATGGTTTAATATGGTTTTTATTCTTTAAGCCAGTTTCTTTAAGACATAGCCTTAACTCTATGTGCGTCAGCATAGGCATCAGCATACCTCTTGGCGAGGAACTCCTGAGAATAAGGAGCGTGTTGCTCCACCTCAAAGTCCAGAGACATGATAAAGTCCCTTACTTCACTCTCCTCAAGGATACGCCCATCCTCGTCGCGAACTTGTATGCGGAAGTTGCTGATACTATCGCTATGTACTTGGTGGTACTGAGGGGTCTGCGGGGCGTGGTGAATGTAGGAATAGCGGGACGACTCGTTTTGAACCCACGCCATAATGTCCGTCTGGTCTGCGAGGTTCTTACCCAGACGGCGGTGCGTCTCGTAGGTGTCGTTGATACTGAGGCTCGTGGTAATGTAGAAGCCCATTCGGTTCTCTATGAGAGCCTCAAGCCCAGCCTTAATTGACTTTGTCGTGGTGGTGAGCCTCGTGAGCCTACCCGACAGGTCGTTGTAATTAGCATTCCTCTCAATCCCCTCGTAGTGTTCAACGAGATCGCCCACGGGTGTGAGCCGAACACCTTGTCCGTCCTGAAACATCGAGGTGTCGGGGATTGAGATCGTCTGGTATCTCTCAAAGCCTGTGCGCCTCCAGTCGTTCGTGCTGTGGTCATCCTGAACGAGGGCTAACCACTTGCCTGTGCTGATTGAGGACACCTCAAGGGTAAGGTGGTAGTCTGTGCTGGAGTAGGTCATATTCACGACCGCTGGGATTTCGTTTCCAAACTGGTGATTTGACGAGCTGTTCAGGGCTGTAATCTCGGCGTTGAAAGCCGAGGCGAACTGCGCCCCTGTGTAATAGCCAGATGGGATACTCACCGAGAAGCCCTTCATCTCCACCACTGGCGCCGCCGTAGTCCCAGTCCTGCGGATCTCAATCCACCTGAAGTGGTTATGACCCTCCACGAAGTTATGACCTGTGTTGGGGCAGGAGAAGGAGCGGAGGCACATACGGCGGACATTACGGATAGGGGTGATTAGACCCACCTCAAAGTCCGTCTTCTTGTCCTGAAAGTTGAGGTGCTTGGAGTTGATATGGATATACTTGTGGGTCAGGTGGGTCTCACCCCGCGCTGAGGGGGCGGGGGCGGGGGCGGGGGCAGGGGCTGGTGCGGAAGCGTAGCCCTCACTAATGTCCCGCAACTGCTCATCCTGAATGTTGCGCATATCCCTACGCTGAACCTGACCCTCCTGCTTGATGCTGACCTCGCCACCACCAGAGGGGAGAGCACCACGCATTTCCTCAGGCGTGGTGAGGGGAGACATAGGGAACGGGACGCTTGGCGTGGTGCGGAATGGACGGGCAGACTGAGGGCGGATAGACCCAAGAGGGGTCATATTGCCCTGTCTCGGCGCCCCACTTGCGCTCATAGGTGAGGGGGGAGTCACTCTGTCTTGAGGGCGGCTAGGCGCTCTCTCATTCTCTTCGGTAATATTGCGACGAGCAGACATTCGTTTCCTTTAAATTACTGAAGAAATTATTTCCTCAGGGGTCGTAGATGTAATATCCTGAAGGGTCTAATCGGAACTTCGGCTTGGGCTGAGCCTCCTTGAGACGCTTCTTCTCCTCCTTGTATGCGCCTATAATTTCGTTGATGGTGTCCCTATCCACCTGAGGGCGCTGGGGTGCGGGTGCTGGTGGGGCTTCCTCCTCCTCAACCTCGCTGAAGTCCTCTGCGTGATCGCTAAAATTGGGATCAGGCTCGGGCGACGGCTCACGCTCAGGCTCAGGCTCAGGCTCAGGGCTGGATGGGCGGGAGACAGCCACCTGTGCCTTCCGTTCCTTGCGCTCTTTCGCATACTGCTTACGAGCCACCAAGGCTCGTTCCCTTGCCCTCTTTAAAGCGTCCAACTGCGCCTGGGTGCGAGGCTTCTTGGCTTTGACTGGGGCAACCTCCTCCTGAGGGGCTTCAACCTCCTCCTGTGGGGTCTCCTGATTTTCGGCAGACATTTATAATGACTGGAGAAAAAAATCCTATGACTGGAGGATCTTGATGTGTTCCTGATGTTTTTGGGTGCGGAGGTGCTGGGACTTTTTCTGGTGCGTGTAGCACCCACCGCACTCGCAGGTGTGCCTTGCCTTGAGGCGTTCGGCGTTGTCTTGCCTGTATTGGGCTTGATACTCAGCCTCGCTCAGCCCTGTATATGCTTTGTTCTTATTGACGCAGGGGTAGTTGTCTTGGTAATATTGCTCTCTGGCGTTGAGTTGCTCCTTGTTCTCACAGGGGTAATCCTCCACCCAGACTATTTTAGCCTCGGGGTCTTGCTGGAGAACGAGGGCTGACGCATAACCCTTATTCAACCTGAAATCTTTGCGATGCTGTCCCATTCTATTACATAGGAGTTGTGTAGTGCTTCCATAGTAGGTTAGGTCTCCTGCTGATATGCGGTAGATTTTACCCTTGCTGTAGTCAGGCATTATGTTTCTTTAAGTTTCTTTCTCTTTATTATCGTTTTCGGAAGGGATGTTGGTAATGAAGGATGTATAGTTGACCCTGAATTGGCTTGGATGTTCCTTTTTTTTGTGAAGATCCACCACCAAGAAGGGGTACTCCCCACCATTCGCCATAGCGTAGTCATACACCTTGAAGAAGGTCTCGGGGCTGACCTCACCTGCGAACTCCTCGCTAATCAACTTCAACTCCCTCTCGTTCTTCGTCCTCCACAGAGCCATATGCGTGGCGTTGCCTCTGATCGCCCGAGGGAGACCTCCACCCTGCGCTGTGTAATTTTGTATCGCCAAAAACATACTAATACCGATAGAGGGTTCGTCGCCCTCCATAGCTCCTATATGGCGGTGGCGAGTAGCCAAATTGAGGAACTTGCGGTTGCGGAATATCGCTGTGCTTTGAGCGTCGTCTACGAATACCGCAATCTTAGGCTTGTTGCCTCCCCACCTGTGCTGAGGGGGTACAAAGCGAAGCCCATCCCTACTGAGATACTCGTGGAAGGTGTCCTTGTCCTCCCCCAGATCGTCAGGGTTGGAACAGACCTTCTTGAGTTCCTTGTAGAGTTTTAACTTCTGCCTATACTCCAACAGGTCGTCTCGCTCTGCCTCAACCTTGCTGATTATCTGCTCCACGACATTTGGTTGGTCTGGATCTAACTTGTCCTCGTCTTGAATGTTGAGGTGCTTGAACTGGGCATAGTTGGACTCGTAGGTAGGGGACACGATTATAATGCGGTCAAACTCCAGCCAACCCAATAAATTGGATAAAAAGAACGATTTTCCGCTGCCTCTCTTGCCGCAGGCGAGGGTGATGCTGTGGAGTTTGATGTGTTCTGGGGCGGTCTCTATGCTGAAAGGGGCAGTCCCGAGGTCTTTCAACTTCAAGTTAGTCTTCTCCAACTTCATTACTAATCTACAGCAACAATATTATTCTGGGCTCGTCATATCTCCTCAATAATACTCTGCTGTCTTTAATAAAGAGAAATGCCTCGCAGGTCCCAAGCCCAGCAGGAGGTTGTTGAGCACATCTTTGAACTACCCGACCTGCCACTTCAGAATGTTGTAAAACCTTATCTGCGTGATCAGTATTATGAAATGGCTAAGAAAGTTGGTAGAAAGATGGATTGTTCAATATGCCTCGAGGAGATTGATTGTAACAAGTGCCTCACCCTTATGACCTGCGGACATACGCTCCACCTCGCGTGCTATATGTCGCAGCAGACTTATACTTGTCCTTTATGCCGTGGTTAGACCCTCGTTCCCTCTTGGAGATCGCTGATAGTGTCGTTCCTCGCCATACCAGCGGTGGGCTTCTGGCTGTCCTCGCTGGGGCGCTCCACCTTGACCTCCCCGAGGTTGGTGAACTCGTCAGCCACGGGTTCTCTCTCACACGCCACGAGACCCTGTTGGCTACAACAGGCGATAGTCCTACAGCGACTTTTCAAACACGCACGGAGCGCCATCCCAAGGAAGGCGAAGACCGACGCACTAATCGTTAACCAAAATGCTGAGTTGAACTCAGTATAAAAGGGTTCGTTCTCAGCCATATTATTCTCCTTGTAGAAAATAATATGATTGAAGTCTTGCGTGGGTTCTTACCTCAATTATGACGACTTCGTGCCTACTCGTGGCTTCAGCACGGGGTCAATAGACCCTACCAACAACGGGTAATGTCCTTGGTAGGCTCTCCTGATAATATGTTGTCGCAAGTCTTTAT
>VMHT01019267.1_pt1 | contig 10776 bp, 20 predicted proteins | sample 4693611 | NCBI WGS metagenome assembly VMHT01 (sample SAMN12280063, study PRJNA550983) | marine metagenome | isolation source: seawater sampled from same location over 5 years 0.02-0.2 micron viral filtrate | place: USA: collected off the coast of southern California halfway between the port... ... | reverse complement strand
GCCCAAAAAAACAAATAATGACACAAAATAACGAAAATCAAAATGGAGAGACATTCGCGGTGGAAGTTGAGGCAGAAGATCTTTATGATTTCTTTAAAAATGCCCCTCGCGAAAAACCTAGTGCAGAATGGACAAAACAAGTAGCTGGCACGATAGGAAGCCAAATCTCTACTCAATTTCTTTTGTCTTCTGGCGCAAGAGACTATCAAGCCATAGTCAATGAAAAAAATGATCCAGGCTTAATGTTTGGAATAAAAGGGACTAGTGCATTTCCACATCGAGTGGCCGATGTCAGTATCACCTTAAACGGTTTAGATTACTACGATATCAAAATTACAATGCGTGCAAGTCAAAAAGAAGTATACACAACTACTGATATTGATTGCTTTATGCTAGAAGAAGTTTTGTATCGAGCTTTTGAAACTGAGGACTACGTAAGAAAGGTAGGGTTTAAAAGAGGCCAATGACACAAGAATGACGCCCTATAAAGATCCAGAAAAAAAACGCGCACATAATAGGGAATACATGAGGATCTATAATCAAAAGCCCTCAGTGAAGGCTAAGAAGCGGGCCTATGCCCAACGGGAAGACGTGAAAGAAAGAAGGAAGAAGACTAGAAAGGGGAAGAGCTGACTTTTACCTCTTTTAAGGAAGAATAAGAAAAGTATATATACTACAAGCTCTATTCTCTCAATGGGCAAGCGCCCGAAACAACAAATAATGAACGAATTGAACCAAAATCCATTTGATGGTATGAGTCACCGAGAGATCGATGTTGAACTTCATGCCCATGCAGATGGGAAAAACGGCAAAACAGTCACCCACATCGACTTGGGTGCGCCCCCTTCTACGATGGCAAAAGTTGAAGGAGCGTATTTTTGTACCTGGCACGCAGACACGGAAACTAATCAACTAGTGCGCACTCTGCATTTAATACCTGGACATTTAATACCTGGAAATGTGAAAGTAACGAAAAAAGACTAGAAAGGGGAAGAGCTGACTTTTACCTCTTTTAAGGAAGAATAAGAAAAGTATATATACTACAAGCTCTATTCTCTCAATACGGGCAAAGAAAAAAAGCCCGAATAATAATGACAGAAGAAACAAAAATAATAAACGAAACCGCAACATGTCCAGACCCATATTGTGGGTTTACATGGAGTCCTAACCATCTAGAATGGTTAAGCTTTGTTTGCCCCACTTTTGAAGGTGGATGTGGCGAAGTGGTTTCCCAACAAGATTGGAGAATTGAACAATGAACGACGGAATACAAGACCTCCCCCGCAGAGGAGATATGTTTATCCCATGTTTGAGAAATGTAAAAGTAACGAAAATATTTTCCCAAAAAGACATGGAACAGTATTCGCCAAAACTGGCCCAGATGGGTCAGATTTCACAAATCAATAATGGAGCCGAAATCCGATTTTTGATTTGGAAAAAAAGTGTGTATCAAGGCGCCTCTTTGTTAAAATTGAATACAGTTTACGATTTGTTAGAGGTCTATACAAACGACAAACTCGGAGAAATCAGTATCCAGATCAATTACAATAGTAAGGTTTCCAAAGTGAAAAAAACGATGGATGACTACGTAGATCTTGGAAAAATCGCCTATGAAAGCGGAATCGAGAAGAAAAATTACAAACCGATCAACGTGGCGGTGGCGGATTCAAGTTTATTGAAGAAACCATTTACATTTAGTAGAGTGGCGGAATAATGAGTAAAGAAACACGATATCTTACCTTGTGGGATATGTGCCATGTAGGTCTTTTTGCGGGTATTAGTCAACGTGCAAAAGGTACGGCAAGTTCAGCCCAACGAGCTTTTAACAGTATCACTAAAGCGGGGTATGATTTACCCAAACTCGAAGAGCTTCTTAGTCAAAGTAATTGGGAAGATGATTATCATTCGGCATTTCGTTCAGAATTAACAGCGATAAAAGGCGTTACTGTATGGGTTGCAAGTTCTATCCGTTTGGGGATTTTGGCAAATCAAAAATGGAAAGAAAACGAGAGTAAAGTAACTGAGGATTTAGACAGCTTACCCTCTGCTCACTATTGGGAATATTTTTCAGGATATGATACCCCTTGTAAATTTACGCTAGAAGAATTAAACGAAGGCTATGAAGTGTATACCTCACGGTATGGGGGTAGACATTCAAAACGGTTGTATAAGTACACCATGATGAGCTTCTTAGATCATACCCTCTCAAATTATATGGGACACGGTGATATAAGAGAAGACCACGAAGGACGCGGCGAGTCGTGGGAGTGTTGGTATATCGAATGTCTGACTACACGAAATGAAGAATATGCATATTGGGAAACAATAAATTCATTTGGAGAGTACACGTAAAATGCTAGACGATTTATATAAAAAGGATAAAGATTTCCTCGTTAAGATTTTATTAGCTTTATCGGCAGCGGTGGGGGGAACGGCCATCATTTTGTTCATGGTGTGATAGAATATGACGCATACCTTTGTTAATACTATGGAAACCCTTTTTACCTATTATAACAATATATCTGTAAGAGTTAGAAAATGGTAGAATTACAAGACTTCAAAAAACGTCAAATTAAAAAACTGTGGCTAGATCCTGATGAAATTGGGGACTTAATTAATTGTGCGGAAGAGGTTATAAAAGATCCACGTGCAAAAATTGCCGTTGAATTAATGGGTAGATGCGGGCTTCGTGTGGGAGAAGTGGCCGCCCTAACGGCTGAGGATGTCATCAAAAACTCACAAGGGGAGTTGACATTAAAGATCATAGACGCGAAAACAGGAAGCCGCACTATGCCCTTTCCCCCTCATCTCGCATATGCAGACATCAATTTTACCGGAGACCCTACACTCACCCGAAAAGAGCGAAGGAAGCACCGGGTAGGAAAGCGAACAATTCAGACTTGGGTAGATAAAGCCGCTGCGGAAATGGTAGAGCGCAACGGAAATGAAATTTACAATGATATCACCCCCCATGCTTTGCGGAGATCGGCGGGGACTAATTTTTATCAGCATTACGGAGTTGACATAGACCATCTTTGTTTATGGTTAGGGATGAGTGAAGAAACGTTTAAACGGTATTACCTGATCATTGATACACCCCATTCACAAACCGAGAACCGGGCAAAAGTTCCGTTTTTTATACCCGTCTAACTTTAATGAGAAATGATAAGGACATAGCCTCCCGGATCGCGAGTTTTATTCCTAGACCAATACAAAACTTGATAATTGAAACTCCGATCGAATCTTTTTATCAGATGATCAGACAGTACGCGCGGATTATGACTCTGCCTCTTCACTCACAAGTTTATCCGTCCCCCGTTGGAAAAATAGAGCTGTTAGTTTGTAATGATTCTTTTTTGATGCATCCTGATATTATCGAGGGGGGGCATGATCCATATGTGATACAAGACCTTTGTAGTCTTTTCAATTCGGTTAACTCTAGTGTGTTTTATGATATTGGAAGTCATTTCGGGTATATGGTTAAAATAGCAATATTAGCGGGCTTAGAAGATTCCAACATCCACACATTTGAACCCGACCGTTTCCGTTTCTATGTTTTATCTAAAAATAACAAACACGATTCCATCCACTTAAATAAAAAATTTGTTTCGGATACAATTTCTAAAAAGGAACTCACTCTAGATTCCTATATTACTGCGCATGATCCTCCCTCTGTGGTAAAATTAGATATAGAGGGGGCGGAATATCACGCACTGAAAGGGATGTCTCAAACAATTAACTCACATAACCCCATATTATTTGTAGAAGTCCACCCCGCTTATCTTCCCACCTTTGGACATCAAGCAGAGGATGTGATTTCCCTTTTATCTACTTATCAATACGACCTTCAAATCCTAGAGGGGGGGGAGTGGATTCCTGTTTCTTCTAATTGTAGCAAATATAATACTTACCCTCAAGCATTTACCCTAAAAGCATTACCAAGGTAAGATAGGGCCAGACGGCCCGGACATATCCCCTTTTGGTGGCTTTCTCTTTCGGGTCTTCTTTGGACTAGCCTTTCTTTGGGTGGTCTTTCTCTTTGGACTAGCCTTTCTTTGAGTAGCGGGGCGTTTTCGAGCGGCACGGGTCTTAGCACGCTCTTTTTGGTATTCCCGTTTTGCTGCTGCGGCGGTAGTCTTCTTTCGTTGGGCAGCAGTTTTTTTCTTATACCGTGCAGTCTTTGCTTCGGGTGCTTGATATGCCTTATATTTGCGGTAGCCCTTTTTCGCAGTTGACTTTGTTTTCCTTCCTGCCCGTTTTGCAGTTGACTTTGTTTTTGTTCTCGCCCGTTTTGCAGCGGCAGAAATCTTTTTTCCACGTGGAGTAGTTCTATAACCTTTGTATTCTTTTACTTTCCTTCCTGCCTTTTTCACCGCCGCCGTGGTTTTTCGTTTGGTTTTGGATACGGCAATTTTTGCCCCAATTCTTCTTTCTTGCCGCTTGGATCTCCTGACTTCTTTCTTGAGTCCTTTAATTCTTTTCTTACTCTCTTTTATTCTTTCTTTTCCAGGTGCTTGCGCTCTTTTGATCGCCCGTCTTACGGCAGCTTTTCGTTGATATTTTTCTTTCGTAGCTTTTAGTTTTCCTCTGTATTTACTTAACGGCATTATTTTTTACTTCCATTCTTTGTGAGCTTGGCGTGACTATATTCTCGACTATATTCACCCCGAAATTTTGGTGGCTTTCTCTTTGGGGGCTTCTTTGGGGGCTTCTTTGGGGGCTTCTTTGGGGGCTTCTGTGGGGGCGTCCTTGGCCTTGGTTTTGCCTTTGGTGGTTTCCTTGGCCTTGGCTTTCTAGCTGGTGGTTTCCTTGGCCTTGGTTTTGCCTTTGGTGGTTTCCTTGGCCTTGGCTTTCTAGCTGGTGGTTTCCTTGGCCTTGGTGGTGATGGCCTTGGCCTTCTAGCCGGTGGTGATGGTTTTGCCCTCATAGTCCTTGTAGTTTTAGTGGGTTTTTGTGGTGAAGATCTGCGCTTTTTGGCTGCTGCTTTCCGCTTAGCAAGCTGTTGTTTAAGCTTCTTATTTGGAAATCTCCTTCTTGTTTTGTACGTTTTTGCGCTTTTTGGTTTCCTTCGGCTAGACGTCAGTTTCTTGTGCTTAGCTGCCTTTCTCTTTTTGGCTGCTGCTTTCCTTACTCCTTTACGCACCTTTCCAGAGATTGTGGAGCCGATCATTTCAGAAGGAAAAGGTCGCCCCTTTCTCTTTTTCTGATAAGTCTTTCGCTTAGGTTTCCTTAGCTTTCTCTTTTTTCGGTATTTACTAGGAGGCATTAGAATAACTTCCCATATGGTGTGTTTCCACCTAGACCGAACGAACCCCCGCCGCCCCTTTCTTTATTATATCTTTTAACTGCTTTTTTGACTATTGCATTCCGTCCACGTTTTCCTTTTTTATTATACTGATCAATTTCTTTCCCTTTAAGTTCTACTTCCCCCCATTTACCTGGGGAAAGTTCTGCCCTAACCCAATACTCTGGCGGCATTATTTCTTTTTCCTCTTCTGTAGCTTTTTAATAGCTGTTGTATTATTTGAAATGCGTTTGCGGTTGCGGGAAATGCCAGTTCTATTTTTCTGAGTACGATCCCACGATCTTTCCCTATCCCTATAAGTACTGTCTTCCAACCCCAATATGGCCGTCCGGTTTTCCTCAATCTGGTTACTCATGCGCTTCATCTGTTTTTTTCCTGCATATTGTGAACGGGGACTAAAACCCCCCAAGTAAGAAGTCTGTGTTTCGTAAAAATGGCCAGGCTTCTCGGTTGATTTAATACCACCTCTTTTATAATATCCAGGGCCGAACGAACCTCCAACTTTAAACGCATCTATTACTTTACGAAGGGGTTTTTCATTGTCATCTACATCTCGGTATCCAACACCGTATTTAGGCATTATCTTTTCCCCCTAATTGTGGTCTTCTTTTTTTGGTTTTTCGAGATCCTTCGGGTGTTGTTTGACACGCGTTTTGTATTTTTAACAACTTGTTTTCTTAAATGCCCCGTGCCCCTTGCATTTTGTAAAATTAATCTTTCTAAGCGGGCCACTTCGGCCCTTGTGGGCGGCCCTTTTCTTTTAACCTTGGCCTTAACCTTGGTCTTTCTCCTAGGAGCTGCCTTTCTCTTAGGAGCTGCCTTTCTCTTAGGAGCTGGCTTTCTCTTTGGAGCTGCTCTTCTCTTTGGAGCTGGCTTTCTCCTCTTAGTAGTCTTTTTCTTCTTGGCTGCTGCTTTCCGCCTATCTTCGGCAATTTGTTTGTTAACCCGTTTTTCATGTGCCGCGCCAGCTCTTTTCATCCATTCTGCAATCCGTCTTCGTTCTTTGGGGGGTTTGGATCTATAGTCTTTTGTCTGTGCTTTTGTGAGGTCCTTCATTACCCACTTGTCTAGTTCTTTCATTTTTCCAGGCATTAGAATAACCTCCCATATTCTGTGTTTCCACCTAGCCCAAATGAACCACCATTGCCGTTTTTCTTCCTCCCTTGTATTTTTTTGATAGCTTTTGTATTTTTTGCAATTTGTTCTTTTAGGTCAAGTTTAGTGTTGTGATCTTCCCGTGCATTGACCATAAGCGCATCCCATTGATTTTCATTTGTTTTATGTAGAAAGGCAAATCTTTCCGCGTCATTTTTATTGTCACTCCATTGTTTTGATTTTGGGCCTGCCAAAATATTAAGCCCGTACTCATATTCTTTATATGATCTACGAGGCATTAGAATAACTTCCCATATTCTGTGTTTCCACCTAGACCCAAGGAGCCCCCACGACCGTATTTTTCTTTTGCCCCTCTGACGTGTTTGTAATAATAAGGGTTAGTAGTATCTAATGCCCAGGTCTGTTCTTTTTCATATTCGTCCCATGTGTAATCTCCCGTTTCCCCGATACTATATCCCTTTTGTCGTCTCCTTATAACAGGACGCATTTTTCGCCTTTCGGCAGCAGTCCCATAGTTCTCTGTAAGAAGCCAAAGGTTTTCAGTATGCGCGTTTCTATCTTCGTTAAATTCGTACTCTCTCGCAAGTGAATATTTAGTTCTGCCCGTGCGGGTAAATCGTCCGTTTTTCTTCTTTCTCTTTTTAGGGTACCCGCTGATTAAAGGCATTATGGTTTTTTAAATCCTTTCTTAATTGTCTTCGCTGCTTTCTTCATTCTATCTGCGCTCCGTTTTGAATTCCATTCTGTGTGGAGATCTCCGTATTGGTTTCGCGCTCTACGTGCAGTGTTTGGGGTGTTGTAGTCGTGAGTGTGGATATATGACCCTACAGCCGCATCCATCCCCCAGTTCCCAGGGTCAGTATCGTGGGTGCTTTTTCTTTTTCTCTTCACACCGCGTGGAGTATTCTGTTTGTAGCCTCTATCTCTACTTTTCTTATATCTAGAATACTCACCATTTCCTCGGTGATAATAAAAACCTGCTCCTCTTCCCTTTCCGTTGGGATCTCTTTTGTATTTCTTTAACGGCCCTGGCATCGTTTACCTGAATGGCTCATGTCTAAACACACGTGGGGACAGTATAAAAGTGTAACCCCTTTTGAGTGATGACGGTGCTATCACTACTAATTTGCAAAAGGGTCATCACTCCCCCCTAATGTATAGCAGTATTTGGTTTATATGTTTCATATGAAACAAAAAATTAGATGGGGCTAAATCTCGCACGTGGGGGTTCCTATAAAATAAATGTTTTGTCTATATATATACAAGATAAATCTTCTTTTGATGACTTTCTCATAAAATAGCAGTGATAGCAGTGTCATCACCCGTGTTAATTGGCATGTCGAAGACGTATGCGTGTTTTTCTTCTACGTCTTCAAAATCATTATGGTCTTTAAATACTAATAATGATTCCCGCCTATTTGGGCTCTCTGTGAACCATGCTCTTTTCATCCCTCCACCTCTAGCCCGTATCCGTCGGGGCTCTGATAAAAGCGGGCGGTTTTGACGGTAAACCACATAGTTTTCTTTTGTCCGTAGTTCTAGGACACCATTATTAATGGGGCTGACATCGTGGATGCCTTCATATGTGGGCTGATGAATGACTACCGTTTTCATTGCGCTAACAATAGCACGCGAATGTGGTGCAATTCCTTTTTCATATCGGGCCAACATGGTTTTTAGTTTTGAATCGTGTGTGCGAAGAAGTCTAATTTTTTGAATAGGTGGCTGCCGACTAATCCAGATGGTAGACAAACATTCTTCGCGGTGGTGATAGATCCTAATCGCTCTGACCTCTGTGAGCTTCAAATGTAGGAGCTGACGATCTTTGAGCATTGTTTCGAATCTCTCACTCCCCATTTCCATACACTCGTACACCGTCCGGGGCTTCCCGGCTTCCAATTCTACAATTCTCTTTTCTAGTTGGTCTATTTTTCTAACCATCCATTGAAACGTATCCCAATGTTTATCAAAATCGGTCATGCATGTTCCCTATGAGTAAGACCGCCGATTTCATCAGCTAATAACTGTGTTGTTAATTTCATGAGAAAATCATCATAGGGGGTGGGAATTCTATCAGGGGAGTTTAATGTCACCAACATCATCTTATACATTCCTTCTAACATTGTATCCCCTGATCTTAACGCGTCTAATTCTTCTACAGTACAAATTTCACCCATTGGAGTGGGCTTACGCATCGTCATATCAACCCCGTAAGGGGCCGGGGTATAAAATAAACATGGATAAGGACATATTACCAATATAAGGTTGTATTAACAATATTAATATTATTAATATATTAAAATTTCAATCGGTCTAGATTAACATCTTTTAAAACCCACATCCCAAAACCAATAATCACTACTCCAATAGCTGCGGTTTCGAGCGACGAGGTGACGACAAACAATGCATTATTATTATAAAAAATCATAGGGAGCCCGCCCGCCACTAACCATAAGATTACCCCCCCGGCCACTACACGAAAATACCCCGGAATTTTTTTCCAGGCTTTCCATTCTCCTTGTTTTGTGATCTGTACAGAAAGATCCGATGCAGATGTTCCTATCAACAACCCTGTCAAAAATAAAATGGTACTCATACGGATGGGGCTATTAGTTGCGACAATATAGACCGCTTCGGTCAATGCGACAAATCCACCCAACAACAACGGGGCCAGTCCTATTAACCGAATGGCTCGGTTGTTATCTGTCTGATCATATAAAACTTTTAAATGCCAGAGGTCGACCTCTGGGTTGAGTTTGTAAAAATGTGCGAACATTGCATGAGCACCCTCATGGGAAAATATCCCCATCATGAAAATGCCAAAGTAAATGAGATATTGTAGGATGTCCATTAGCTTCTTCCTAGCTTTCTGAGTAACAAGTAGATTGCGATGCTAAGGGCGATCACTACCCCGATGTATAACATCTGGGAGTATAAACCAAACTGAACGGTACTCTGTAACAGAATTGCACTACCCCCAATCATGGCCCAGATCAACCCCGGCACGATTGATTTATTCTGGATAGAAATTCCTATTGTTAAAACACCCAGGAGAATCACCGCAAAAGCGAGCTGTGAACCAAACGCAGTTTCATATGGACAAAGCACATAAAAAAATTGACCGTTTAATATGGCGTCGATGGGTGAAACGATATCGGGACAAGCCATTAAATAGCCCTCCCAGAAATGAGGTACACTAACCCCGCCAACCAAATGATGACTAGAGGATAACCGAGAACGCCGATTATCCAGTTCGGCATTCCGGGCAAAGCTGCAAGCGTTTTAGGCCATATAAAAATGAAATCATATATTCCAGTGAACACACTAACGAGTTGTATATTTGCTAGAAAACTTTCGAATGAGTTGGTAGCTAATTCTACTTGTCGGGCTTTCGCATCTATCGCATCGGTTGAAGCGGTATCTGGCAACACATCAACACCGATGACATCACCTAGACCACTGTAAGCTACGGCGCTTAAACTCATGTTGAGAATGAACCCCAACATAACAATCGAAAAGGCAATCTGTTTCAATTCCATTTTAAGTTTCCCCCGTCCCTGATAATAAATAAAACACACTCATGAGTAACGCTAAGAATATGATTCCCCCAGATGCTGCCATTGTTAGACCGGGGAAAATTAAAATCTTGAGCGCCCATAAGATCCCGGCAAACAATGAAATAATGAGGGCCGAAAATCCTGCACTTATATATCCACCCGCACCTGCCGCTAAAATTGTTAATATTGCTACTCCTGCAAACCCTAACCAATTTTGTGACACATTACTACTAAGCGGCACGGGAACAAGCGCCCCAAGCCGAGTATATACCGCCTCGGCTCCGAGATATTTTCCCGACGGTCTAACCGCTGACCACCGCATTATTAAGGTGTGGTTTGCTGCGCTGCTGTTAATGGCTACGGATTCCTGGAACACTCCACACCCCGTGGGTTGACAATTTCCGGTTGACTCATAGATTAAAGAGTTGTTATGTTGATATGATACATTCCAAAGTAAATTGTAGGCGTTTCCCGCGCTGTTGTTAATATAGAATCTAAAGGATGGATTTTCTGTAACGCTCGCATTCCAATAGTAGCCCGCCCCTACTTGTGTGGCTGTGAAGTTTACATTTTTGATATCTAATGTGATTAAACTATTATCTACTGTGGGGATGAAACTCCCAAGGCTTCTTTCTCCTTCCGGTGATTTAATTTTCACACGGTAGCGTGTATTATGCTCAAGGGTTGTGTTGAATATATTAGAAGACCCTACTTGAGTCCCGGAAACCGTTTGCCACAAAAACCCACTTGGATTAGTAGGTGGTGAAAAACTTGTTACATTAATAGCTCTTTGTACAG
>VMHT01143061.1_pt1 | contig 10777 bp, 13 predicted proteins | sample 4693611 | NCBI WGS metagenome assembly VMHT01 (sample SAMN12280063, study PRJNA550983) | marine metagenome | isolation source: seawater sampled from same location over 5 years 0.02-0.2 micron viral filtrate | place: USA: collected off the coast of southern California halfway between the port... ... | reverse complement strand
TCTGTAAAGGTGCTTTAATGGCAGAGATGTCAACTTGTTTGTTACCTACTTTAGATAATATATCATCTAGTCCTTCACCATAAGCATCTTGTAGTGCTACTCTAGCTGAAGACACAACGTCAAGAACACCCTGACCAATACTAGCAGAGTCTGCTGTTGTTCTCAATGCAATACCGTCAGTCAACTCTTGTATAGATTCAGATGCCGCACGGTTCACATTGGCTATGTTTTGGTCAGCAAACTGCTTAGACAATATACCACTCTCACCTAGCTTCTCAGCAAACACAGCCCACCACGGTGCTTTACCTGTTTGGAACTGAGTTAAAGATGCACCGCGCTCCGTAAGGATTTGTTGTGTTGCTCTTAGAGATTCTGGAGTACCTGCGGCACTTACCTTGTTTAGTTCTTTAGCTATTGTTTCTGCTGTTTCTTTAGCACCAAAACCTAATGACTTCTGTGCTGAAAGATACAGAGGCTTTAATAATTTTGCTGTACCTAAAGTAGCTACGTCAAATCCCATACCTATAAGAGCCTCATGTACAGCTTTGCCGTAGTCTGGCTCTTCTCCCTGAAGTAAGTCAGAGGTTAAATTACCTGCAATTCCTGTAGGGACTGCACCAATAATAGTACCAATAACCGCACCTTTAGGACCAAACCTAGACCCAAACTGCGCTCCCTTAATACCACCGTAGATACTGGCAGGTATGTCTAAATTGTTTTTAACAGCATTGTATACGTCTTTGTAGAAAGGCGAGTCTTCTTGTTCTACAGGAGGAGGAGTAGGCTGTGTTTTAAATACATCAGCACTTACTCTACCGCTGTTAATAAGTTTATCCTGTAGTTCTGCTTGAGAAATACCTACAGGAATGTTCTTAACTACTTGACCGTTAGGTAGTCTTACACTTTGTGTCTCAGACATTATAAGTCTCCAAAGTCAATTACATTCTCATCTTCGTCTTCGTTAACAACGGGGTCTTTAAAACCATAACCCATCGTTGTTTGTTTGTATTCTTCAAAGTTATTTGCACTCAACAGTAAGTCATTTCTTACTTTAGCCCTTTGTGCTATTTCTAACAATGTTTCAAGAATTGCTCTGTTAGCGTCGTTACCTTTTGTGATGTCAGGGCTTATTTCTCTTAAGTAAGTTCTTTCGCCCTCAGATATAACACCACCAAAGGTAGACTTAAGGTTGCTTAACATTCTAGTTGCTAGTCTAAACTCTAACTCTGCTTTGTCAGCAGGAGTAGTGCCTAAAAACTTTTGTACGCTTAATGTTATGTTAGCTATCGGACCACCTTGTCTTACTGAGTCTACAAGTTCTAAACTTTCTTGAAGACCAATAAGATTTCCATCTACTTCGCCTTTAGCTTGTAAAGCCTCTAACTGCGCCTCACTAAACTTTCTGTCGCTATTAATTTGCTTGGAACTTTCTATCTTAGCTTCTTCTTTTTCTGCAAAACTAACTCCTGCTTCAGTAATTATCTCTATGTCTCCAATAGGCTCATCTGATGTTGTAGTACCTAAAGGAGCATAAATAGTTTCAAAAGCACTAGTTACGTTACTAAAGCTAGTAGTAGCGGCAAACATATTTCCCTCTTCATCTCTAATAGTATACCTTTTGCCTTGTCTCGCATTAGCCCCTTGTTTTTCCGCTAGGAAGTCCTTAAAGTTTGCAGGGGTAACTACACCTTCAGTTGCCAATACGTCTAAACCTGAGTTAGGATAGTTAGATGACAAATATGTAGCAAAGGCTTTTTGTTGACTTTTGACTTTATCTATTTGTCTTTCTTCAACAGTCCTTCTGTCTCCTCCCATCAAACCACGGACACCACGACCCATCATCTGTCTGCCTTGAGCCGCGGCTTGGGCAATCATTTGATTTCCTGACATACCCACTGTAGGGTCAATACCGCCACTAGGAATGCCTGTTAATAATCCTGCAATATCTCTGTTAGCCATTATTTATCTCCTAGTATTATTCTGGTATAACTTCTTCTACAGTTACTGTTGGTGTTCCATAGTCCGTAGGTGTAAAGTAGTCAGCAAGGTCATACAGCCAATTAGGAACTAAATCCCCAAGTTCGGCATCAATGTCTATTCCAAACATACCGCTACCACTTGAGCCACTGCCCCCAGACACGCTACCTATAATATCTTGTATTAACTGCTGTCTAGTAAGTTCTTCTAAGCCAGTAGATAACTGTACGCCCTGCATCAGAGCCTCAAGACCCCTACCGCCTAGTTGACCAAATAACTCAGCACCAGTACGTCTACCAACGTCAGCTAGTTTACCGCTTTCAATACCCATGCCTAGTGCTGACAGTGCTTGTTGTTGTGGCATATAACCTAGACCCATCAAACCACTAGCTGAAGACAACGCTTGCGCCTGTTCACCCATAGCTTGCTGACGAGCCGTTAGGTTTGCTCTAGCCATAGCTTCTTGTCTAGCAGTCTCTTGTGCTAACAACTCTGGTGAAGAACCACCGTATGCCGCTGACTGTAAACCTAAGCGTCCTTGAGACAACATACGCTCTTCTAAGGCTAAACGCTGACGTTCTTCCTCAGGGCGTTGTACGGCTCTCATTTGCTCATACAGGTCAGCTTGTGCTGTACTAGGGTCTACCCCTACCTGACCAAATAAACCCTGTGCTTGACCCATTAGTTGCGTCTGTAGAGCCTGTTGTTCAGGAGTCATGGATAAAGTATAACCACCTTTAGGTGTCGTGGTAGCCGTTCCTAGTCCTGTCGTTACAGTAAAAGGTTGGAACTTAGCCATACCTGCGGCTGTTTCACCTAGTTCAGTAGCTTCCTGTGCAGATTTTACACCTGCTTCTGCCGCGGCTTTGGCGGCTGAATCACCTGCATAGTAACCACCCGCTACGTTTATGATGTCAGTAAACCAACTAGGGATACCTTGTTCATTACCGTTGCTCATTAGAATGTACCTCCGTCAATAGTGAAAGTACCCGCTAAAGTACCTGCTAGTGTTGTTGTTCCTGACAATGTTGTTGTGCCTGTAGAGTTAAGTGCTACAGAAACACCTAGTGTTTGTGCTGATGCGCTACCTGTAAAAGCAGGACTAATTAAGTCTGCTTTAGTAGCTACTGCTGTTTGAATAGCATTGAACTCGGTGTCAAACTCAGAACCATCAAGTTTTTTACCCGCAGTACCAGAAACTAAACTATTTTTAGCACCGAAGTTAGTTTGTTTAATATAATCTGACATTTATTTTGTTCTCCCTAGTAAAACTGATATGTCAATACTTTGTACTGCGTATGGTTTGCCTTGTATTAATGCGCTAATGCCTACTTGTAAAACCTTACCACTACCTGATGCGTTGACGGATGGTGTTTGTATATAAACCCCTGTTGTGTATTCTGATGCAACAAAGTCAGTGTTTAATCCTGTTGCCTCAATCCAAGCAGAGCCATTTGAATAAAACAGTTTATTACTTGTTAAATTATAGTACATAGAATTTACTACACTAGCACTAGGTGCTGATGAAAATTCTCCTAAGTACGGTGTTGTAGAAGCACCGTTTATTCCTTTATTGTCTAGGGCAAAAGGAACAGTTCTTGTCGTGGAACTGTCACCATATTCTGAAATATCGTACTCTGCCGCATTTACTTCCGTTGCGTCTGGTAAATAAGCAACATTTTTAACTGTGTTGGTGTCATAATCCCAGTACCATAAAAGTGCTGATTGTTCACCTGCGTTACCTACAATAGTAGATTCAAATTTTTTAAGAAACTTTAAGTTAGAAGAAATACCAAAGTCCATAGCGGTGCTTTCATACTTAAATATACAATAAACATAACTCCCCTGAAAATCTACCTCATCAAAGTATCCTGCATATTGGTATATTCCCGCATCACCGCCTATCCTAGATAGTCCAAAATATAAACTATCGTCAGACAAAACAACAAAACTATCGGGAGTAACAGTTACCCAAGTAGTTACTTTAGCTGAACCGTCTGGTAATAAACTTCTTAAGTCAAAACAATATAAAATATTATCTTCAGGAAATGACAGTAAATAAAAAGCATCCTGAGGACTGTATACGCTTTTAAGATTACCTCTATGATTCTTAACAGAGTTCATTAAGTCTGTACGTACATTCTTACTAATGTTTCCTATAGGGCTTGACTTTTCTTGTATTGTCCTGCCTAAACCACGTACACCTTCGTTGGACAAGAACAGCACATCAGTACCTATGTTTTGTACAGAGTCTCTTTCAATACAGCCAATACCTTCAATAACATCACTTAATACCATAGTGGCAGGGCTTTCTGCACCAGAGTATATAATAATAGAGTTACGACAGAATATAACCAAGAAGCCATTGTGTGCTGACAACGCTACAATCTCATCGTATCCATTGGGAAATACATTAGTTAAATCTAGTGAACCTGAAGCACCGCCATTCCAATGACCACCAATTAGCGTGTCGGACCAATATAGTGTACGTTTGTTACCCGCTACATCAGCCGCCCATAGTTTACCGTATGCCGCTATAACCTCGTTAGCCTGTGGTGCTGTACCGTTGGAATGCTGACTACCGTTTAGTTCTTCAACAGTAATAGCACCGCCTGAACCAACAGTCATAACCAACGGCTCGTGATTACGTTGGAACATAAAACACTTGTTTGCTAAACTAGCTATTTTCCAGTTATCATCCGTAATGGTTGTGCCTACAGGTGTTTGGTCAACTAAAGTAGATGTACCTGTAACTATTTTATTGTTACCTGTAGATACTAAAGTTTTTATACCGTCATAGTTTATAAACTCAAACAAAGACTTAACAGGTTTGTTATCATAAACAGCATAGTTAGTTTTTGATATAGGCGTACAACCCTTACGTGCCGCCACTCTACCGTGTTTGTCAATTATTGCGTTTTCTGCAACTTCAGCAAAAGACGGGTCAATAGTAACGGGAGAGTCTTCGGTATTTAAACCAGAAAATCCTGCCGCTTTAATTGATACTGTCTGTATTTTTTGAGCCATTAGCAAACCGTCCAAGTAGTTTCAGAAGGGAATCTTGCCGCATCCATAGCTATTGCATCAGCTAGTGTAGAGTCAGCAATAGCATATAGTTCTTGTGCTGATGTACCACCTGTCTCACCACGTTCACGAGAGGCTAGTGCAACAGCATACTGAATCACTGGTGCTGACGGAACATTAAGTACTGTAGCATCAGCAGTAAAAGGTTGTGTTCTGTCAACCATGTTAAAACGTAAGCTATACAAACCATCAGGAATAGGAAAAACATCTACCTGTAAATTACCACTACCGTCAAAACCATTCCAAGAATAATACGAAGGTGTGCTTTTAGGCGGGTCTTGGTTTAGAAAAGCATTGTTCATCCAAGAAGAACTAGCTTGTTTCATAAACACATTAGATGTATCATTAAGTACATCAAGAGTTTTACTGGCTGACCCTACTCCTGTAATAGCATAATTAAATACATTTGCTTGTGTATCTACAGTAAAAGTATTACGCAACGAAGACCAGTCCCAAGAATCCTCTACAATACGTTTAGCGTCATTAACAAAGTCACCTATAAGTTTAGTGTAGCTACTAGCCGTAGAACCAACAGCAGTAGTTACTTCATCTTCTCTTAGTCTACGTAATACAGCGTTTACTAGTTGTAAGTAAGTCATTATCCATACCTTCTTAAGTTCATCATTGGACTAAGCATTTCCTGTGTAGACTTAATCTCTGTGTCAAATTTAAATAACTCTTTGTCAAATATATCTTCGACCTGTGTAGATTTTTTAGTACCTGCCATCATACCTCCTGTGCCGCCTATACCACTTATTACGCCCTCTAGTAAATCTCCTAAAGGACTATCTACAGCATCTATAATCTCGTCCACTACGTCTACTATAGGCTCTCCTACGGTTTCTACAACCTCTTTAACAGGCTCTAGTACGTCTTCTGCTGTTGACAATACTTGCTCACCTGCTTCTATTACAGGCTCAAAGGTTTCACCTACGAACTCTAATGGTGGCTCTAGTACATCTACAATAACGTCACCAACATCCTTTACAATCTGAGGTGTTTCAAAGTCAGGTAAGTCTATGTCAATAGCACGGAGTGCCTCTTCAGCACCTTCGCCTAAATAACCTAAGGCTTCTCCAGTAACAGCCTCTTCAAAGGCTTCTGAGCCTGATTTACCTTCAAGTGCCGCTGTTGTAGTATCCAGTACTACGTCTTGTACAGGTTGAGGTAATGTTGTTAAGTCTATACCTAAATCATCAAATACTTGTGTTATTTCTGCATTACCTATATTGCCTATTTCAGTAGCAATATAAGCACCACCTGCTGACTTAAGTGCTTCTTCTAAATCACCTGTTTGTAGCAGTGTTTTAGAACCTTGTGTTAAAGGAGCATACTGTGGTTGGAATATGCTTAGTATATCTAAACCAAAACCAACTGCTTTCTCAAAGCCACTTTGCTCAGGTAGGTCATAACCAAGCATAGAGTATTGACCAAAGTCACCCACCCTAAACTCATCTCTATCTGCATACTCAGCACCCAATGCTGTACCTGTATTAAGATAAGGACTAGGGGCTTGTCCCATGATGCCTGTGTTTATACCTACACCTGTTTCAAGACTTATATCATTACGATTTAAGTAGTCCTTCATTACAGCCGCTTGAGCGTCCATAGCCTTACGATGTACGCTATCTTCATCTAAGCTATTATACAAATCGTAATCAGCTTTAGTGTTAAACCGTGGCGCACCTCTGGCAATCAAAGCACCTGTTGCTTTATTAGGGTCTTCATCAAAAGCATTCTTTAAGTATTGTACATATGCACTATCAGCTTGTTGTTTAGCTTCAATAAACGAAGTAGCGGGAGTATAATCCCCAATACCACCTTCAGCTAAAATATCTTGTGTTTCTTCCCTTACGTTTCTATCACCTCTAAAGTACTTTAAAGCTACTTCAGTTTGCCACGGGCTTTTATCTCCTGATAAGTAATCCTCACGTAGTTGAGCAAACTCATTCAACTCTTGCTCTGACCATATACCTTTACCTGTAAGGGTGTCATATTCTTTTTCAAACTTAGTTATTTCAGAACTAGAAGGTACACCATATACGTCCCAGTGTTTGTTGTAGGATTCGTGTGGCGGTCTGTAATATGAACTAGTCGCTGACATTATCTATCCCTCTGTACTTTTTTAGTCTTCTCTACAGTTCTCATAGCACCTAAACCAAGCATACCCATTAGTACTGGCATCATAGTAGCCATATCTAAAACAGGGATTTCAATGGTAGAATCGGCAAGAGCAAGCGCAAAATTTGCCATCGGGATAAGAATGTACTGACTCGCAAGTCCAATACAACAAGTCCAACCAACAGCAGGTCTCCAACCCGACACAAACAGGCTTCTGTGTGCCGCTTCTGTCTTATTAACTTCAAGTTGCGCTTTCGCAAGTTCCTGCGCGTGTCTTTCAGCCATTGTCGTAAGTTCAAAGGCGATAGCATTCTTCTTGTCTTTATCCTCTATGAATTTGTCAAGTAATCCTGTAACAGGTCCGATTAGTTGTTGCAACATCATATTCGCCTCACTTAAGGGGATTAGACAAGTAATCCATACCTTGCCATAAATCCTCTACCTCTTTAGTCAATGTCGTTATCTTACCATCAACATCGCCAATGTCTTCTATTATTATTTCAGCCTTAGCTACCGTACCTTTCATAGCCTCTATTTCATTAGCTAGCTTAGAAACGTCTGTATTGAGTTCTAACAGCTTTTCTTGCTGACTTAGTAGGGTATCTAGCCTTGTTCCTAAAGTCCCTAGATTCTCACGTAAGGGGCTTATATTGGGTATCTTCTTAGACTCTACTGCTTCCAGTCTTGAGTACAAACTAGATGCAGTCCAAACTGTGCCTCCGATACTAGTACCTATTGTCATCACAATGGCAATCCACACACCTTTGAATGACGTACCATTAATGTTTAGTTCTGACTTCTCTAGGCTCATAGTTCTACGCAGTTAGTTTCATTCATAAAGCAATCATAACTCTGAGCCGTAGGACCAGTCAAGTAGTAATCTGATTCACTACCTAAGGCTAGTACTTCAGCTTCAGACGCATACAGGTCTAAACCGTAGTTCTGACCGTTAAGATAAACTGCTGTAAGGTTTCTAGTAGTGTTATAACCCATAGCTACCCATTGAGCATTAGCATCATAAAAGATGTTAGTCTGCTCTGCTGTGGTGTTGGCGTTCTCTATGCCTTGCTCTAGGAACTCTACAGCTTCTTTGTTACCCGCTACTGCTAGGAATGCACTAGCGTTGTTAGCGTGTGTCTCTATGTCATCTAAGCTAGTATTGTACGTGTCTACTTCTTCCTGAGTAATTGTCAACACTTCTATGTTGCTCTCTACAAAAGTTTGTACCTCAGCTTCCTCTTGAGGACTAGAGGCTGACTCTGCTACTTCCGCTACTTCCTGTACAGCAATCATGTCAACTACTACTTCAGTAAATACACCAATGGCTTCATCCATCATGTCCAACTCAGTATATGCTTTTTCTTCAAGTACAGTCTGTAAGTCACCAAAGGCTTGATAGTTTGACATACCAGATAATGCACTGTTGTATGCTTGTAGTTGTTCTGCACTAATGTGCGCTGTGCTTGACAGTGAGCCATCAGACAAACCTGAGCCTGTATAAGCGTACTCTTGTGCCGCACCTACAAGTTTAATACCTCTGTCTATCTGGTCAACGATAGCATTGGAGGTGTCAATTAGGCTGTCTAACTCACTGCTTTGTGCTACGGAACTTAGCACTAACAGAGATAATATCATCTTCTTCATCTGTGTCCTCTCCTCCAATGTTTAATACAGTGTTGTACCATTCGGTGTTGTCTGTGTAGTCAGGTATATATACTTCTGGTTGTCTCTTCATTATCAATACTGCACGTTTACCAACAACTAACTTACCGTTGCTCAGTATGGGGCAAGGTGTCCCTGACAAGAACATACTCTTCCATACTTCTACTGCTTCACACATACGGGCTACTGCGGCTACCTTCATGCCTAAGTCTGACAACAACTTAGCGTCTCTCCTACGGTCACAGTTAGGGTCTACTTCGTAACTACCGTTTGATATACCTACGCCTACTGTCTGTAATGAACTGCCTGAACCCTTAAGGCAAGTGTCCATACCGTTTGACATATAGCTAGGACTAACGGCTGAACCTACTGGTATTTCGCTACTACTTCCTGCACCGTTGTATGTGTTACTTGTTGATGTATCCGTTGTGTTATTATTACTGTTTGTTGTACTGTTGTCCCCATGAAACGTATTCAAAGAACCTTCCTGTGCATTATCAGCCAGTGTAACCCAACTGAACAACATTAACAAACAAAATAGTCTCATTACTTGCGTAAGTTCTGTACTGTGTCTGATTCCCAGATACGAATACCTAGCCATACAATAGTAAACAGACTAGCCAGTGGTGGCAACCAAGCCGCTAAGGACATAATACCAGTGGATGCCGCGGCAAGGTCTAATACTTGTTTTCCTTCTTGAGTCATGGCTATGTCCTTATATTGCGGCTATAATAAAGGCTAAGAGTTCTGGATAACGAACACCTAGTCTAGTTTTTTCTACTGCACCTTCAGGAGCATCAGACTGTACTGGATATTGTTCACCGTTATGCTCCCACCAAGTAGTGCGGATAAACATAGCGTAGTCACCTGCGTCCAAACCTTCAGCAGTAAACGCATCCTGTAAGTCCTGAGCAATAATACCAAAGTGTGTCCTAGCGTCATCACCCTTAGAAGCTACAGCGTCACGCCATTTAAACTTACGTAATAAACCTTTAGCGGCTACAGCTACTTTAGTTTCAGCGTCAGATAACTCAGCGATGTTTTGTTTTTCATTACGGTCAGACGTTTGTATAGTACCGTTAGTTGCATATACATCGTCAAACCTAGCAGTCGAACCACCTAAATCTATAGTATTATCTTTGTTTAAACCTTTACCATCACAAGGTTTTATAGCAATAGTACCAAAAACATATTCAAATCTTAAACCACCGCCAGTAGTACCGCTAGAACCTGATGATATAAAAACAGAATCGTAAGTATCTGTAGAAACACCTATACGACCTACCTTAGTGTTGGTGTTTGTTTTAAAATCTACAAAAGTACCATCAGTAGTGTTTGTTGATACTAGTTGTAAAAGACTGTCATCCGTGCTAGATTTAGCCTTTTGGAGATTACCGTCAAATGTAGCAGAAGCGGCATCAAACTCTAAGTCTACTACAGATGAGCCGCCTGAACCACCAACAAACATTTTCTTGTCAGCAATGTTTACAGCAAGTTCACCTTGAGCAAGACTGCTAGGAGTTCCTGACGTTGTTTTATTTTTTGTAATGATTGTAGCCATAGTGTTTACCTATTGTTTACCACGGTGTCCCTACTGTTACAGACGGACTAGCTTGTTCCGCTAGGTCTGCGTCTAGTGAAGCCTCAAGTGCTTCTGTGTCTAATGCTTCTTGTACCCATGCAACCACAGCGTCTTCAGTTAGGCTGTCATACGCTACATAGCCATCAGCATCTGCATCAGGAGTAAAGCTGACAGTACCATAAGAAGTAGCTACGTTTTCACCAGAGGCTTTATTTACCTGCCAGTGTGCTACGATAACGCCACCGTCTGTGTTGCTTTCTAAAGTTGATATTGAAAAGTTCATTTATTACTCCTATGAGAATACAGCAGAACAAACTGCTTGTACGTTAGTAGGTTCAGAACTGTAGTCAT
>VMHT01112656.1_pt1 | contig 10777 bp, 8 predicted proteins | sample 4693611 | NCBI WGS metagenome assembly VMHT01 (sample SAMN12280063, study PRJNA550983) | marine metagenome | isolation source: seawater sampled from same location over 5 years 0.02-0.2 micron viral filtrate | place: USA: collected off the coast of southern California halfway between the port... ... | reverse complement strand
ATGTTTGCAATAAGTAGTGTGTTTACTTTAGCAACTTTGTCAGCAGCAACATCAATAATAGATGCCCTGCTTGTTGTTATCGCACCAGCAACTGTCGTAGGTGTAATACTTGATACATTAATTAGATTTATTACGGCCATTTACCTTTTCCTTTATTATCCAAATACAATTGCCATAGCGATAGCAAATCCTTTAGTAGCTGAACTACCACTAGCATAAGTTTTTAAATCTGATGCAGGGATAGTTTTCATTGTCCCACCATCATTAACTACAAAACCATCTGCATCTGCCACTGTTATTGAACTACCAACAGAAGTATCTCCATCTAATAAGTTTAACTCTGCTGCTGTAGATGTTACTGCAACTCCACCTATTTGTAAAGCAGTTGACGCATTTATAGTAGGTGCAGTTACTGTTCCAGTGAATGTTGGATCTGCTACAAAAGCTACTGTACCTGATGCATCAGGGAATGTAATAGTCCTATCTGCAGTAGGATTAGCAACAGTTAAAACAGTTTCGTGATCGTTTGCACTAGACCCTTCTATAGTAATACCTGCGTCACTTAAATATAATCCGCTTACTGTAGGGCTTGTAATTGTTTTGTTTGTTAATGTTTTTGTTGTTTGTGCATAGTATGTATCAAGTAAGTCTACATCAAAATACTTTAATCCAGTGGCTGAATTATCATACATAAGTATTGCATCATTGTTTGCTACTGCTGTAGAAGTGTCAGGACTAATTGCTGATACATCTGCTACAGTATTAATCTCTGCACCTGTAGCATTAAGACCTGTTACATTATTAGCTGTTGCGTTTACAGCTTGTATACGAGCTTCTACTGATTGCTGTGTAGGAACTAATGTTGCACTATTAGAAGCCATGTTATCTTCATCAACAAAGCCTGTAATAGTTATAGTCCCATCTGATAAACTACCATAAGTTACAGTACCTGTTGTAGTAATTGCAGATGAGCCATTATCTATAGCACCAAACCCACTTGAGATGCTACCACTATTCAATGCGCCTACTGTAGTTACATTACTGAGAGTATCTAAAGATGTCTCCATATATGTTTCAAAGTCAGTAAGGGCTACCTGCTTCATAGTCCCTGCATCATTAACTACAACTCTGTCTGCGTCTGCAAGTGTAGTAGATGTAGCAGACGTTCCACCGTCCATGATGTTCAACTCTTCAGGTGTAGCACTAATTTGAGTAGTGCTTACTGCAGCTAATACAGGAATAGTACCGCTTTGGTTAGGCAGGTTAATTGTGCGGTCTGCTGTAGGGTCTACAATAGTAAGTGTAGTTTCGTGATCATCAGCAGTAGCGCCCTCAAACACAACAGCATTCTGCGCATTCATAGTAACAGTATCTACTACTGTGGTAGTTCCTCCTACAGTCAAGTTACCTGTAATAGTAAAGTTACGAATACCTGTGTAGTCTTTGCTTGAGTCTAGTATTACAGCTTTAGATGCAATAGCAGTACCAACTGCAGTACTTCCTAAGTCTAATGCGTTAAGTTCACCTACAACTGCTGTAATGCCATCTAGTGTATTTAGTTCTGCAGCAGTAGAAGTAACTCCATCTAGTATGTTCAACTCTGCTGCTGTAGATGTAACACCATCAAGTATGTTTAGCTCTGCAGTAGTAGCAGTAACACCATCCATTACATTGAGTTCAGCAGTAGTTGCAGTCACACCGTCCAAGATGTTTAGTTCTGCTGCTGAAGCAGTTACTACTGTACCACCAAGAGCAAGTCCATTTGTACCATCGTGAGATGCTACATTAAAGTTAAAAGAACCATCAGCAAATGTAGTGTTACCTGTGATAGTAATAGCACTACCATCTGCACTAATACTGTCTAATGCTATGTCTCCTACATTAGTAATGTTTGCATCGCCAAAAGATGTAGCAGCTAACGTAGTTGCACCTGATACTGCAAGAGTACCGCCAATAGAAGTGTTGCCACTTGTATCTGCAACGGTAAACTTATTTGAGTCCATAGCAAGACCGCCATTTAGTGTCGTAGCTCCTGTTACTACAAGAGTACCTGCCACTGTAGCATTTGCATCTACAGCAAGCGTATCTATGTTTGCTTGTCCATCTATATATAAGTCACGCCACTCAGAACCTGTAGCACCCAGGTCATGCGTATCATCTGCAGAAGGTAAAAGAGCAGAAGCAATATCAGCAGTTACTGTAACTGTATCTGAAGCTGCGTTACCAAGTGTAGTGTTTCCATTTACAGATAAGTTACCTGTTACTGTAGCATTCTCATCTACTTGAAGTGTGTCTACTGTAGCTGTACCATCTAGATATAAGTCCTTAAACTCTACAGAACTTGTACCTAAATCTATATCGTTATCTGTAACAGGTACAACAACACCATCTTGAAACCGTATTTGCTCTACTGCTGAAGAAGAAACCTCAACAAATACACCATGCCTGTTGTTACTAGTATCTACTACAACTTTATTTAAAGCATCCGTGTCAGCTATAAGAGGCACATACGCTCCCTCAGTAGAACTGCCATCATGTTTATGCCCACCCGATAAAGCAAAAGCATCTCGTATAGCGTTATACTCTGCGTTTACTGGTGCAGCTTTAATAACCTCATTAGGTTGTATTGTTGATGCTGACTGTCTTGCATAACCTGCCATGTTATAACCTATCTCCTACCCCAAATGTAATTACTAAGCCTTGTATACTGTGTGACGGTTTTGTGTCATTTGTAACATATCTTACTGAAATTGATTTCCCTGACCCTGAAACATTTGTTCTTCTTATAGGTGCAGGACTACCATCATATATAGCGCCACTAGTAGCATCATCAGCAGCATACGCAGCTTCGTTGTAATAAGCAGCAGCATTCGTATTACTTAGTGTAAAGTCATTGGGGTTTAAAACATTTACATCTTCATAATCATAAACTGCTGACATTAATATTTCATTATCACCTTCAGAACGTAGATAAGTTGCTATTGTATAAAATATCTTACGTTGTTCTGGGTCTTGCATGTACAGGTAAGGAGTTTGGAAAGCACTAAATATATCTTCACCTGCAAAGCTATTACCCTTTTCTTGCCTATGAACTTTACCATCGTTGTCACCATGAATAACAAATTCGTTCTGACCTATATATCCACTATCAGCACAGGTTGCTCTTATTCCTAGTAACTGCCCATACTCAAACTGTAATCCATTAGGTGTTTGTCTAAAACCTCCTATAACACCTTGAGTATCTGCAGCGGCAAAGAAATACCTAAATTGAGTTTTTCCTCTAAGAACAACAGCGTTTAAACCATCTAAGTCAATATCAAAAACAACATCTGTAAAGACTGACTGAATGTCTTTTGATACAGTTTCTAAGTTTACATCACCTATTTTGTCTGTACCAGAAACAGGACGTAAACCGTCTTGTGATAGAAATAATAAATCTCCACCTATTTCAATAACACTGTCTGTAGCTAAACACCCTAGATTATCAGTAACAGACTCTAATACGAAATTAGAAATATTATTACCAACAAGCTTACGAATGTTGTTACTGCCAAAAATAAACAAAGCATCACGAAACGTCTTTATAGCTACTATAGGAAAGCCTACATTTATTACACCAGATCCGTTAACTGCAGAATAGTCTAACTCATCATAGGGAGCACTAAAAAATATATTTGTGTCTTGGGCAGGATCACCTGCTAAAAACATGTGGTTTTGAAATACAGCAGAAAATTTAGGGTCTGTAGGAGCGTTACTATCAGTAATTTGTTTATACGTAGTACCATCATATGTTGCTGCAGGGTTAATACCATCTGTCAACATTATTTTTGCACTACCAAAATTATACTTTGTAAACCTTACCTTGCTTACACCTGACATGGTAGGATTACTAGTTCTAAATAATCCTGTTCCTGACCCTACCTCAATAGCTGCTGCTGTACCTGCACTTACAGCTATCTGAGTAATTGTATTAAAAAACTTTGTACTACTTACTGTGCTATTGTTAGGACCAGCCACTACTTCTGTTTGCGCTGCTCCTGCAGAGTCTGTACCTGTAATTGTAAAGTTTTTACCTGACTCATTACCTGTACCAAAGAATGTAACTTTTCTAGGTTGCTCTGATGCAGCAGTAGTAAAATTTACTGATCCTGAAGATGCTAATGCACCATTTATTGTTAAGTTACCAGAACCACTAGGCGTTTGAGAAGCACATACACCATCTCTATCATCAGCAATAACATCACAAGTTATTTCACCCCACGATGTAGAACTGTTAACATACTTGTGTAGATAATTGCTACCACTAGAAGGTGTTCTACAAGCTAGTATACCATCGTTAATACCGTTTGCTACACATACACCAAGCACTGAAGTGTTAGCTTGTCCTGTTACTGTCCCATAGTCATTGCTAAATCCGTTTATCTTACGATAACCACCAGTAACAGATGGCTCATAGTTTGTAAGTTTTACAGCAGAGCCAGGTTGAGTTTCACCTTGAGATAGCACATCCCTACTGGTGTTTAGTCCACCCTGACAAAAAACTTTAAAGGAAGCTAGATTGTCAGCCATTACATATTACCACTAAATGCACTTGTCCCTGAACGTTCTATTACTGTGGAGCGAACTACTAATATATCATCTACTAAAACTCTACGCATTGCTTTTATACCATCTTCAAAGTTGTTTTGATGCATTGCAGCACTTTGTTCATTGCTACGAAATCTCATCATAAACATCATAGCACCGTCTATAACTACATGTTTAAAACGCTCAGGTATAATTACTGTATCATTATAATTTGTTAATTCTGTGGGGAAACTCCAGTAGACGTACTCTATCTGGTAGGCTGCATCTGGTACAGGTGTAACACCAAACTTCTCTTCTAGTGTTTGGTATACGTAAATGGGTGAGCCATCCCCATTAGTTAAATCACCTGTATCGTCTATACTACGATGGTTTTGTATATAGTCATCATAAGAAATAGGTCTAAGCCTCATGGGTGCGTTATCTTTTGATGTAAGCTTTTTAAGATAAAACGTATCCCAATCTGTGCTAGAGTAATCATTAGGAAAACTATACTGTTTAGTACCTGCAGTAAGAGTCTGTGTTTGAGTTGTTTTTAAGAAAGGCCACTCCTGACCATCTTGTACAATAAGACGTATACTATTATTAATGGCATCTTTAGCTAAAGCTTGAACATTACGTACTGAATCAAAACCTTCACCATTAGCATCTAGCGTGACTTCATTTAGTCTACGTAATAATTCATTAACTAATGTAACATATGTAGCCATTTTAGTATCCCTTAGATGTACTTAAAGGGGCAAGTTTCCCTGCCCCCCTAGTTTTGCGCTTATGCAAGCAAGTCACGATCTACTTCGTCAGGAGCAGCGTCACCTTGATCACTAACATCCATCATCATAGCGTAAACACGTAGTTTACCTGCTGAGAATGTTGCACCGTCACCTGCAAAAGTCAGGTCTAGTGTGTCTGCTGTAGCAAGCGTAACGTCTGCTGCAGGTGTAGCTGAAGGAGCATATGCCCCATCTGCTGCGCCATCAATATCAAACGCTGCAACAAATTCGTCAGCATCTGCTGCACCCAATGTTACTGTTGCGTTTGTACCTGTGTTCATAGTTGCAGATTCTACAACACAAACACCAGCATGAAGTACCCTTGTATTAGCAGGTATTGTGAGACATTGAACTACGTCAGCAGATGAACAGTCAATAGCCTGTGCAGTAAGATCAATAGTTTTCTGTACCATGTAAGGCGAACGCCCTCTTTGGGAATTACCGTGTGCAGGTAAAAGCAAAGATGTTATAGTAGCCATAAGTTATACCCTCCCTTACGCTGCGTTGTATTTAGCAGTTACGATAGCTTCTGGACGAAGTATCTTCCTGCCATAAAGGTGCATACCACGAACGATGTCACTAAATGAATCTGGATCACGGTAAGTCTCAACTTTGTTGATTTGCTCTGCAGTTGCTACTGCTGAGTCGTGACCAGCCACGATAACACCGAAGTTAGTATTTTGATTTGCTGATCCAGTTGTACCAGCACCTGTTCCTACCGCTGGTAGGTTTGATGATGTGTACATACGGAAGCCATGAATGTTATTCAAGACTAAACCGTTTTGCAGCCCTGCTCCACCGAAGTCAGCATTCATCATGCGTGAATCTTCATCTTTGAGTAGTTCTACAAACACAGGGTCAACAACAAGCCATCTGCCTCTTGTATCAACTTGCTGTTGATCTAAAAGGCGTCCCATACGAGCAATAACTTGTAAGGGAGTTGCTGTTGCAGTATCAGCAGCAGTTGCACCGCCTAAACGTGGCTTCAATGGAATTGAGTGATCACCAGCAGATGATGTCGTAATGTTTCCAAAGTCACCCTTCTTAAGCTTCATAGAAGAAAGAAGTTCGTCTGTACCTGCAGTTGAAACAGCTACTGTACCGTTTACTTGGTCATTAACTGTTCCTGCATTTGCGTGTAGCGCAGACTGTTTGAAACCTGCCAAATAGCCAAGACATTCTTGATCCATTTGATCAGCTAGTCTGTATGCTGCACGATCAGTTGCAAGTTGCATAAAATCTACGTGACTATGGGCTTCCTCAATATCGTCCATCTTAAAAGCAAAATAATTGGCTTTATCAACAGTTAACTGAAATTCTTCATCGTCAAGATCTTGTGCTTGGATTTGAGTTCCACGAGCATATGCGGATACAGAAATTTCTGGCTCCTTAATAATTTTGACCGTGTCACCTTGGTTAGCAATCTCACCAAAATAATCGTTATTGGTAATTGCATTAGCTACGGCACTCTTGCGGAATGCAAGTTGTACCTGCTTGGAATAAATGATTGGTGAAAAGTTACCGTTTGGTAAATTCCCATAACCACTCGCTGTAGTAAAAGCCATTGTAATTCTCCTTATATAGATATGGCTATGTTAAGTTTTACACATCATATCCACGAAAGAGGCCGTTCATTTTAGGGTAGTCAGTGTTGCTAATCAGTTGGCCTACTTCATAGCTACTGGGCCTATATGTCTGGGTAGTTCTTATTGTGGCTTAGTGTTAGTCACACGATAGAGTAACATTTAAGTCACTCTAATCATGTTAGTAGTTATACTTACGAATTTGTTATTGTCAAGTAATTATTTAGACATATCGTAAATAAACTTTCCACTACGAATAGCTTCCATGATCTCATCAGATCGTTTCTCATATTCTCTAGTGGACATCTTGTTAATCTGAGACTCACGAAGGTATGTATTACTTTCTTCAGTTTCAGGTGTATTACGTACACGAGCCTTAACAGCCTTAGCTGCATCCTTATCGCTTGTGCTACGTTTGTTTGTAGTGATACCATTGTCTGCTTTGTACAAGTCTATTACTCTTGCTACAGACTTAGCATCATCAACATTCTCATATAGTGCGTCTTGTACCCACTTAGGCTGTTCTTTAGCCCATCCATGAAACTCATCGTTAGAACGTATTTCTTGGAAGTCAGGGTGCATACTCAGTAATTCAGCTTCAGCTTTCTCACGTTTAGCATTTATACGTAACTCTTCTACTTCTTTTAAACGCTTATCAATATCTAGTGAACGCTCTTGGGCTTTCTTATCCGCTATAGCTTCTACTATTCCTGCTACATCAGGATACTTCTTAGCCCAAGTTTCTATCTCTTTGTCTGACTTAGGTAGTACAAGTTCATTCTTAGCTGCTGAGTCTAGCTGTCCTTTTAGCTTTTCTATTTCTGTCTTATGCTCTTCAGCTTTGTCTTGCATGAAACGTTGAATGTCAGCATAGCGTTGCTTAAATGTTTTCTCTTCTGCGCTTAAGTCATCGTCTGAGACTTCTTCTTGTGCTTCAGCTTTAGATTCTTCTTCTTGTTTGGAATCACCTTTTGCTTGAACTGGGGCGTCCTTAATAGCTTTGCTACTGGGTTCTTCTTCCTGTCCTGAACCACCTGTGTGTTCCTCTAAGAGTTGCTTTAGCTCTTCTTCGTCACGCTGTGCACGAGCCGCATTTCTACGATGTGCTGCAGAGTCTACCATTATAGGCTTTGTTTCTTCTACTGCTGCTGTTTGTTCTACCACTTGTTTCTCCTTATGTTGGGGCCAGCCGAAGCCAGGTATCCTTATAGTTATATGGAATTACTTTTTGTTTTTCTTTTTCTTTTTTGATGTAGCCATTAAGCCGCCTTTATTTGCCGCTATTCCAATATCTTCAAATGGATCAGAATCATCTTCTCCTGTTTCTACAAAATCTCCACCTGTACTTGTTTGAGTAAAGTCAACCTCAGATATATCATTAGTTAAATTTGTTTGACCTGCAGCTTCAAGCTGTTCATTTAACTGAGCAGACGTAGGAGTGTAAGTTTCATCATTATCATCAAAAACCATCGGATTGTAGCTACTACCACCATCACCACTTGAGCCACCATCTTCTGAAACAATTACAGGCTTTTCTACAGGTACAATTGGTTTAGGCTCCTTAAGACCTAGCTTTTCTATTTCACCATCATTTAAACCTTTTATACCCTTATCTAATAAACGTTTTACTCTAGAAGCATTTATTATAGCGTAGTGCCTAGCAGCTACACCATTACCCATTTTTACAGCCCTGTCGTATGCTGATTGTTCTTGTTGTGATAATAAGGTTACGTAGCCACCACCTTCTGTGCTTACAATACCACTTAGGTTAGCATCATCACCAAGTGCAGTAGTTAGTTGTTCTACTGTTGGCATTTCACCGCCCATAGAAAGTCCGTACACACTATATTCAGGTTTAAATTTCTCTTCTTCTTTGTCTTTAAAAATAGAACTCATATCTTCTTTAAACTGACCATACCCTGCTTTAAGCCTATCTGCCATAGTCATGTCATCAATTTCTTTAAATTTTGCTGCTAAGTCTGGATTTGTTGTTTTCCAATCAGCACCAAACTTTTTTTCTAATGCAGCATTTAATTTTTTTCTATCTGCTATTGTTTTAAGTATTACTGGAGCAGCTAAAGGATTTATTGCAGCCATGCCAGTAAGGGTTGCTTGCTGAGAAGCTAAGTTACCATATATATTTATATAGTCTTGCTCACTAGCTGTACCTGCTAATGCACTTTCAAAGGTTTCCGCGTAAGCATCTCTTTCAGCTTGTTGTGCAATAGTTGTTAAACTTTCTACTTCTTGATTAATATCATCGTTGTCTGATCCAGTTACAGTGGGTGTATCTTCTGTAACAGTCTGTGTCGTTTTATAATCTTTACTTATATAGTCATCATACTCTGCTTGAGTATTAGCTGTAACTATTTCACCGTTAGGACCATACAAAGTTACAGGAGTAAACGGAGGTGTAAGACTAGGTGCAGGACCAAACAAGCTAGACCCTACATAAAAATTACTAGGTTGCATGTATGTCATACCATCTTTTATTATAGGCTTTGGCACACCTGTATTAGTATTAGACGCAGTGTTAGCAATTTGGTTATTAGCTGTAAAAGGGTTATTAATTGGGTTACCATAAGGGTTAAGAGATACAGTACCGCCTGGAAAATAACCTGCATTACCCCTAGCAACAGGAGCACCTTGTCTGTACATCATCTGTTGTTGCTTATAAGGGTCAGACATTGTAGCTTGTGTAGGTTGTCCTGTAATGTAGCCGCCTACTGCTGCATCTACAGGTTGTCCACCTATTCGTCCATTAGCTTCCATCTGAGCTAACTCTATCTTAGCATTCTTTCGTAAATCTTCAAAGAACTTCATGCCATAAAAACGAAGAACATCAGCAGGTACTACATACTCACCTTCACTTAGTTGTGCAGGAATGTCATCTCGTACTTCTTCAGGTAGTGAGCCTGGGGGTACTTCATTACCTGATACTGGGTCTACGTCCTTGTCTTCTGCCATAAACACCATAGTCATTTGTTCATCGTCATTTAGTGCCATTAACTTTATCCCTCAAATATTTTAGCCTTCGTAATGTAGCTATTGAACCTTGGCAACGATGCAAGTCTATTGCCACCTCTGACTGTTCTAGTCTTCTTTGCTGCTCAAGAATTAAAATGTCTAGTTCTTCACAGAACGCATCCCACTGTGCTTTATTGTTTACAAAAGCCTTAAGCGACATTACCACTAAACCCTTGTTCATTTGGTACTGGTGCTATACCTGTTCCAATGTTACCACCACCTGCACCAGTTGGATCTTGAACGTCTGCACCTGCTGGAGCACCTTCAGGTGGCATTGGTAGTGGTGTCATAGGTTGTTGAAAGCCTTTCATTATCTCAGCTTGTATTGCTGCGTCTTGCATAGAGTTAGTAATTTTGTCAGGGTCTAAATCCATACTCTTAGCAATCTCTCTAATAATGTAATCCATTTTTGCAAACGGAGCTAGTACTGGATTCTGTGCTACCTGTAAGAATTGCATTAAGCGTTGGCTACGTACTTCATTAGCCATCAGGCTTTCAGTACCGTTAGCTTTTATTTCTAGGTCACCCCTTATGCTTTCATCAAAATCAAACTGCATGTTAAATGCAAAGAAAGATTTACCCATTGGGGCAATAAGGTAATCATCTACATTCTTTACAACAGTCCTGATACTACCGTTGGCAGCAGACATAAGCATACTAATACCAGAAGCAGTACGGCCCACACCCGACACGCCTGTTTGACCATGAGCGAAAGATGGGAAACCAGTTGATTCATCTGCTAATACCCTTGCCTTATCAAATAGCTGCATGTTTTCACCTGCAACGTTTGGAAACTTAGTGCCAAAGATAGCT
>VMHT01020908.1_pt1 | contig 10778 bp, 16 predicted proteins | sample 4693611 | NCBI WGS metagenome assembly VMHT01 (sample SAMN12280063, study PRJNA550983) | marine metagenome | isolation source: seawater sampled from same location over 5 years 0.02-0.2 micron viral filtrate | place: USA: collected off the coast of southern California halfway between the port... ... | reverse complement strand
ATCTAGTGCTTCAGCTTGCTTTTTAGTAGGCTCAGATTCTAACTTAGCAAATGTCATCATAATAGCACTAAGACCATTTGTTGCTGCAGTAGCATCACCAGTGGTAGCTGTATATGTAGAAATTAAAGCACCAACCTCATCAAAACTTATTCCAAGATTTGAAGCAAGTCCTAATTGTTTACCAAGTACATTAGACAATTCTTGAGCGTCAAACATACCAGTTCTAACCATCACCCCAAACTTATCTAGAGCCTCAGATGCTGTTAAAGTTTCTTCACCATAAGCATTTTGAGCAGCGGCCGCCACAACAGCAAGACTTTCCATGTCTCCTAAACCACTTGCAGAGCCTTTTGCGACATTATTTAAGGTTTCCATAGCATTTGCCCCTCTCAGACCAGCAGACTCCAAGAAATAAAGCCCCTCAGCTAATTCAACTGGGCTTTTTGCAGTCTCTTGAGCCATATCCATTATCCCATCTTTCATAACCTCTATCTCACCACTTGTTTTGCCAACAAGAGTTTCAATCTTGGTCATTGATTTTTGAAAGTCTAAAGATAATTTTACAGAAGCAACTCCAGCAGCCACAATAGGCATAGTGAAATTGGTAGTCATAGTTCGACCTAGACCACTAACTTGTTTACCGAATTTTTTTAATCTATAAGACGCTTGAGATAGTTTAGCATTGAACTCTTTTGTTTTCGCCCCTAGTCTTACATTTAATGCCGCGTCTCCCATTTTTTATAATTTACGTTTCTTTTCAGTTTTTTCTAACTCTAACATTGTTTCTTCTAAAGTTTTCATTTCATTTTCTGGCTTTTCCTCCCAGTCAAAAGGTAAAAGTTTTTCGAGACTCATTTGCTTGCCTTTTGGTAGATTAACATTAATAAGTAAACATGTACTCCACCTAGTCCTTATCCACTCTTTTCTATCCAAGTTTTCAGCATGAATAGCAAACCCGTCAACTGCGTTCCAAAATGCGGAGGGAGTCAAATCATACAACTCTGAATATGTCATTCTTAACTGCCCTAGACCTAGTTGCTCTATCTTATCCCAAGTCCATTCATATTCTACTCTCTCCGCTTCTACTTTTTTCCCTTTCCTTTCTTTTTAGGTTTATCTTTACCCATTTGCTGAGCAAAAATCTCCATACATCTTTCAATAATAGTCATGTCAGAGTCTAAATCATCAGCCAAATCTTCAACTTCATAATTAAACTTTTCTTTTGTAACTCTAGCCCCATCTTGAAGACCGCAATAAATCAAGTGAACAGCTACATCAAAAGTCATATTATTCCCTAAGTCTTCCATTTGACCAATACTTATTCCAGTCATTCTACTAAAATGACGTAAAGCATTAAATCCAAACTTTACAGCCATTTTTTTACCATTTACATCTACATATTCAAACATATCTTTCGTGTGTTGTGAGCTTAGTAAGGGGCAAACCCACGAAAGGTGAATTGCCCCAAACTTCACTCTAGTTAATATTAAGCTTGGTCACCTTTTGCTAAAGCAGCAGTTCCTTCAAAACTCATAGAATAAGTCATATTGTCTTCCATTGGTGCTGTTTGCTCTAATGATGTAATATAACATTGACCACCATAGTATGTATCACCAGATACATCAGTGTTTATTTCTATATATAATGGAGTTCTAGCTACCATTAAATCATAAAAATCTTCGTAATTTTTTATACTTCCACCAGCTGCGTCTTTCATAGCATAAACCCCCTCGCAAGAAACTGACCAAGATTTTTGTGCTTCTAATAATTCTCTCCAACCAGCAGAGCCTTTATTAGATATGTCTCTAGTTTCCATAGAAAAAGAAAGTGATGCTGACGTAGATAGTGCAATTGTTGTTGCATTTGCATGAGATGTCCCAGTTTTAATAACTGCAAGTGTCCCATTAATAACGTTATTTGTTGCCATTTTATTTTCTTTTTTTAATTAATTATTTATCTTCTTTTGTTTTTTTTACCTCAACCTTTTCAAATTTTGTTGTTTTTTTTACTTTTTTTTCTACATCTGGGTGTTCAACATATCCTTGCTCTGCAAATCTTTTAGCTTGTGCATTACTTATCCCTATTTCAGACCCTATTTCATAAACTTTCCCACTATGGTCAGTCCATTCTTTGATTAATTTCCACCAATTTTTCTCCATTTTTTTTATTTTAATTATACATAACTAGGTACAAACCTTACAGCATAATACTGATTAGTCTGATACCACCCTCTATTACTCAACCCATCATCAAACTCAAAAGAATTTTCTTCATTTAAGTAGTCAATACTTTGCACTACACAACCAGAGTATGTTCCAGATTGTCTATCTAAAGCCCCTCTAACCCTTTGAACTAATGTGGCTAGTGTTGTTGCGCTTTCAGCTAATACCTCAACCTTAATAGTTGCTCTATCAATTGTACTTCTTCCAGACATAGGCCCAGTAGTTCCTTTTGTAGCATAAGAATCTGTTGAGTTCTTATAAAATATTATCTGAGGCTGTTGATAAGGAGTTGACTGAGTAGATATTGATTGATTTACTCCAAATGTAATATTTGCAGAATTTAATAGAGGATTATTTTCTAATAAATAATATATTGCTTTCTCGACTGCCATTATGCTGCTATTTTAAAATATCCTCTTCCCTCAACTTTTACCATCTTCTTTAACATTCTCATTGTATTTTTTTTCATTAAATTGCCAACTCCTTTTGATGTTGCTATAAATGAATCCATCACAAATGTATTTGGTGCTACTTTATTTTTTCCTCTATAACCAGCTTGAACAAAGTGCATGTGCCAGCCTCCTTTTTCTGGTTTTGCCCAGACTCCTTTCTTATATCTAGGCCCTATATTTAATGCTGGATAACGTCTAGTTGATGGTGTATTAAAATACCATATAGACTTTGTTAATTGGCCAGATTTAATTCTAGCATAAACTTGACCCATTCCTTTCGGCGCTCTCATTCCTTTTTTTAGCTTTGCAGTTCTGTAAACATCAAAAGACCTATTCCCTTTAAGTTTAGGTGCTTTTGACCTCATTACTTTAACAACTATTTTTGCAGCTGGTCTTAAAACATCTTTTTCAAGTTTCTTTTTATCTTGCATAGACAAACCAATATTTTCTAACGCTTCAGATACAATTTTTTGCCCCTCTAGTTTGAATGTTATCATTGTTGTCTAAAGTTATTAGTTTGCAGTTCTGTATATAAAATTTTATACTTATCTCTCCCTCCATACTGGCTCACCCCAGTTATATTATAATATTGAGTCTCACCATATATTAATGAGCCATCAGCTTGTACTGGATAACATACCCTCATATTGTTTCCAGTTATTTGTTGAGAGCTTGCCCCTCTATTTCTTATTGTAAACTCAACTTCTTGGAATGAGTTAATACTACTATTTTTTTCTTTCGTGTTTGCGTCTTTATAATCTACTTTTGACCAACATACTATCTTCTCAGCCCAAGTCTTTGTAGTGCCTCCCATATCATCTTTTGCAGTAGAAGCATATTGTACTGTAATACGTCTATCAAATGAGCCAATATCTAACATTAGTTGAGTCCTAAGGTTTGTACTTTGAATCTATCCATTAAATAAGTTGCAGTCATTGGTATCTTTCCAACACTACGACCTACTACAGCTACTTGCCTATTCTCATACCATTGCCCCACTAATATTAAACATGCTTGTTGTAAAGCTAGTGGAACATCATTATCATGGTCATATCCTACATTATAACTTACTACAATTGGATTTAGTTTATCAGCTATATCTGGATAGCCATCAGAACTATTTAGGTCAGATAACGATATTCTCATTGGTGATGAATAATTATCAAAATCATAATTTGATGAAGCCCATGTTGTTAAAACTGGAGGCTCAGCGTCATTATAATATTTTATATAAGATATAGAAGCTTTGCCACTATTTACAACTGGTGAAAAAATAAGTTCAAAAGTATCACTCCATGTATCGCAATATTGAAATACATTAACTTCCATGATTTTTATATTACAATAATTTTCTATCACTTCTTGAGAAGCAAGTATAAGATTACTAATATATGTATCATCTTCAGTATGGTCTACTCTTAAATGATTTTTGGCTTCTGTTAAAGAAACTATTTTAAGTATAGATGGTGATGCTATGTATGAACTTCTTGCCATTTTATATTTTTATTAATTGGTGAAGATTGAGGGGTATTTCACCCCCCAAAATCCTCCAAAAATCAATTATTATATTAATGATGTGTATTTAACAAATGAAGCACCATCAGCAACAGCCCAATCGTAATGATTGTTCATTACTAATCTAACTTCATTAGTTGTAGCAACAGAATAAGGGTCAACTAAGATATTACTAGGCCCAAACTGAGCAAAGTATAATCTTGAGAAATCACCAAATAATCCGTCAGCAGACGTAATAGGAGGCCCACCAGCAGTTGCAGGCGCTGAACTAAAGTAACCATCATACCCCATTAATTTATCATCTACGTAAGCTGGGTAAACTCCAGCAACTTGTACTCCTTGCTTTAAATTAGAATACATTGCCCAGTTGTTTACAAATGCTAATCTACCATCTAAACCATGATTATCTGCAATAGTTTGGATTGCAGTTAACATGTCTGCAGTCATTCCAGCACCACCAGTAGTAGTTGACTCAGTAAATGTTAATACTCCAGTAGTTGCAGCAATAGCAGCTGGCGCGCTTGTTACAGACGTAGAGCCAAACATTGCATTATCTATTTGAGTTGCTACGTTACGTCCTAAATCATTCATTACAGCAGCTTCAGCAGCAGTACCATTTTGAGCTAAAATTACATTAGATATATCTGCATATCCAGTCAATCTTTTTGGTGTCAAAGTTATTTTACCAAAGTTTGCACCGCCATCATGACCAGTAGCAACTTCACCTTTCCATGCTACAGTAGACCCTCCAGCAATTGGTAATAAAGTGTCAGCAGCTACAGTACCTAAGTTCTGTAAACCTACTCTATTCCAAAGACCAGCCTCTTGCAAAGAATCAATGTAAGCGCCAACAGCAACTGGTGCAATAGCAGAGGTAGCTTGGTCAATAGCTCTTTTTTCAGTCATTATTGTTGGAATACCTATACCTTGTAAACCTTTTCTTGCTTCTGATTCAGCTTCTTGGTGCATTTCTGCCTCAATTCCACTTAGTTTACCAGTAGACTGAATGTCCTTAACAGCTTGGAATAAACTCCATCCTCTAGTTTGCTTAGCAACGTGTGGTGTATTTACACTTACTCCAGATGTTGAAGCAGCGTTTCTTAATTCAGTTTCAATTTTTTCAGCTCTTTTAATATCAACATCTAACGAGTCAATTTTTGAGATGAAAGAATCAACATTAGTAGATTCGTCTTTAGTTAGTTCTCTTTTTTCAGATGTAGCAAGTGAATGCACTTCTTCTAATTTAGAAACTAATTCTGAACGAGTCTCTTTTAAATCTAAACTCTTTTTCATTTTAATTTTCTTTTTATTATATTAATTTTTAATTTAAGCAAATCAGTTCTTTTTTGCCACTCATTCTCATTTTCAATTTTTGTTTTATCTTTATGTGTCATTAAACTTCTTTTAGCAACTACTAAATCATTAGCGTCTGGATATGCTGGAATAGAAACTGGTGATACGTCAAATAATCTACCAACTTTTTCAATAGTTCTTATTTCAGTACCATTGTTTTCTGACCATGAATCTTTCTCAACTTTAAAAGCAAATGAAGACTGGCTAATATCACCTCTCTCCATACTAACAATTAAATCTCTACCAGCAGTAGTGTCTGGAACATCAAAAGAATATGATAATCCTTTTTTATCTACTCCAAGTTTTAAAGTTCCACTAGATGTTCTAGCTAGTAAAAAATTAGGGTCATGATTAAAAAAAGCTCTTACGTCATTATCTAAGACATCATCAAAAGCCCCAACTTGTATCATTTCTCTAAATCCACCTAAGTCTTCAGAAAGTTGATTAAATACAGCAGCATGACCACTAACAATATTTCTTTTACCTTTTTTGTCTACTCTAGTTTCTATGTTAAAGAATCTTTTTTCAGTTGAGTTTGTTTTATCCCATACGCTTCTAGAGTACTCTTCTTCTTCTTCTTCTTCCTCCTCCTCTTCTTCTTCTAACTCATCTTCTAAAGCATTTTCATCTTCATCTTCTTCCAAAACCTCTTCAGTTTCTTCTTCAGTTTCTTCTTCAGTATCATCTGATATAGAATCGTCCAAACCCATTGGCTCAGCTTCGTCTTCAGATGGGTCTCCCCCATCATCTGTAATTTTAATTCCCTCAAATTCTTCTGATTTTCCATATATTATTGTAATAGTTTCTTTATCTTCTATTATTTCTTTAACATGTCTTTCTTCATTCTTTTCCATAGTACATTCAGTTTCTATTTTATTTTCCTTTTTATTCATCTACTTCTGTAATTTCTTCATTTATATTTTCATCTAACTCTTCACCTTTTATAATAGTGTCTAGTGTTGCCATATTTAATTGCATGAATAAATTGTCTCCCTCATCAACTCTATTCATGTTTTCTTTTTGTCTAATTTCATTAATAGACATTGCACCTATATTCAGCATAGTTCTGTAATATTCAGCTCTCTCTTTTGGGTTTCCTCTTAATAATGCTTTTGTATTAAATTCAAAATACAACTTGCCAAGCTCAGATTTTTTAAACAACTTGTTGTTAATTTCTTGCTCTATAGATATTAGATAAGGAATTAATGAGTATTGAACAAACTCTCTAGACTGCTCTTGAATATTATTAAATGATGACTTTGATAAGTCTCTTAAAAGATGAGGGGGAATATTAAAAATTCTTGCAATTTCTTCTATAGAGAATTGCCTACTAGCTAAAAATTGTGATGCCTCATTTGATAGAGAAATTGGAGAAAATTTTAGCCCCTCTTCTAAGATTAATGTTTTTTGTGAGTTTCCAAGTGTTGAATAATTTTGAGCAAAGCTATTTTTTAATCTATCAATTGCTTCAGTAGTTAAAGCTCTGTCAGTTTGTAATACTCCAGATAGTTTTGCGCCATTTTTAAAATAGTCATTGCCATATGTCTCTAACCCTAGACCCCAAGAAATAGAATTTGCACAAACATCAATTGGACTCATTCCAATTTGACCATTTCTTGATAAACCTTTAAAATGTAAAACGTCATAAATATCTAAACTTTCACCAGTTTTTTTATCTGAATAATAATACTTTTCCTCATATTCTACAACCTCAACATCTTCTATGTTTAATGGTAAAAGTTCTAATGGTCTTCCAGCACCATTTCTTATTATCTTAACATAACTATTGCCATTAGTAGTTATGTCAACCATCACTTTACTCATGAAAGTATATGGAGTCATAAACTCATTTGGTTTATTATGTAGTAATTTAAAGAGTGGGTGTTCAGCTCTTTGCTCTTTGTCTCCGTTTGGCAGTCTTTCAAATAGTTGTAAAGGTAACTGAGCAACACTCTCAGATAGTATTCTGACTGCTGCCCAAACTGCTGTATTTGTTAGTGCTGTATTTTCATCAACTGGTATTCCAGTTCCACCGCCTACCATTCCAAAACTTGTTCCATTTGAATAGTTGATAGACCTTTTATCTTTAGCAACAAATAGGTTTGCTACAAAATCGAATAATCCCATGTAAAAAAATATATTTTCACAAATATAGTATTTACATATTTATTATCTTGAAACAAAGTTTCATTTTTTATTTTTTCTATTCATAACAACTCTAAAACTATCATAAGAAGAGTATTTGTTTTTTCCAAAGTGTTCTTTATACTCTTGCTCAGTTTTCTCATAAGCTCTTATGTATGTCTTTTCATTTTTAGAATAATAAAAAAATCTTTCTTCAAAACCTCTTGCGCTTAATAAAATTAAAATTTCTACTGGTATTGTCATTTTTAAATTGTTATTAATCCTCTGTCATTATACACGCTGTCTCCCTCTGATTCATCTGTTAACCACTCACCAAGAGCCATTATCATTGCTACAATTCCATCAATTTTTTCTGAAGACCTTGCTTTATCTGGCTTAATATTTTCAGCGGGGTCTGTACGCAAACTTACATTGCTCATTTGCCATCTTAAAATTGGATTGTTTAAATGATTTATGTCTTTATTTAAAACCATCTTTTCAAGTTCTTTTGTTGGGCTACTCATACTTGCAAATCCTTGACCAAATGGAGAAAGTGCTAAACCATCATTTGCTAAGTTAACAACAAGGCTTGATGAGTTCCATCTGTCAAAAGCAACTGACACAATATTGTATTTTTCTCTTAATTCATTAACTTTTATCCTTATTGCTTCATAATCTTGCACGTCTCCCTCTGTAATATTCATTAATCCAGCACGTTCCCACTCATTATATGGGACTTTATCTTTCATTACTCTAGTATAAATAGTATCTCTAGGTATAAAAAAATGTGGTAACACAACAAACTTTCCATTATCCATAGGAAAAAAAAGCACAAAACTAGACAAATCTCTAGTAGATGCGAGGTCTAAACCACCCCAACACTCCCTATTCTCTAGTGATTTTATGTCAATATCTTCATAGTTCTCAAGCCATTTACTATCAGTAATCCATTTAGTAACTGAGCTAGTCCAGATGTTTAAATGAAGACGTTTAAAACTATTCTCATAAGATACAATTTCAGTTGCTCTTTTAGCTTCACCTTGCATGTAATCCTTTCTAATGCTTTTACCATAATTTGGATTTGCTTTTATCCAAGTCTCCTCAAGAGTAATATCATCTTCTTCATCTGCTGCATAAATAACTGGCAAAAAGGAAGCATCATCAATTATTCCCTTACTTACTTTGTCAGCATAGTCATGCACCTCCCAACATATATTTCCATCTGACTTTGAACTTCCAGCAGTTGTGATAGCCATTATAATAGGCTGAGTTCTAGCCCCAGTTGACGTGAGCATAGTGTCCCAAAGCTCTCTAGTTGGCTGAGTATGTAGCTCATCAAATAATACTGCATGAGCATTATGACCATGCTGCAACTTTGCATCTGAAGATAAAACTTTATACACGTTTCCTTTTGCTGGGTTTACAATAGAATTTCTGTAAAGCTTACCACGTTTGAAAAGTTCTGGGGACATTTCAACCATTGACTTTGCTATGTTAAAAATGATACTTGCTTGGTTTCTATCACCAGCACAACTAAATACTTCAGCACCTCTTTCAGAATCTGCAAAAAGAATGTATAAAGCTATCGCAGCACCAAGAGTAGACTTTCCATTTTTTCTAGGTATTTCTACATAACAAGTTCTGTATCTTCTTAATCCAGTTTCTTTGTGTTTAGTTCCGAATAGTGGTCTAATAATATCATCTTTTTGCCAGTCTTCTAATTTGAAAAGTTTACCAGACAACTCTCCTTTGCAATGTCTAATCATTGTCTCAATAAAAGCAACAGCCCTATCTGCTTCAACGTCATCAAAATAGTATTTATTCGAAGAAATTGTACTCATTATTGTTTTGTATTAGTGTTGGCTGTGATATACTGCTTCTAGCGCTAGGAGTCAAGCCAAATTGTACTGCTATTTTTAATGCTTTGTCTAGTGCTTTGTCTGCTATTGATTGGTAAGGTACAGATTGCGTATGCTTAATTTTTCCATTCTCATCTCTGTAAACTTGAATCCTACCTTTTTCTCTTAACATTATTTCAGTCTCAATGTGTAACGCCATAGCGTTACAATAGGCCTCTATTAATCTCATGTCAATTTGATGTAACATTTGTTTATTTAATAGTTCAGAGCATACCTTAGTAAATTCTTCTTTACCAATTTCAGTCAACCATTCTGGAGGGTCTGGTAAACTTGAGACTAGACTTACAGTCATTTCATTAGGAATAACTCTTTCTGGTTTCAATGTCCCTCTAAGTTCTTTCTCTTTAGTTGGTATTTTTTTTCTTCCTCTCATTATAATTCACATTGTTTTCATAATCCCATTGCTCTAGATTTTTTTCTAGTTTATTTGCATATTTTTTATTATTTATTAAATTAAAAATTATTATAATACAAATTATAACTATTGTTATTTCTAAAATTAAATTATTCATGTTTTTTATTTTTTAAAAATTCTAAAATCATTCCACCAAAATAAACGTCTTTTTTTTCCCAATAGTTTACTAATTTTTCAGCTTCATCAAAATCTTCTTTTTTAAATTTTATTAAGATAGTGTTGTTAATATCATTTAATTTATTTTCTTTTTCAATAATTTCTTCTATCTCTTTAGGGTCTTGCCACACGTCAACCCCATATTCTTTCAATAAAGCAGAATCCCACTCATTCCCCAAAATATCATAATCCCAATCTCCATTATGACTATTATCTTTTATCATTATTTCATCACAATATTCTTCATAGCTTTTAATTGGATTCCCATTTTTTTCAGCCTCAATATTATTTTCATTAGCCATTTCTTTTGTAAACATATCAGTCCAGACTCTTCTTTTTCTTAAATGTAAACACACTTTGTGTCTCATGTTTCCACCAAGAATTTTAAAATCTTCATCTATAATTATTGGTCTTAATTTCATGAAAGTAGGATTGCGTTGAATGCTATTTACTAGAATTTTAAATTTTTTATTTTTAATCAATCTAGGGTTTTTAGAATTTGATTTAATTTTATTTATTTCTAATTGTTTTTTCATAATGTAAAATTCAAAGTAACCCCCCCCAACTTAAATATGGGTGTGAATACGCTTTTCTGGATTCAGTGCCTTCCCTTCTCTCTCTT
>VMHT01171163.1_pt1 | contig 10779 bp, 18 predicted proteins | sample 4693611 | NCBI WGS metagenome assembly VMHT01 (sample SAMN12280063, study PRJNA550983) | marine metagenome | isolation source: seawater sampled from same location over 5 years 0.02-0.2 micron viral filtrate | place: USA: collected off the coast of southern California halfway between the port... ... | reverse complement strand
GTTATAAAACAAGCCACAAAAATTGCAGATGAGCACTCAGAGTCAGATGAAGATACAATTTTTATTGCAAATGCATTTTTAAATGCATCAAAAATACTATATACTCAGGCACTAGGTGAAGAGATAGCTACAAGTCTTTTACTAGAAGTTATGAGACAAAGTTTTGGCGATCATAATCGCACTTTACATTAAGGAGATAAAAATGAAAAAGATAGACGCAGAAAAACAACCTGGTCTTGCAGCTTTAAAAAAGAAAAGACCAGATGTTACAAAAAAAATGGGCTTCATGAAAAAAGGTGGAAGTCCAAAAAAAATGATGGGTGGTGGCATGATGATGGATCCCAACAAAAAAATGATGGGTGGTGGCATGATGGGCTACATGGCTGGTGGTTCACCAAAGGTGGAAAAAGGTATTGAAGTTATAAAAATGCCTCAAGAAATACCAACACCAAAACCTGGACAACCATTAACAGTAGCTGCCAAAGGTCATAAAGGTTACAGTAAAAAAGTAACAATTACATAGGAGGATAATATGAAACTTATTAAGGATGTAATAGAGTGGCTTAAAGAATGGAACGATTGGAATATGAAAGACTGGATTAAAGCTGGTATCATATGTGGAGTCGTTATCATGATTTTAGGATCAATCTAAATGTGGCAACTATTAGCTAAGCCTCTTCTCGGAGTCGTAACAGACTCCGTGAAAGGTTTCGTCGAGACAAAAAAATTAAAAAGCGAAGTTAAGATTGCTCAAATAGCAGCGGAAAAAAAGAAAAACGAAGACATAGCTACAGGTAAAATTAAGTGGGAGCAAAGTGCTGTCGATCAAATGAAAGGCAGCTGGAAAGACGAATTTGTTTTACTAGCCCTAATGATTCCTGCGATTTGTTCGTTTATAGGACCATTAAGACCACACATAGCAGAAGGCTTTGAGGTTCTTTCAAATTTACCAGAGTATTACACCCACCTCTTATATTTAGCCTGCAGTGTCAGTCTAGGGGTTAGAGCGGTACCTGGCATAAAAGGAATGATTAGTAAAAAGAAATAGTATATGGATCCATTAGAATTAATTGAAGAATTAAACAAAATACTTAAGAATAATAAAAGAACAATAGAAGATGTTGTATTGACAGGAGGTGCAACAGACTATACTAATTACATGTATCTAATGGGTCAATTAAAATCATTAGATAATGTAGAACAAGAATACAAAGAGTTCTTGCAAAAAAGGAGAATACAAGTTGAGTAAACCAATACCAGATAAAGTGCTTAATTTCGGCACAGCAAAAAAAGAACAGGAAGAACAACCTGACGTTGCAAAAATCAATAAAAAATTAAAAGATAGATTACCTAAACCCACTGGTTGGAGAATAGTAATTTTACCTTATAAAGGCACAGGTAAAACAAAAGGTGGTGTTATATTATCAGATCAAACAGTAGAAATGCAATCCGTAAGCACAACCTGTGGATATGTTTTAGCAGTTGGACCTGATGCATACAAAGATTCAAACAGATTCCCGGAAGGTCCGTGGTGTAAAGAGAAAGACTGGGTCATCTTTGGTAGATACGCAGGCTCAAGACTAAGTATAGAAGGTGGAGAGATACGTATTTTAAATGATGATGAAATATTAGCAACAATCGAGAATCCAGAGGATATCTTGCATTTATATTAATAACATGGAGGAGCCATGCCTGAACAACAAATAAACACGGCAAAAGATGAACCTGTCGTAAGCATTCCAACTGAAGGAGACTCAATAGATGTCAATCTACAGGAAGAAAGCAAAACAGAAAAAAAAGATGAGACACAACCACAAGTTGTAACTCAAGAAACAGAAGGTGAGGAGCTAGAAGACTATAGCGATAAAGTCAAAACTAGAATTAATAAACTCACAGGTAAATTACGTGAAGCTGAAAGAAGAGAACAAGCATCTTTTCAATATGCTAAACGTGTTGCAGATGAAAATAAAAAATTAAAAGCTCAGAAAAATAGTTTAGATAATTCTTACATACAAGAGTTTGCAGCTAGAACTGAAATAGAGACAAAAAAGGCTGAAACTGATTTGCAGAGAGCAATTGAAGCAAATGATGCACAAGCACAAGTTGAGGCTAATAAAGCATTAGCAAAGTTATCTATTGACAATGAGCGTCTATTAGCTACAAAAGAAGCTAAGGAAAATAAAAAGGAAGATCAAGAAGAGGATATAACACCTCCTCAAGATACTCCTAAAAAAATAGATCCTAAAGCTGAAGCATGGGCTGAAAATAATCCATGGTTCGGTAAAGACGAGGCAATGACTTACGCTAGTTTCGGCATACACAAGAACCTAGTTGAAGAAAAGCAGATGAATCCAAACTCTGACGAGTATTATGCTGCAGTCGATAAAAGGATGAGAGAAGAGTTTCCCCATAAGTTTGGGGCAAATAGTTCGGAAACTACGAGACCCGTCCAACCCGTAGCTTCTGCTGGTCGTTCTACAACGCAATCAACATCAGGACGCAAAACAGTTAGACTATCTCCGAGCCAAGTCCATATCGCCAAAAGACTTGGAGTACCTCTGGAGGAATACGCTAAATACGTGAAGGAGTAATAGCAATGGAAGATAAAACAACCAAGAAGACCTCACGCACTGATGCTACTCGTGAAAAAACAAAGAGAGCACAACCTTGGCGCCCACCGTCAAGCTTAGAAGCGCCGCCTGCGCCTCCAGGATTTAAACATAGGTGGATAAGAGCTGAAACATTAGGAACCGAAGACAGAAAGAATATGGCTGGTAGACTTCGAGAAGGATTCGAGCTAGTTCGTGCTGATGAGTTTCCTGATTTTCACGCACCTACAATTGAAAATGGATCGCATGCTGGTGTCATAGGAGTTGGTGGATTATTGCTTGCTCGTATACCTGAAGATATTGTTGAACAGAGATCTGAGTATTTTGCAGAACAAACTAAGACGCAAGAGGAATCTGTAGAAAACAATTTATTCAAAGAGCAGCATAGAAGTATGCCTATTTCAGCCGACAGGCAGAGTAGGGTTACTTTTGGTAGTGGTAGAGGCAACGACAAAAATTAATTTTTTGTTATGAGTCCTATCACTTTTTAACTAACTGGTTAAGGAGGACTTATAACCATGGCAAACAAAGACGCACCATTCGGTTTTAGACCTGCAAAGATGTTGGGTGGAGCACCTTTTAATAACGGCCAAACAAGTTATGGCATAGCAAGTGGATATAACACAAATATATTTACTGGCGATGCAGTTGAATTGCACACAGACGGTACTGTTACCGTTGGTGCCGCAGCAGCAACTAATTTAATTGGCGTATTTAACGGATGTTTTTACACTGACTCAACAGGTAAGCCGACATACTCAAAACACTGGCCAGCTGACACAGTAGCTAGTGATGCAGTAGCATTTGTCATCGATAATCCAAACGTGATTTTCGTGGCACAAGAAGACAGCACCGACATTGGGGCCTCATGGCCTGCTAATAGAGGATCGAATGCTGACTTAGTATCAACTCATGCAGGTAGTGTGAAAACTGGAAGATCTGGACAAGAACTAGATTCTAGTACAATCACTGCTGCAACAGCTCAATTTAGAATAATTGACCTTGACACTGATGAGTACAACAATGAATCATCAAGTGCTAACGGGAACTATCTCGTTAGAATCAACGAAGGTCTTCATTATGCTAATACTGCTGGTATCTAATAGGAAGGACTAATAAATGGCTATATCAAGAAGTCAACTCGTAAAAGAGTTAGAACCTGGTCTTAATGCATTGTTTGGTCTTGAATATGCAAGATACGAGCAGGAGTGGTCAGAAATTTTTGACACAGAAACTTCAGACAGAGCGTTTGAAGAAGAAGTAGAACTTTCTGGCTTCGGTAGTGCACCAGTTAAAGCGGAAGGAGCAAGCGTACAATTTGACGATGCTACAGAAGCTTTCACTAGTCGTTACTCACACGAAACAATTGCTTTAGCATTTGCTATTACTGAGGAAGCAGTAGAGGACAACCTTTACGATAGCCTAAGTTCTAGATACACAAAAGCTCTAGCACGTTCAATGGCCAACGCTAAAGAAATTAAGGGTGCTAATGTTCTTAACAGAGCATTTAACTCTTCATTTACTGGTGGTGACGGTGTTGAATTATGTTCAACTGCACACTTAACAGTAGCAGGTGGCAACTATGCCAACGAACTATCAACATCAGCTGACTTGAACGAAACATCTTTAGAACAAGCATTAATTGACATTGCTGGTTTTATTGACAATCGTGGACTTAAAATCGCTGTTAAAGCGACTAAGATGATCATTCCAGTTAATCTTCAGTTTGTAGCTGAAAGATTAATGAAGAGTCAGTTAAGAACTGCAACTTCAGATAATGACATTAATGCAATCGCCAACATGGGTATGATCCCTGGCGGATACGTTATCAATCACTATTTGACAGATACAGACGCATTCTTCTTAAAAACTGATGCTCCAAATGGTTTGAAGCATTTTACTCGTGCACCAATCAAAACTTCAATGGAAGGCGATTTTGATACAGGTAACGTAAGATACAAAGCTAGAGAGAGATATTCATTTGGATTCTCTGATCCTAGAGGTATCTTTGGTTCACCAGGCGCATAATAAATAAAAATGGAATGGGGGTATATCCCCCATTCTTTCTTGCAAAATATTTCAAAAAAAGTATATATTAAATATAGTTACATAGACTGCTAACGCAGACGATATAGAGACTATGTAACAAGGTCTATATAACCAAGGAGGTTTAAAAATGGCTAACTCAACATTCAGCGGTCCAGTAAGATCAGAAGGTGGTTTTAATGTAATTAACAAAGCTACTGCCACTGGCACCGTCACAGAAACAGGTTTTTCTGTAAACTCTACTGGTCAACTAGTTTCTATGGGAACTAGAAAAATACAATCATTTGTAGGTACATTAGCTAGCACAAATGCAGCATCAACAGCATATGGTGATGGTGATGTTCTAGTAGAATTAGGTGCACTAAATACAGACGCACCTGATGGCTTAGTAACACCTAGCAAATTTTTTATACATAAAGCATTAATTGGTATAACCACAGCTGCAGGTGAAACCTTGGTTGGTGGACTTTCATTAAGTGCAACTTCTGGCACAGCTACAAATACAGCTGTATCATCTGGAACAGAAATAGTTGGTGCGGGTGTTGCATCTTTTAATCCAAGAATTTCTGCTACAGATTCAGTGACAGAGGTAGACGTTAACTTTAACAACACAGCAGGAAACTATCATGTGTTTGCACCAAATATTACAGCAGCTATTGCAAGTAAAAATTTATACGCTTTTGCAACAACTGCGGTTAATGCTGATATTACCGCTGGAAGATTTACAGTGGAGTTAGAATACTCAGTATACTAATAAATTAGTGGGGCTTCGGCCCCACATGTTCTTGATTAAGGAGGGAACATGGCAGATACAGTAACAGGACCAACAATACTACAACAAAACGATAACAGAGTTGTTATCAAAATAGTTGTACAATCAGACGGATCAGGTAGCACAACAGTTATGGGCGATGTTTCAGCATTAGATGCTAGAAAAGATGGCACAGCTGTAGCGCATTTAGGTTTACTTAGAGTTTGGTATTCTTGTCAAGGTGGCGATGGGGGTAACTCTTTTGCACGTTTAGATGAAGAAGATTCAGATGGAGATATTCCTATAATTGGATTAACAGGCGCTGCATATTGGGATTTTAGGGAGTTTGGTGGAATACCAGCAGACAAATCTAGTAACAGTAATCAAAGCGATGTAAATTTTGTTATACCTAGCACAGCTGATTCAGGCAACATGTACACAGTTATAGCAGAGTTTCAAAAAATATATTAGGAGTAACATATGCCTACATACTCAGGTACTAACGCATTTACTCTTACAATAGAAGAGGTTATAGCAGAATCATATGAACGATGTGGTTTGTTTGTAAGATCTGGTTATGACTTAAAAACATCTAGAAGAAGTTTAAATTTACTTTTTGCTGAATGGGCAAATAGAGGCCTTAATCTTTGGACAATAGAACAAAGGACAAAGACTCTTACTGCTGGCACATCGTCTTATGACTTAGACACAGATTTAGTTGATATATTATCTGCCGTAGTAACTGAAGCTAGTGACACCACAGTTGACAGACAAATAGAAAGAATTAGTAGAGCAGAATATTTAAACATTTCTAAAAAATCTACTTCAGGTTCACCTACACAATTTTATATTGAGAGAACTATAACACCTAAATTATATGTGTATCCAACACCTGACTCTGCTGACACTTTTAAATATTATGCGATGAGTAGAATACAAGATGCAGGATCTTATACAAATAATCCAGAAATACCTTTTAGATTTTTACCATGTTTAGTATCTGGTTTAGCTTACTATATTGCAATGAAAAAAGCACCCGATAGAATAGGGTTGTTAAAACAAGTTTATGAAGATGAGTGGATGAGAGCATCATCAGAAGATAGCACAAGATCAGGTATTAAGATTGTGCCTGATATAGGAGTAATATAATGGCAAGAGCTAGTGGTAAATATTCAAAAGCTATATCAGATAGAAGTGGTTTTGCTTTTCCATATTCAGAAATGATTAAAGAGCACGATGGTGTGCTTGTACACAAATCAGAGTTTGAACCAGAACATCCACAAGAAGATAATCCTGCTACACATAGAGCAGATGCAGAAGCTCTAAAAGATGCTAGACCTGACAGGTCAGAGCCTGTACAAGTTATAGTAGGTACAAAAACTTTTTTTGATCAAAACAATACAATGTCACCACAAAAACAAAAAACAATTATAATGAAAGCATCAGTTAGTGGTGTAACCGTGAGTGTATCATGACAACATATTCAGAATTAGTAACACAAATTAGAGATTATACAGAGGTAAGTACAGATGTTTTATCTGATACAATTGTAAATGATTTTATAGAACATACAGAAAACAGAATATTTAGAGACGTAGACATCGATGTATTTAAATCTAATCAAACTGCAAACCTAACAGCAAATAATCCTTTTGTATCATTACCAGGAGGATCAGCACCTGACCCTACATCTTTAGGTACAATAAGAACTATGCATATCTTTCCAGCATCTGGAACACCAACAAGAACGATGTTAGAACAAAGAGATGTATCTTTCATGACAGAATATGCACCAGATAGAACAGCAACTGCTACACCAGTGTACTGGGCTTGGTGGGATCATAACTCATTAATAGTTGCACCTACACCAGATCTTGCATATAATGTAGAACTGGGAATCACAAGATTACCAACAAGATTGTCTAGTACAAATACAAGTTCTTGGATTGGCAGTAATGCACCAAGTGCTTTATTATACGGATGTCTTGCCGAAGCCTTTAAGTTTTTAAAAGGCCCAGCAGAAATGCTGCAATTATACGAACAATCATATCAACGATCAATACAAGAGTTAGCCATAGAGCAACAAGGTAGACATCGTAGAGATGAGTATATGCACGGGGCAATAAGATTGCCTATTAAATCAACAAGTCCATAAGGAGGATAAAAAATGGCAATAACACAAGCTGTGTGCACTAGTTTTAAACAAGAACTTTTAACTGGCACTCATAACTTTACAGCAACATCAGGTGATACCTTTAAGATTGCATTGTATACAAGTTCAGCTTCTTTAGATGCTTCGACTACTGCTTTCAGTACGTCTAATGAAGTATCTGATTCAGGAACTTACAGCTCTGGTGGTGGAACATTAACAAGTGTTACTCCAACTACATCTGGTACAACTGCTATTTGTGATTTTTCAGACATATCTTTTACTTCTGCAACTATAACAGCAAGAGGAGCTTTAATTTATAATAGTAGTGACTCTAACAAAGCTGTGGCAGTTTTAGATTTTGGTGGAGATAAAACATCTACAAGTGGTACATTTACAATACAGTTTCCAACTGCTGACGCTAGTAACGCTATATTGAGATTAGCATAGGAGAAAATTAAATGGCATTAGTCATTAATGATAGAGTAAAAGAAACAACAACAACTACAGGAACTGGTGCAGTTTCTTTAGCTGGTGCAGTCACTGGCTTTGAAACTTTTGCAGCTGGTATTGGTAATTCAAATACAGTTTATTATTGTATTGCACATCAAGACCAAGCAGAGTTTGAGGTAGGTCTAGGAACTTTAGATGGTGACAGTTCCGATCTAACAAGAACTACAGTCATATCTAGTTCTAATAGTGATAGTGCTGTTAACTTTAGTTCTGGCACTAAAGATGTTTTCTGTACTTTACCAGCTAGTAAATTAATATTTGAAGACGCTAACAATGATGCAACTGTAGGACGTAATCTAACAGTTACAGGTGATTTAACAGTTTCTGGTGATGATATTACAATGGCTACTAACACTAGTGGTGCAGCTCTTATCGGTGACGGCACAAACTTTAATCCTGTTACCATATCTGGTGATATAACAATAGCTGCAAATGGAACAGCGGCAATTGGATCTGGAGTTATTGTTAATGCAGATATTAATAATTCTGCTGCAATAGCAATGTCCAAAACTGCTTTTTCAGCAGGTACAGGTGTTAGTTTATCTACTAATACATTAAGTGTTGATGCCGCACAAACAGGTATTACATCTTTATTAGCTACAGATATAAAAATTGGTGAAGATGATCAAACAAAGATAGATTTTGAAACTGCTGATGAGATACATTTTTATGCCGCAAACGCAGAACAAGTATTTGTATCTAATGGAGTGTTTGGCCCACAAACTGATAGTGATGTTGATCTTGGTACTAACTCAGTAAGATTTAAAGATGCTTATGTTGATTCTGTAACAGTCACAGGTGATGTAAGTGTAGGAGATGATTTAACTGTTGAGGGTGGTGTCGTAGATGTTAAAAACACAGGAGCACAATCACAAGTTAGATTTTATTGTGAATCATCAAATGCACACTATGCTGCTATTCAGGCTCCTGCTCACTCTGCATTTTCTGGTAATACAACATTAACATTACCAGCAGTAACAGATACGATTGCAGGTATAGCGGCAACACAAACATTAACAAACAAATCAATAGATTCAGACAATAATACAATTACAAATATTGTAAACGCAGACATCAAATCAAGTGCTGCGATTGCAGATTCAAAATTAGCTACAATATCAACAGCAGGTAAAGTAGCATTAACAGCATTAGAGATTGATGGAGGATCTGATATAAGCGCAGATCTAACAACATCAGATTTAATAATAGTGGATGATGGCGCCGGGGGAACAAACCGTAAAGCAGCATTATCTAGAATGGTAACATTAATGGCAGCTAATTTGGATGACCCCACAGCATTAGCGATTGCATTAGGATAGGAGGGTAAATGGCAAATACATTTAAATTAGTCACAAAGGCAAACGTAACTAGTGCTGATGTTATCTATACTGTAGCAAGTGGTGCAACAACTGTGGTTCTTGGCGTAATGATAGGTAATACAACAACTAGTCAGGTTACTGCAACTGTTAGTCTTGCTTCTACCACAGGTAGTAGAGCAGGTGCTAATAATGAAAACAATCAAACAGTTGAATTAGTAACCAACGCACCAGTGCCTGTGGGTGGTACACTTGAGTTATTGTCAGGGAACAAAGTCGTTATGGAAGCAGGGGATGCCCTTTCTTTAACAGCTTCAGGTTCATCAGACATAGCTGTATCAATTATGGAGATAACCTAGAATGGCATACGTTGGTACACCTATAGACGTAGGCAATCAATTTAGTTCTCTTGTAGGAAAGAGATTTAGTGGTGATGCTAGTACGACAGCTTTTACATTAGATGTAAGAGCAAACTCTGCACTAGACATAGAAGTCTTTGTAGAAAATGTTCGACAAGACCCAAACAGTGCATACACAGTAGACGGAACTACTTTGACATTTACAGCCGCACCTCCTAGTGGCACAAATAATGTTTATGTGGTTCATCAAGCACCGACTGTTGCTAGTGTTTCACCAACAGCAGGTTCTGTAACAGCATCTAGTTTTGACAACTCTGTTATATCTGGACACACAGCTTTATCCACTGCTCCTGAAACAACTGATGAATTTTTGGTATCAGACGCAGGAACTGTTAAAAGAGTGGATTTTTCTTTAATGGGCAACACTCCTTCTTTTGCAGCAAAATTAGCCTCTGACCAAACTATAGGAAATAATAGTTACACAAAATTAGCATTTGCATCTGAAGAATGGGACACGGATTCAAAATATGATGCTAGTACAAATTATAGATTCACTCCAACAGTCGTTGGAAAATATAGAATTAGTGCAATAATTATGTACAACAATTTAAATAATACAGACCATAGAATACAATTAGCTATTTATAAAAATGGTTCTTTTTACGCAATGGTCGGAGACTTAGCTGCTATGACTGATAGTTCTGGAGACCCTACATTAAATATTGATATAACCATATCATTAGATGCAGATGATTATGTAGAGGCTTACACCTATCAAGACACAGGGGGTAATGTAACTATAGAATCAGATTATTCTTTTTTTAGTGGTTTTAAATTAATAGGGGTATAAAGTGGCATTTGGAGAAGTTGGAACATCACTATCCAAGATAAAAGCCAATAGCTTAAATCTTGCAGGTACATTTGGATTTACAGGCACAGTATCGGGATTAGCTGATGAAACACCTTTAGTATTAATCAGCACATTTACTTCTGATGGTTCTGATGCAACTGCAAGTTTTACTAGTGGTATAGATTC
>VMHT01067030.1_pt1 | contig 10780 bp, 17 predicted proteins | sample 4693611 | NCBI WGS metagenome assembly VMHT01 (sample SAMN12280063, study PRJNA550983) | marine metagenome | isolation source: seawater sampled from same location over 5 years 0.02-0.2 micron viral filtrate | place: USA: collected off the coast of southern California halfway between the port... ... | reverse complement strand
TGAACCATAAGCGACTGTACCTACCCCACTGTTGTTACGCCACTGGTGATGACCTCGGACGGCACTGTCCAGTGCCACACTAGACGGGTCCAATGTTATCGGCTGCCATCCACCAATTGGCCGTATCCGGCCATCTCTGAACCTGATGAAATTGCCCTTGCTCCACCGTTGTTTTATCTGTCTGGGAGTCCCGTCAACAAATCCCGGTGGGATTGCATATTCAACTAATTGCTTTGCCATGTCTCCACGTCTTGAAAACTCGGATACCCACCACTAATGCTGCTGGTCCACCGGCTAAAATAACGGCACCTTCCAAGAAACCCGTAGATAATGCTAGATCAAGGATGCCCATAGCCTGCTCATCTATGGATGCCTCAACGGCCTTGTTGGCTTCCTCCACAACCTCACCACGTATATAATCCTCTAAAATGTCACCCATTGGCTTTCTCTAGTTGTGCTATCTTAGATTCTGCCTTGGCTAGCCGTTGAATAATCTCTGGCAGTATCTTGAAAATGTTGCCACCACCCAGCAATAAATAATCGGTTGTCATAGCATCAATTGGGATACCTGATTTGTAGCGAACCCGTTGTGGTGGGATGTCTGTTTTTGCAGTACCTAATGCTTGCGGCTCAGATGCCCGGTAAGCTGCATGGGCAGAATCTCTAACAACAACCATTAATATGACCAGATCATTTGCGGTGAAGGCCTGTCATCACAATGTATAAAGCGATTTTCATGTGGGCCACGTTGGTTGATGCCCACCGAAAGGCCCATCTCTGTGGCGTATCGAACTAACTGCCAAGCATCTGTCCCAGAAACCAGTACATCTACTGCCCTACCTTTGCTATGCCACCCAGGATTTTTGCCTTTTGCAATTTTGCTTTTTTCAGCTGGATGGTCAGCATGTCTAAATGCTGAAGAAAGGCGCATGGGCTTGCCAAATCGTTCCCGTAGCATCTCCAACTTGTCCATAAAACTGCTGTCCATATTGCAACTGCCGCTGAATCTGCAAGCCAGCTCAGATTCTTTAAAATGTGGCCAGTTTTGGTCAGTCATTAGGATTTCCTTTCCATGTTCATGATGGACTCATGTAAACTGGTAATAGCTACTCTCATCTCACTTAGTGTAAGGTTTGTCTGCTCCATAGTTTTTATCAAAGCAGCATTGCTTTCCCTCATGAGAGATCGAAGCTCATCATCATTCCGCGAATCTTTGTCGAGATGTATTTTTCTCTCTTCAGCAAACCCTTTTAGCAAATAAACAATGAGGTATCCGGCAAATGCCAGAGATGCCATTGTTCCGCCTAAATCACTGATAATACTTAGAAAGTTGTCTGGCATATAAGGGCTGTAGTATTAGCGTTCTGGCCATGAGTCGATGATAGATTTGCCGTTGGGCCGGCCTTCATCATCCATTGGAGTAACAAACAAGGCTTTAAACTCATCTAAAGTTGTACAACCCTCAATGGCTGTAACAATAGAATCGCAAGCAGACCTAACAGATGCACGGTAATCAGCTAATGCTTGGGGCATATCCAAGCTTGTTTCCACTTTACGGATAGCGTACCAATCTGTACTTTTCAGCCTATCGTATGCAGTGTTTTTTGCTCTAGCAGAGTATTGGCTTTTCAACCCAATTTGAATAATCTGTTCACCTTTTTCGTTTAGGACAGAATTACCATCTTGGTCAACCGTTGGGATATCCTCCAAACTCTTTGGATTATTAGCTGAGTAATAGAATCTCTCATCATACGGTTCCGGCATTATTGGGTCTGACCAAGTGAGTCCCATCGACGCTTTAAACTCATCTGTCCACCGTGTCCAGACTGATGGGTGCATCACTCCGTGATCGTCTGTCCAACCTCGTCCTGGTCTTATCGTAATGCCGTTGTATTGCCACATGAGTAGTCCTTTATATTGAATAAAACTCGTAGTAAGTCACTTCAGTTGAAGAGTCATAGATTTTAAACCACGTTGAATTATCTATTGTACTAGTACTGTTGCTATTTGAACTATTATTGTCAGATGAAGAACTAGAATTACTATTGATATCTACGTTTTGTGTATCGTTGTCAGTTGGATCATTTAATAAATTGTCAGCATCAATTGTGATGTTAATATTTATCGGATTAGCTTCATTGCTATTGCCTTCACTAGCTGGATAATCGCTACAACTAGCGACTATAAATAGTAGTAGTAAGTATTTTAATTTATACATAAGCATCACCTAGCGACTGCATATTTCTGGGGCATTTCGGCCCAGCAAGCATATATGAAAGTTTCACTTGAATTTATATTCCAACTATTAGTTTCTTTGATTTTAAAACCGTTAGATAAAAAATCTATAGATCGAGAACCTTCCGTGCCACTTGAATTAGCTGATAAATTAGCAAATGAACCGTCATTAAACGGTTCTCTAGCATTATCATAAATATCCCAACTAGGCCCACTGCTGTCTATATTCTTTATCATTAAGAACGCCACACGGAATCCGGTATAAATAAACGGCCCGTTTGGCCCAGCAGCATTTCCTTCATACGAACCAAATGCGGAGTAGCCTTCAATACTGGTGAAGCAATATGCTATGTAGTTATATGAAGAGCTACCAGTTGAATTGTCTGCTCCAACTTGAAAAACTGTAGAGGTTGGTACTCCTGAGAATTTACCAGTGCTGTTATATTTCTGTTGAGTCAGGTTTAGATATACATAATCGCCACTACTAAAAGAAGAATGCCAAGTAGTCCAATTTTCTCCAGCTAAGTCTAAATTCTTAACTATTAAAAAATCTAAAGGTGAAGATAGCCCGTGTGGTATACTCCCGTTCCCACTGTACTTTATTATACTAAAGCCTTGCTTAACCCCAATACTTGCTGATGTTGGAGTAATCGTATAGTTACTAGCACTACCAAATACAGTTGCTTTATTTGATGTTGTATCTGTGTACTGAACATTATCTTTAGCAAAAGGTTTTGTTGGACTACTTGTTAAATCGGGCGCACCTCCGGCTTTCCAATTCCAACTAACCATACCTTTAGAGGAATCATTATATGCTGCGTTTGTTCCGACTGAAAATCCTGTGGGATTAAACGCAGTAAATCCGTCTGTTCTTGCAATTTGAACGCCCGTTTCATTTCCTCTTAATTCAACGCCAGTACCTCTAAGTGAATCATTAAATAATTGAGCATAGCCAGTTTCTTTAGCTTTAATCCACACCAAATCAGGCTGAAATCCAACAGTAACATTACCGTTGTTATACGCTCCACCATTTTGTTGACCCGTCCAAATCACTGCTTTAAAATAGTCTTCCGGTGCGTCATCGACTGCTACATCGATGCTGGATGCTGGTAAGTTGCTTGTGCATAATGCTAATGCGCCTGTTGGTGGAGAATAATAAAAGTCTCCTATACCGTTAGCGTCAGTAGCATTAGCTGATCCGGTTGTTTTATTTGCACCAAAGGAACTATCTTGGCCGTAATTATGGTGGAATGAGCCATTATTCCCACCAGAATATTTATAATGACTTTGATATGTTGACCAATTCGCTTTACCAAATCCACTAGCGGAAGGATTTGCACCCGTTGAAGGATTACCGCTAGCAAACCAATTCCCGTCTAAGCCAACCCAAAACTTCTCATTATCGGCATCTAAGCAGAACATATAAATTGAGCCATTACTGCCGATACTTCCGTATGAGGTTCTACTTGTATTGACAAAAATCTCTGCATTATCACCGTACGCTCCGAATGATAAATTTCCTTCTTGTAAATAATGCAATGAATTGTATACATTGGCGTTATAGAACCCTGTACTGTAATTTTGAGATGTCCCTGACGGGACTTGCACAATAACAACTTCGAAATACCATATTCCACTGGAAACACTAATAGTCCCTCGCACACCTTGATGCTGACCAGTGACAGAATGGACGGTTCTCAGATTCCCCTCAGAAAGATTCAACGGTGTACTCGTAGTACCCGCTGTGTCCAAGGAATTAAGCGTTGCGAATGTATTTGTTGGCGAATCTAAAACCGAATCGTAAATGTCAGCCATATTAAACTAATGTCCAATCATTATTATTGCCGCTACTGTCATAACCAAGTGTTGTTGTGCTAGTAGCATCTGAAAAACTTAATCTAAATCCGTTGGTGCCGTAATTACCAGTATATGCTTTTGGTATCCATACACCGTTTTTTAATTCTCCGAAATCATCGTGAGTCGCTACTGTAGCGCCTGTTTTATAACCGTCAACTAATTCGATGTTAGCCATGTACCCGTGAAATTTAAAACTGTTATTAGCATCTTGACCAATATACATTGTATTATTAATTTTATTTACTAACGTATCAATATTAGCTGATGAATACGATGAGGTAGTTTCGTATGTAAGTAGATTATTATTTACATATGTTTTAATTCCAGTTGTATAGCTATTTTCTCTAGTATCTACCTCAATAACAAAATGATAAAAAGCTGAAATATCTCTAAATTTAGCATTACTGTAAACATTAATAGCATAGCCAGTAGCTTTCATGACGTGAAAATTTTCGTCTGAGCGATATAACCCCAGATTAAATCTTAAACTACTACTTTCATTAGCACCGAAAAACATGCCAGCTTGTGGTTTATCAATTTTAATCCACATGCTAAGTGTCCATGTTTTAACATTGCCCGTACTGGTAGGAGTAAAACTGAGATAACTTGACCCATCGAAACGTAATGAACTGCTAATTGGGAAGCTATAAAACGAAGCGTCACCAGCAGTAGTTTTTGCTGTTCCTTGGATTATGCTCATATCAAGTTAACGCTGCTGATGCTGTTACTAAAACTTTTGTGCCGTCACTATAATAACTAAGCCAATATACTCCGATAGTATTTATTGCCGTTAGGTCTGCTGCTGGCATTAACACATCACCATGTTTTGAAATAACCCTACTGTTGTTGTCAGAGTTATCAAAATAAATATTGCCACTTTGTCCAGCAGTTAAATTAGTAAAAGTTATTGTTCTGTTTGTTGTGCCAGTTAGTGTACATTTAAAATTATTAGTAACATTCATATCAAATGAAGCATCTGTATTAGCAGTTTCTGTCCCTCGATTTGCTGCTGTAAATGTCTGGTCAGCAGCAAGTAACGCTGGACCTGTTGGCAGGTCTGAGTCTTTTGCCAACGCTACCCAACTGCTATCATGCGAGTAGTACATTTTGCCAGTGTCGTGCGCGTGAGCAATGGCACCGTGATTATCGCTTCCAGCAGCATAGGTTGATTCTAATGTGCTAAGATTTACATAATAAGGAGGAGTGATTTTAGTATGCACAATGCGGTCTGACGTTGTGCTGCTAACACTCGCATTGACCACTGCATTTGAAGCTAACTTGTTTGCTGTCACGGCATCATCTGCAAGTTTCCCCTCTACGATGATCCCGTCAGTAATATCGCCAGCAGTTATCGCTGACTCTGCTGGCGCTTTCCCTATGTAGCTCATGTTGTCTCCAATAAACTAATAATCACATCACTATTCGCTGTAGCACTTGTGACATTGATTTTATCGCCAGTTTCTAACACCACTTTTTGATTACCTCCAACAGCCACCAAAGACCCAGATACTGGCACTGGTGCTGCTTTAACAATGTGTGCGGTAACTGTCGCTGATGTATCTACCACTTTAACGTCCACAGCAGCAACATTTGATGCGTCTATATTTGCTATTGTGAGACCGATCACAGTTGCTGTCGTTGCTGATGGACAGGTGTAGACATCAGTCGCTGATGAAACTCCTGCCGTTATGCTATTCTTAAATGTGTTTGCCATATTATTAGCCTAGTGCGATTGCCATTGCTACGGATGTCCCTGCCTGGTCAACATCAAGGTTGTTTCTTGCTGTTGCGGCAGATCCAAGATCAGATAAATTATTATTTGAAAACAGTGCTGATGATGAAGTATCCGCTACCGTGACCCAACTGTTGTTGTAGATTTTAAGTTGATTAGTTGTGCCATTAAAAAACAAATCCCCATTTGTTGCTGTACTTCCAGCAGGATCACTTGCACCACTCGTATAACTAAATTGAAATCCAAGTGTGGCCCATTCTAGTGCAGATCCACCACTTGCCACCCGTAAAACCGTACCCACACTTCCGTATGTGGGCAATAAATCAGTTTGTGCTTCTGCTTTTGTCCTGTTGGTCCAAGCACTAGACTTGTACACAAGAAAATTATTCTCCGCATAACTGCCAGTTTTGGTGACATCAGTTGCAGTGTCTAATGTAATGGCTGATGTTTGGGTGTATTGCGTTAGCCCTGTTGTGTCTACTGTAACGTATGTGCCCAGGGAACTGCTATCAACTTTACTAAGTAAACTGGTCTGAATCGTGTTGATGGTAGAGTCGAGTGTGTCAGCATTTTCATTTAAGTATTGGCCCCATAAATCGGTGGACCCACCAATCTCTGGTTTCTTCAGAGATAAATTAGTTGTGCTAGAAAAACTCATGTATATGATCCTGTTGTGTAATGTGGACCTCCAGGGGAACTGTCACAACTGGAAACGTCTGGTGTTGTATAATTTATCTGTTCAGCAATCGTGTGTTTTGATAACCCAATCGTAATATAGCCACCATTTATCACTGGTGCTAACAATGCAGCACTCACATTATTAACCTGGGTTTGTGTGGAAAAACCCGTAGGAACATACTGCGCTTTCATAATTATCCCATTTGAAGCCCAACTAATTTGGGTCAGTGCATTTTCGATCTGCATAGTAACTGTACCAACTGCCCCATTTGTGAAAAAAGGGTTATCTGATGAACTATAAAGCCCAATAATCCTTATTGTTGCATTAGTGGCGAACGATGATAAGAAATTGCCAACAAAATAAGCGTACACATCAACAAATGACCCACTCGTTAAATAACCATTACTAACTAACCGATTATGTGCCTGCAGATTTGTCGATGTTGTATTCCCGTATGGATAATGTGGATCACCTCTAAGACTAAAGGCTACCGTCAGTAATCCATTATTATATGTATAATCTGGATTCCCTAAACTATTTTGAGCGACTGAATATGATGCATTTGCGAGATAACTTCCTGAACTACTTCCATTGTCAGGATTTGTCCAATAATAGGATGATACTGAACCAAGAACCTTAGTTACTGTTCCGCCTGCTTGTTTTGCATCAGTGTACTTTTTTGCTTTACAGATGTTGACTCTTGCCGATGCAATGTCTGCTTCTACTTGACTGACTCTTGTAGTTAGATCAGCCACAACCGGAGCAAGTGCGTTGTAAAAAGCTAGATAATCAAAGGCCGATACTTCTGCTTCTGTGGTAGGTGGTGACAAGGCGGACAACACATTGGCTGTTGTCCCACTTGCATTTGGTACTGCCGGGAAACTACTAGTGGTGGATCGATCCCCACTAAATTGGTCTGGGCTAGTAATGATATTGGTTTCTGTCCCGGTCAATACATTACTGGGGATCAATGCTGGACTGTTTGCAGCAACCTGGGCATTTAACGTGTTTAGTTGGTTGATGCCATAGAGCAGAGATCCACTGGTCGAGTTATCACCAAGCTGGGTGGTTGCTGTTGCTAGTCGAGTATTAAGATCCGCTATCTTTGTCGCCAGCCCATCCATAAAACTATTGAGAATGCCACCGTAGGTAGTTTCATCCCCAAAAATAGTGGGTAACTGCAGATCACTAAAATACTGACTTGTTGTGGGCATTACACTAACCCTTCTGCTGTACTTTTAGCACTCGCAGCATCCGTTGCCGCTGTGCTGGCATTTGATGCGGCAGCCGCTGAACTGGTATTTAACGTATTAATGCTGTTGGCAATAGTTATTAAATAGCTATTTACCATTTTAATTGCGATTGCCTTGGCATCCGCACTGTTCGTTGCCGCTGTACCAGCATTGGTCACAGCCGTGCTCAGATTAGTCTCAATTGCACTAAACGTGGTGTTTGTTGTCGCTACGGCACTTGCCATAGACTCAGCGGCAGCGTTGAGAACCGTACCCCACTGATTACGGTCACCGAGTACCCTTGGCAGTGTAATGCCAAGGCTGCTAGTGGTAGGTGGATCGTCAGTTAACGCCAAGCTTACCTCGTTTGCTCCAGGTTTCTGCTGTACTGTCTGTTTGCTTTGTCCATTGGTGGCTCTTGACAAACTGGGCTACCCCAAATCGGCCTTTGCCAAATTGTTGTGTGGCCATTTATCTAACTCGTTTTGTGCTGGTTGAATCGAAGCTGGCAAACGGCAAAGCATGCCTGCCACCTTTTGTCCGCCTGCGGTCATCACTGGCTTGTACCTCACTTACTGATTGGGTCAGCAGCCGGTCCCAAACTGGCACCCTCTCATCCTCACCAAGGTATGGACTTGCTGCTACCAATGCCCCATATAAGTATAAATCAGGATGGCTGCTGATCAGCGCATTGGTTGTGTTGCTGTCACTCAAGGCAGCAAACTTGGCGTAGTAATTCATTTCGTAAGTGTGGCTAACTGCTGGTGTTGGGATAATCCTGATATTCGTCCCAAAATAGACAAAGAACCGAGCATGTGCATCATCAAGTGATGATAAGTAAGTGCTGTTTGTGTATTCATCAATTTGATGAGCAGGGATCTCATGCAACTCTCTCACTACTGGGCTGATCACCCTAAAGCTTTTAAACTCCAAGAAATCATCCGGCATACTGATAATGTTGTCTGTGCTGACTAGCTGAGACCGTGTGTACATGTCAGCAATTCGCAAAGTCCGGTTGAGCTTTGCTTCTGCCAATTGGATGAATGTAGGCACTACCGTGGCTAAGTCTGAACGATTTAGCCAATCAGCTACATTAGCTTTTAAATCAGAGTAATTCACACCTGACCTTTGGTAATACGAAAGCAGCCATTTGCTGGATCATTCAGCCACTTTTTCAGTGCTTTCTTGTCATTCCATGAACCATCTTGCTTCATCCTGTTGACTACACTGACGGGGATTTGAGCCACGGGCTTCCAATCCATTTTGCGTGTGTTGCCAAGATTTTCACCCCAAGCCTTACAGTCATCAATAATTGGCTGTACATCCTGGGTCAGGATGTGATGGAACCTGTCCGGGTCTGCTGAGTCATGATGGATTCTGCTGACTACCCCGCCATCTGCACGTAATATTTCTGTAAATTTCATAATGTGAAAGGCCGGCCCGGAAGCCGGCCACTAGGGTTAGCTGACTGCCAGATCAGTGATCAAGCCGTGGGCTTTCTCGTTGTCAATCTGTAAGCCATATTCCACGGTGATGCTTTTAGCAATCCCGTCAGAGGTGATTCCAAGAGTTTGGCTTTCATAGTTTCGGAGATAAGCAAGCTTGATATGCTCTGGGTCTAAAATGAACACATCTGTATCACTATCCGCCGCTGCACCATCAGCCAGTGTCCTGGTTGCAGTACATTTTATATCGCCAAAATCAGAACTGAAAACGGTCACAGCCCCTTCCCCAACTGTCCCAGTATCCACCATGTATCTGGTATTAGTACGGCCTTGTAAGCCTGACAATACTGATTGGTTCTTGGGGGATAAAAACATCTCAGTTGGCTCACCACCGTTGGTGAAGGCTAACTCCATGACATCATTTATTAAATCTTGAGTCAATGCTCGACCAGAACCGGCATCACGGGTACGTGTATCTGAACCATCACCAGTAGGGTTAGCACCGGGTGTAGAACCGTGTGTAGCTAGAAAGCTAACATTAGTCTTTAGCCATGACAGGATACCAGCAGTTGTTCTTGCTGTTGTGTCATTACCAAGGTTTCTGGCTTGGTTACGGGTAATGCTGAACTCAACATCACGTTTTAACTCCTTGCCCTTACGTGCCATCTGATGGCCTAGCTGCGAAGCCTTACCAAAATTTTTGAGCACTTGTTGGGTACGTGATACTGAGGCTGATCGTTGCTGTATCTGGCAGATGTTGTTTTTACGCTCAGTCATCACAGATGCTTCTGGCGTAATCACATTACCTTCCAAGATAGTAGTAGACGATCTGGCTGATAGGCCTTCAACAATCCACTCAAACAAAGTGTTGCTGATATTTCGACTGCCACAGACAGACACTAATGGTGTGTCTGATGGGTCAATATTATAAATGATATCAGATACATCCTCTGGATGTTCTGATCCGCCAGTGGCAGCCTTACTATTGTAAGATGTCACGGCATTGGTCAACTTTGCCATAATAACCTCAATAACTTAGATTACCCACATTGGGCAAAAAAATTTTAATCGCCAAACCGTTCTGCAAATACATCTGCAGCGGCTGACATGGATCGTTCTTTGGACAATCTTTTTTGTGCGTCAGAAACTCGTTTGCCAGTTGGCTTATATGAACGGCCTTGCTTTTTTAACACTGGTCGAGGTTCTTCCACCTGTTTGATTGCTTGGGTTGCCTTGCTTTTGCCCTTGTGTGCTTGGTAAGCATCATACAGCACTTTGACCACCCTGTGGTCATAGGTTTGCCGCAACTGGGCATCATCAAGGCCATACTCTGCAACAGCAAATGCTCTGATAGCTGCCTTTTCTGCCTTGGCAGTGGCAGCATCTTTCCAAGCTGGAATGACATCAACCAATAATTGCCGTTCTCCCTCCAAATGTTGGGCGGCTTGATATTGTTGCATCCTCGCTTGCTCTTGCTGTATCTGGTTAAATTGCTGGGCACGTTGCTCACGGTAAGCTTGACGTTCCCGTGCAAACTCTTTCTGTTTTAAAAACTCAATTGGGTCTTCTGCGGATAACTGCTCCCAATCAATATCCGGTT
>VMHT01220824.1_pt1 | contig 10781 bp, 9 predicted proteins | sample 4693611 | NCBI WGS metagenome assembly VMHT01 (sample SAMN12280063, study PRJNA550983) | marine metagenome | isolation source: seawater sampled from same location over 5 years 0.02-0.2 micron viral filtrate | place: USA: collected off the coast of southern California halfway between the port... ... | reverse complement strand
ACCACACTTGAGTCTTCAAATGAAAACACCTAACTTTATTCATGAAAAAACCTGTGAAGAAAACTCCACAGGTCTATTAAAAAATTTTACTTAATAACTGTCAACCTATTTTAGGACGACACAGATTAATCTAAAAATTAATCTGCAGCAGGTAGCAATACAGTATCAAGTGCGTGAATTACTCCGTTTGTAGCCTGAACATCGGTTGCAATCATTGTAGCAGTTCTTTCATTTTCATCTGTAATAGTTACATTATCACCAAGATTTACGGTAAAATCTCCGCCTTCTAGCGTGGTAACATCCATATCATCAGTTAAATCTCCAGATCTAACATTAGCACCGGTAACTACGTGATACGCTAAAGTAGCTTCTAAAGTTTCTGTAGGAATATCTGCAAGAGCTCCTAATTCCAATTCATCTAATAAATCTACAAAAGCATCATTAATTGGAGCGAAAACGGTAAATGGAGCAGGATCTTCACTCATCATAAGTGTTTCAACAAAAGTAAAAGAATCTTCTCTTGTTAGGGCCTGTACAAGAATATCGAAGTTAGGATCGGCAGTAGCAAACGTGGTTATATTTGGCAATCCAATTACAGCATCTACTGCGTGTATAATTCCATTATCCACTTCGTTATCTGCAGAAGTTACTGAAGCAACTCCATTAATCATAACTCCATCATCTGTATTTATATACATACTTAAAGGTTCTTCTGAAGCTCCCCAAACTGCCATACTTGGAATATAACCGGTAGTTAAATCGGCAGACATAATTTCGCCCATCTGTACGTGGTTCAATAATACCTGGGTTAATAAATCTACTGGCACTTCATCAAGACTTGCAAAATTGTTATCACTTAAAAAAGCGGCGAAAGCAGCATCGTTTGGAGCGAATACGGTATAGTCATCGGTTCCGGTAAAAGTTGAAGTTAAACCAGTTGCTTCAAGTGCAGCTAATAAAGAAGAATAATCCTCATTTCCGGCAACAAAATCTGCAATGGTATTGGTTTCAATTTCAATAGCCTCATTTTCCGGAAGAATTACTGTATCTAAAACGTGAATCACTCCATTATTTGCCTGAACGTTAGTAGCAACGATTGTTGCAGTCCTTCCGTTTTCATCAGTAATTGTCACATTATCTCCCAAAGTGATAGTGAAAGTTCCGGTTTCAAGAGTTTCAACCATCATTTGATCTGTAAGATTTTCAGCTCGAACATTTGATCCCGCAACTACGTGGTAGCTTAAAATACTCGATAAAAGATCGGCAGGAATATCGTCTAAACCGGCTAATTCAAGCTCGTCAAGTACATTAGTGAAAGCAGTATTGGTTGGTGCGAAAACAGTAAATGGCGCAGGATCTTCACTCATCATTAAAGTTTCAACGAAAGTAAAAGATTCATCTGCAGTAAGTGCCTGTACAAGAATATCGAAATTGGGATCGGCAGTTGCAAAAGTGGTTACATCCGGTAATCCAATTACTGCATCTACAGCGTGAATTATACCGTTGTCTACTTCAACGTCGGGAGTGGTTACTGAAGAAACTCCGTTGATGGTTACACCATCTTCAGTATTGATATATAAACTTAAAGGTTGGTCTGAAGCCATTCCTGTAGCCATACTTTCAATATAGCCGGTAGATAAGGCACTAGACATAATTTCACCTTCCTGAACGTGGTTTAGAAGGATCTCAGTTAAAATATCTTCGGGAACTTCATCAAGACTGTTAAAACCGTTGTTCGATAAAAATGAGTTAAATGCGGCATTGTTAGGTGCAAATACGGTAAAGTTAGCTGTTCCGTCTAAAGTAGCATCCAGTCCTGTTACTTCTAATGCGGCGCCTAAAGAAGAATAATCAGGGTTTCCAGCTACAAAATCGGCAATTGTGTTTGAAGGGGTAATTACATCTCCTCCATCATCGTCATCACTACACGCAAAGAGACCAAAAGTCAAAAATGCCAGTAAAGCGATTTTAGTAAATTTAATAGTTTTCATAATTCTAAGTTTTTGTTATGCAGTAAAAGTAAACGAGAAGCAAACTATAAACTGTTTATTCTTTGTTAATTATTATGAAACAAGAGTTAAATGTTTAATCATAATCGAAGTTGTTTAAACAGAATTTAATTTGAACAATTACAGAACAATATTCTATACATCCATACCTTTTTTTTCTAAAGACGTGTTTAAATTTGAATATATTTACACAAAACTAAAACCTAGCTTATGAAAAAACTTTTATTAATACTTTTTAGTATAGCGCTATTTACCTCCTGTAGTGAAGATGATGATGCTAACGGAGACGATAAAATTCTTGGCACCTGGTATGCAGTAGAAATCACAAATCCACCTATTCCAGGTTTGGTATTAAGTGATTGTAATCAAAATTCAAATATTACTTTTAATGCAGATTCCAGTACTTCATCTGAATTTTATTCTGAGATAGATGGAAATTGTGAGATAGAAGATACTTCGGAAAGCACATGGAGCAAGAGTAATGATATTTACACTTTTACCATTCCATTTGAAGGAATTGGTCAGTTAAACGGTACTGCAGATTTTAATGGAGATACCTTTATATTTACACCAATAGCTTCTCCCGAAACCAGTATTGTTTTTGAAAAATAAATTACGATCATATCTTTTTAATTAAAGCGATCTAAAATTTGAATTTTAGATCGCTTTTTTATTTTTAGCTACTTTCCTTCCACAAAAGCTTTCTCTTAAATTTTCGTAATTTTGCAAACTCTTTTCCGACTTTATGCGGAAGGAATTTCAATTTTTAGGTTTATGAAAAAGAAAGTGGTTGTAGGTTTATCGGGGGGAGTAGATTCCAGTGTGTCAGCATATCTTTTGCAACAGCAGGGTTACGAGGTAATTGGGCTATTTATGAAAAACTGGCACGACGATTCGGTAACCATTTCTGATGAATGCCCATGGTTAGATGACAGCAATGATGCGATGATGGTAGCCGATAAACTTGGTATACCTTTTCAAACTGTAGATCTTAGTGAGCAATATAAAGAACGTATCGTTGATTATATGTTCAATGAATATGAACGTGGCCGCACGCCAAATCCCGATGTTCTATGCAATCGGGAGATAAAGTTTGATGTTTTTATGAAAATCGCGCTTTCTTTAGGTGCCGATTATGTTGCTACAGGCCATTATTGCCGAAAAGGAGAAATTGAAAAAGATGGAGATACCATCTATCAATTACTTTCGGGGAAAGACAATAATAAAGACCAGTCTTATTTCCTTTGCCAACTTACACAAGAACAACTCTCCAAAACGCTTTTTCCAATTGGAGAATTACAAAAATCTGAAGTGCGAAAAATCGCTTCAGAACAAAACCTGGTGACTGCAGATAAGAAAGATTCTCAGGGACTTTGCTTTATTGGAAAAGTAAGATTGCCCGATTTTCTTCAGCAAAAATTACAACCTAAAGAGGGAAAGATCATAGAAATTGAAGCCGAAAAAGACTTATATTCTTCTGAAACACCTAAATTCAGCAATAAGCAAGAAGAACTCGATTTTCATGCTAGAAAGTATGAATATGCCGCGGAAGACGGAAAGGTTGTAGGAAAACACCAGGGGGCTCATTATTTTACCAAAGGGCAGCGCAAAGGCCTTGCGGTTGGTGGCACGCCAGAGCCGCTGTTTGTTATTGATACCGATGTGGTAGATAATGTAATTTATACCGGGCAGGGAAAAAACCACCCTGGAATTTACAGAAAAGGACTTTTTATCAATAAAGACGAAGTGCATTGGGTTAGAAAAGACCTTACAATAAGTACTGATGCTACCTTAAGAGTAAAAGCCAGAATTCGTTACCGCCAACCCTTACAGGATGCAACATTGCATCAAACCGAGGCTGGAATGTATGTTATTTTCGATGAACCTCAAGCCTCGATTACCGAAGGTCAATTTGTAGCCTGGTATGAAGGCGAAGAATTATTAGGTTCGGGGGTTATTTCTTAAATTCGAAGAAAATTTAAGCGAATGCCCAAAAATAAGATCACACAGCTTTTTAATATTCAATATCCTTTAATTCAGGCCGGAATGGTTTGGGCCAGCGGCTGGAAACTCGCCAGCGCCGTGAGTAATGCCGGCGGCCTCGGAATTATTGGTTCGGGTTCTATGTATCCTGAAATTCTAAAAGAGCATATTGAAAAATGTAAAAAAGCTACCGATAAACCATTTGCAATAAATGTTCCCCTACTCTATCCAGATATCGATAAGATCATGGAGATTATAATCAGCGAGAATGTAGAAATTGTTTTTACTTCAGCCGGAAATCCTAAAACCTGGACTAAACATTTGCAGGAACATGGCATTAAAGTGGTGCACGTGGTAAGTGGCGTAAAATTCGCTTTAAAATCACAGGAAGCAGGTGTAGATGCAGTAGTTGCTGAAGGTTTTGAAGCCGGTGGACACAATGGTAGGGATGAAACTACTACCTTCACCCTAATCCCCATGGTGAAAGAAAAAATTGACATCCCTTTAATTGCAGCAGGTGGAATCGCCACAGGCCGCGGAATGCTGGCCGCAATGGTATTAGGTGCAGATGCTGTGCAGATTGGTAGCCGTTTTGTTGCCAGTCCTGAAGCTTCAGCGCATCAGAATTTTAAAGAAATGGTGGTAAAAGCCCAGGAAGGAGATACCAAACTTACTCTTAAAGAACTTGCTCCAGTAAGACTGCTGAAAAACAAGTTCTTTGATGATGTTCAGAAACTGTATACTGAAAACCCATCAAAGGAACAGCTTATTGAATTATTGGGACGCGCCAGGGCTAAAAAAGGAATGTTTGAAGGCGATTTAGAAGAAGGAGAGCTGGAAATTGGCCAAATCTCAGGATTGATACACGAGATCAAACCCGCCGCTGAAATTGTAAAGGAAATAATAGAAGAATTTGAAACCGCCAGGAAGGAAGTTTCGGCCCTTTAACTGGAATATTCACTTAGTTTGTTCATTTCCTTTTCAACAAATTTCCTCCATTGATATTCGGCTTCTTTATTAATGCTGTGGTTGGTTTCTTTGTCAAACTGATTTTGCATTTGCTGGCGCTGCAGTTCAATTTCAGAATAAATATCGTTTAATTCTTTTTTCATTTTCAGGCCGGGCTCGTAATTGCTTAAAGTTTTTCTAAGCTTCCTGGCGTGCAACTCGGTGATATCAAAATGTAATTGCTCGTGGGCAAGTAAATAATCTACTTCTTCAATTTCCTTCACCCAGGAACGCTTTGGGTAAAAGTTACTACCAACTTCATAAGTAAATATCGTCTCGTCGCTACTTTTTGTAGCATTCCAGGAAAACGAAAGTCCGGAATTGGTATTAGCTTTATACGGAAGATGCTTTTTAGGATTGGCCTTAAAATCTTCCCATTTTAAAAGCCGGGTTTTATCCCAGGTAATTTTCTCAGTGTCCTGCGCTACTAATGGAAGACTTGAAACAAAAATGAATAAGACACTCCAGAATTTCATGAATATTTAAAGCTAATAAGCTTTTCCATATCTGGATGAAGACTTTGCATTACCGGGCAGGTTCGCGCGGTATTTTCCAGTATTTTACGCGTTTTTTCAGAATAAGTTTCAGGGAAATTAATCATAATTTCCACCCTGGAAATTCGCCTGGGATTAGCCGCCATTGTTTTAGTCACTTCGGCTGTGGTTCCTTTTAAGTTTACCTCAAGTTCTTCAGCCTTAATTCCCATAACCGTTAGCATACAGCTGGCTAAACCGGTCGCCACAGAGTCGGTTGGGGAAAATGCTTCGCCCTTACCATGATTATCGGTAGGCGCATCAGTAATTATTTTCGCACCACTTTTAAGATGTTCAGCTTCGGTTCTTAAACTTCCGGTATAAATAACTTTACTGGTCATTAGCAACTTTTAAATTAAGTTCTTCATCTAAACTCATAATATACACGGCATCATTATAAAACCCGCCATTTCGCTTTGAATTATAATGGAATTTATTCTCGTGATATTCAGTAAAACCGGTATATTTTTCAAAAGAATCATAAAGATCTTCGGCCGAAGCCAATCTTAGTAAAATATCTAAGGTGAGATCGTAACCTCTAACCACATATTGATTAGGGATCATATTAAATTGTTCTTTATAATCCTCAATAAATTCTTCAGTCATCATATCGTCGTACTGTTTATCTACTGAAGGATAATGGAAATTAAGTCGACCTAAATGCTCATTATCTACCACATCGTCTTCAAACCCGCTGTTTCTATTGGTAGTGAATAATTTAATTTGATGCTCTCTTGCCAAACGATTTAATGCTGAAGTTGTACTACTTATCAAACCGATATTTGAAGACTCCAGGATTACCCAGTTTTCCTGGGTTTTAGAAAGTACGCCCTTTATTTTTTCAGCACTTAAGTAAGCTTCAGAAGGAAGTATTACCCTGGAATTTGGCAAAATTTGAGTGAGTTCGTTCTTTTCCTGGTTTTTAGCAGCATCAGCAATAATAATTACATTTTTACCAACTGCGTTTTTCTCCAGGTAATCAAACATCGCATTTTTCAGGATCTCATCGGTAGGACGGGATTGAAAAAGATTTTGATAAGATCTCATTTCTCGGTTAGACAAGGGGCTTATCACCGGAACATTATATTGAGCTAATCTTGCAGCCGCGGCTTCTGTAGTGTTTTGCAACAAAGGCCCAATAACCGCATCTACGCTACTAAAATCGTTTGAGCTAATAATATTGGTAACTTCCTGAACATTTCTGCGGGTATCATAAGTTTTTAATTGGGTAGAAATCCCCAAGCTTTTCGCCTTTTCTACCGCCATTTTTACCCCGCTGTAAAAATCTAAAGAAATTCGCAATACGCGATCATCTAAAATAGCGTCCTTATAGCTGGAAATAGAATCCTGATCTATCTGGCTAAGATTATAAGGCAATAATACCACGAGCTCTTTCGTATTGAAATTGCTTAATTTATTTGATAGATCTAATTTCTTATTAGCATTTCCATTTTCAGCCTCACTTGCAAGGTCTTCGGTTTCTCCAGGTAAGTTGTCCTCATCATCGGTATTAGGAACTTTTAGAACCATTCCTATTTTGAGTCCGTCTTCTAAAGCTGGGTTTAAAGACATTAAAGAATCCTGTGATACATCAAATTTTCTGGAAAGACCAAATAATGTTTCTTTAGGTTTTACCTCATAAAATTCAAAAACCTCATCGGTTAGAATTACCGGTTCATCTAAAACATCGGTACCTACACGTATCATTACCCCAGGCTTCAACACATCTACCTTTGGGTTCAATTCTTCCAGCTCTTTTACCGTAATCCCATATTTACGAGCTATCCCGTATTTGGTTTCCTTTGGTAAAACTACGTGCTCACGAGTTTCTGAAATTTCTTGATTGACAGCTTTAGGAATATCAAGCTCTCTGGAAGAAGCTAATTCGGTATTCCCTGAAGCTTTTTTTCGCTGCGGAATTAAGATCTCTTCACCCCGCTTTAATTCTTCAGAATAAAGATGCTTGTTAAACCTTTTAATCTCATCAATTTCAACATTATAATCCTTAGAAAGTCTATATAAAGTTTCTTTTCGCTTTACCGTATGAGTGATAAACTGAATATCTTCAGTTTCAGTTGAAACTTCTTTTTTCTGTTGACTTAACGGGATCACTAATTTTGAAGATACCTCTAGATTCCCTTTAGCATCGGGATTGTATTTATAGATCGCTTCTTCTGAAATATTATAAGCTTTAGCGATGCTGTAAACAGTTTCCCCGGCTTCTACCGTATGGTATTTAAATTCCTGGGCTGATGCCGAAAGAGTAGACAGCTGAAATAAAAAACAAACTATTAAAAGGTATTTCATATTTATTGGTTTAATCTCTCAAAGAGAGTTTAATTAAGCTCAAATTTTTATTCCCATTCTATAGTAGCCGGTGGCTTCGAGCTTATATCATACACTACTCTATTAACGCCTTTAACCCGATTTATTATAGTATTCGAGGTTTTTTGCAAAAATTCGTAAGGTAAATTCACCCAGTCTGCCGTCATTCCATCGGTAGATTCTACGGCTCTTAAGGCTACCACTTTCTCATAAGTACGCTCATCTCCCATAACTCCTACAGAGCTTACCGGTAGCAATATAGCGCCGGCCTGCCATACTTTATCATACAACATCCAATCTCTTAATCCCTGGATAAAAATATGATCTACTTCCTGCAAAATACGAACTTTTTCGGCGGTAATATCTCCCAGAATTCTAATAGCAAGTCCCGGTCCCGGAAATGGATGTCTACCTAACAGCTCATCATCAATTCCCATTTCGGCGCCTACTCTTCGCACTTCATCTTTAAAGAGCATTTTTAAAGGCTCTACGATCTTTAATTTCATAAAATCTGGCAATCCACCAACATTATGGTGCGACTTTATGGTTGCAGAAGGACCTCCGTTAACCGAAACCGATTCAATAACATCGGGATAGATAGTTCCCTGGGCCAGCCAGGTTACGTCTTTTATTTTATGCGCTTCATCATCAAAAACTTCAATAAACGCATTTCCAATAGCTTTTCGTTTTTCTTCGGGATCACTTACTCCTGAAAGGGCATCCAGAAATCGTGCCGAAGCATCAACTCCTTTAACGTTTAGCCCCATATCTTTGTACTGATCTAAAACGCTTTCAAATTCTCCTTTACGAAGCAAACCGTTATTTACAAAGATGCAATACAGGTTTTTCCCGATAGCTTTATGCAATAAAACCGCAGCAACACTAGAATCTACGCCACCACTTAAACCTAAGACTACTTTATCGTCTCCTATTTTCTCCTTTAATTCTGAAACTGTTAGATCAACAAATTTACCCGGTGTCCAGGTTTGTGCTACATCGGCAATTTTCACTAAAAAGTTTTCCAGCAATTGTTTCCCATCGGTAGAGTGATAAACTTCAGGGTGAAATTGTATCCCATAAGTTTGTTCTCCCTCAATTCGGTAAGCTGCATTCAAAACATCTGTAGTACTGGCAATTCTCACGCTGTTCGCCGGCAATTCTTTTATGGTATCACTATGGCTCATCCAAACCTGTGAGTTTTCCATAATCCCGTCAAACAAGGTTTCGCCATCTTTTATTACTGAAAGATTTGCTCTTCCATACTCACGAGTTTCTGAAGCTTCTACTTTTCCACCGTGAAAATGCGCAAAATACTGCGCTCCATAACATACTGCCAATATTGGTAGTTTTCCACGAATCTTAGAGAGATCTGGATGCGGAGCATCTTCTCCCCGTACAGAAAACGGACTCCCCGAAAGGATTACCGCTTTAAAGCTTGAAATATCGTCTGGAATTTTGTTGAATGGAACAATTTCGCAGTAAATATTGAGTTCTCTCACACGCCTTGCAATCAGTTGCGTGTACTGCGAGCCGAAGTCTAAAATGAGTACGTTTTTTTGCATAGGCAAAAGTAAGAATTTGAGACAAAAATAAAATAGCCAACCGATTTATTTTCTATCTTTATTATAAACCCTCAATTTTACAAAATGAAATATATAAGTGCTATAATTTTTGCTATTGCAATTGTGATTGCTGCCTGGTTCCTGGGAGAATCTTATGTGAGCAGGGCAAATCCCGATGGAGTTATTTCGGTAACCGGTTCCGGAAGTGAAAATTTCACATCAGACCTAATTGTTTGGGAAGGCCGTTTTAGCCGAATGAGCCCCAATTTAGAAGAAGCATACAACAATTTGAATTCTGATAAAGAAACAGTAAGAACTTACCTTATAGAAAAAGGAATTAAAGAAGATAATATTGTTTTTAATTCAGTGCAAACATCAGAGCAGCGAGAAAATCAATACCAAAATGGAAATTATGTGGGTAGCATCTTCCAGGGATACCAGCTTACTCAGAATGTAAAAATTGAATCTGCAGATGTAGAGCTCGTAGAAGAAGTTTCTCGTGAGATCACTGAACTTCTTAACAAAGGGGTACAGTTTAATTCTACCCCGCCTAGATATTATTACACCAAACTCGCAGATCTTAAAATTGAAATGATTTCTAAAGCTACTGAGGATGCCCGATTAAGAGCGGAGAAAATTGCTGAAAATAGTGGAGGAAGTTTAGGCGAACTAAAAAATGCTAATATGGGCGTTTTCCAGATCACCGGACAGAATAGCGGAGAGGATTATTCCTGGAGTGGCGCTTACAATACCGGCGATAAGAAAAAAACCGCATCTATTACAATGCGGTTAAATTATGAGATTGATTAAAGTAAGATTTTTAAAACAATTGTCATCCTGAATTCATTTCAGAGCCTGCTCCGAAATTTATTCGGAGATCTAACACTATTGAAATCAATAACTTGTTAGAAGCTGAAACAAGTTCAGCTTGACGGGGATATAGAACTATTTCTAATCCATTGTATCCAAAATCATATCAATATCTTCTTCAGTAGTATCAGGATTGATAAAGCAAAAACGAACTACGGTTTCTTTCTTCCAGGTAGTTGGCGTTACTAAGGCCAGGCCTTCCCGATGATTTTTATACGTCCAGTCTTTATATTCTTCAGGACTCCATCCTTTTCTTCGGAATAAAACCACAGATAAACTCGCAGGTCTAACCAATTCCAGGTTATCCCGTTCTTCAATTTTTTTAGCTGCTTTTTTAGCAAGTTCAATTCCGGTTTCAATTGCCTGACGATATTTATTCGTGCCATGCATTGCTAAAGAAAACCAAAGCGGCATTCCTCTAATTCTTCTGGTTAATTGAATTTGATAATCAGCCGGGTTAAAGCCTTCGGCGCCATCGTCTTTAAAAATTT
>VMHT01171200.1_pt1 | contig 10781 bp, 11 predicted proteins | sample 4693611 | NCBI WGS metagenome assembly VMHT01 (sample SAMN12280063, study PRJNA550983) | marine metagenome | isolation source: seawater sampled from same location over 5 years 0.02-0.2 micron viral filtrate | place: USA: collected off the coast of southern California halfway between the port... ... | reverse complement strand
AGAAACTTAGGGTCTCCCTTGTCTCCATTGAACGCTTTCCAGATTATTCAAGGCTTAGAAACTGTTGCTCTTAGAATGAAACAACACTGTAGTAATGCAGAAAAAGTTGTTTCTTTCTTAGAAACACAAAAGAAGGTTACGAATGTAATCTATCCTACTAATCATCAAGGTGAGATAAAAGAAAGAGCTAAAAAATATATGCAAGGTGGATATGGTTCTTTAGTTGGAATGGATGTTGGTACAAAAGAAAACGGTGCTAAATTTATTGATAACTTAAAAATGCTTTACCATGTTGCGAATATTGGTGATGCTAGAAGTTTAGCAATTCACCCAGCTACAACAACTCATAGTCAATTAAATGATAAAGAGTTATTAGCAGCAGGTGTTACGCCTGGATATGTAAGACTTTCAATTGGTATCGAACACCCAGATGATATTATAGCAGACATTAAGCAAGCATTAGCTGCTTAACAATTGATTTAGTGGTCCTGATTATTTATATTGGGGCCGCTAAATGATTAAACAAATTAAATCCTCAGAAATTAAAAATTTTATAGAAAATAATCCTAAAACTATTCTTCTTGACGTTAGAACTAAAAAAGAATGGGATACTATGGGTAAACCTAATACTAAAAATCTAGGGATTAAAACTTTCTTTATCACTATTACGCATGATCAAAGATTTATAGAAAATGTGAAAAATGAAATTAATAATGAGAATCAAATACTAGTTATGTGTGCAGCTGGCGGAAGATCTATTATTGCTGCTAATTTGTTAACAGATGAAGGTTACATTGCTCATAATATATCAGACGGTTTCAGCGGTTCCTTTGAAGGCCCTGGTTGGAAAAATTTAAAATTACCTCTTGATTAGGCCCGATTTTTTAGCCAAATCTTTAATTTTAGATTTATCTAATATACTTTTTTTTGCATCAACAAACTTTTTCTTAGTATTTGAGATATTTTTTTTTAGAGCTGCACAAGTTTCTGAATTAGTTGACTCAATAAACTCAACACATTTTTGTTTTTTGCTTTCTGGATTATGTTGTTGCACATAAGCTAGAGCATGTTGGGAAGGAGATTTTCCTGTTTGTTTTTTAACCCCATAACTGACTACAGAAGAAAAAGCAGACTGAGCTATTTTTCCACTACCTGCTCCAGAAGTTGCTGGTCCAAGTAAAGCCATAGACTCGACGCAACCGTTAAGTAATATAAAAACTAATATTAATCCAAAATTTTTTATCATTATCTCCCTATTAAACGTTTACCTATTAACAAATTTTTTTAAAGAAAAAACAAATCAATAGATCAATATGAGTTTATCAACAATTTAATTAGATTTATATGTTAATTATTAATAGCTCTTATTGGCTTGCCCTCTAAGCAAGACAGGAGGTTTTCAACCATTTGTAAATAGAATTTAGAATAATTTTCAGCAGTAACATAGCCAATATGTGGTAATAACAGAGCATTTGGTAAAAATCTTAGTTTATGATCTTGAGGCAAAGGTTCTTTTTCAAAAACGTCCAAACCAGCTCCAGCAATTTTATCATTTTTAAGAGCGTCAATTAAATCATTTTCATTAATAATTTTACCTCTAGAGGTATTTATTAAAAAAGACGTTTTCTTCATCATATGAAATTCTTTTTTTGTAATTAAGTTTTTGTATCTTTCACCAAGAACTAGATGAATTGAAACAATATCTGAATTTTTTAAAAGCTCTTCTTTACTCATAGGTAGAACTCCAACTTCATTTGCATGAGATAAATTTAAATTTTCACTCCAAGCACAAACTTCCATACCAAAAGCCTTTGCAACTTTAGCAACTTGTGTTCCAATCTTACCTAAGCCAATTAAGCCTAATAATTTACCTTTTAATTCAAAACCAATAGTAGTTTGCCAATAACCTTGAAACATGTTGTCAATTTCTTGTTTCATATTTCGATAAAGACCCAAAATCAAAGCCCATGTTACCTCTGCAGCTGGATTTGGATTAATTTCTGTTCCACAAACTTTAATATTTTTTTTCTTTGCAGTATCTAAATCAATAGATTTATTTCTCATCCCAGATGTCATTATATATTTTAATTTTGGCAAGCCTTGGATTAGAGACTTTGTAATCGGAGTTCTTTCTCTCATAACGAATAAAGCCTCGAATTCTTCTAACTCGATGATAGCCTCATTTTCATCTACGAAAGGATTATTAAAAACTTTAAAATCAAATTTACTTTTATACTTTGCTGTATCGACTATTTGTCGAAAAACATCTTGATAATCATCTAGTACAGCAACTTTAATCATAAATTTTTTTATTTGATAAATAAATACCTGATACTATAAAAGCTGCTCCTGCAAAATGATATATTTGAAATATTTCATCAAATATAATAATAGCCAAGACAGCGCTAAATAGAGGCATCAATTGAATGAACATAGTGGCTCGATTTGGACCAATAATTTCTATTCCCTTTTGCCAACAATAATATGCAGCGATTGCAGGAAAAACTACAACATAAAAAAGAATAATAAAAAAAGCTTTATTAAAATTTACTTCGAGACCTATTGATTTTTCATAAAAATATTGTGGGATTAAAAAAAGAATGCCGACTGAAACCATTAATTGAATTAAAGTAAACTGAGTTAATTTAAATTTATGTTTTTTGAGTAAAGTTGAATAAAGCGCCCAAGTAAGAACACAAACCAACATCCATACATCTCCTTTATTAAAATTTAAAGAAGTAATTCTTTGTATTTCACCGTTAGAAATAATTGATCCGATTCCTATAATTGATAAAATTAAACCTAATATTTGAAAATAATTTGTTTTATCAATTTTCATTAATGAGGATAAAATAATTGTTACAGCCGGTATCGCAGCAAGAACTAATACCGCATTAATAACTTGAGTATAATTAAGTGCAAAATACACAACCGAATTGAATGTGCTTATAGTAATTAGACCCATAAAGCCAATGACTAAAAAATTCTTCTTTATATAAGGAAAATTATTATAAATTTCTTTATAGGTAAAAGGTATTAAAATAATCCAAACTGATATCCATCTAAAGACGTTTAAAGTTAGAGGTGGAATCTCAAATAATGTTGCAAATTTTCCAACGATAAAATTACCAGACCAACACAAAGATGCGATTATTAATAATGAGTATGCTAAATATTTTTTTAACAGAAATTTCCTAATTAAATCTTTTGGAGCTATACGGAGCTAAATCTAAGTTCGTTTTGTCCCCAGCAACTATTCCAGAGACAATTTTGCCAGTTACTGCACCTAATGTCCAACCTAAATGGTGATGGCCAAAAGCATAAATAATATTTTTATTTTTTAAGGAAGGTCCCATTATGGGTAAAAAGTCTGGCAATGTTGGTCTAAAACCCAACCATTCATCTTCGTGTTGATTTAATTGAGGTAAAAGTTCTTTCGCGCAGTTTATAATATACTTAAGCCTTTTTTTAGATGGAGGATTTTTTAAACCACCTAATTCTACTGTTCCAACAGCTCTTAACCCTTGATTCATAGGTGTCATTCCAAAACCACGGTCCAAGAATATAACAGGTCTTTTTAAAAGGTGATCTTTATTTTTAAAGTGAACATGGTAACCACGTTCAGTATCTAATGGAATATTTTCACCTAATTGATCAGTAAATTTTTTAGAAAATGCACCAGAGGCAATTACAATTTTTTCAAATTTATACTCCTCTCTGTCTGATCTTATAACTGTTTCGTTAATATTAGTTTGCTCAAGGTTTTCAACATTAGTTTGAACAAATTTACCACCTCTTTCTAAAAAAAGTTTAAATATTTTTTTTAGTATTCCGTGTGGATCTCTTGCATGCATTGCGCTCTCATAAATTACTCCTGCGTCAAATACAGGTTGTAAGTTTGGCTCTAACTTCAGTACTTCTTTTTGAGTTAAAAGCTTTTGTTCTATACCTAATTCATTTCTTACTTTAATCTCCAGTTTTCTACTTTTAAGATTTTTATTCGTCCAAATATAAATAATTCCTTTTTTTTCTACTAGACCTGTTGTGTCAATTTCTTGAAATATTTCCTCATAAGCATCATTAGATAAACTTAAAATTTGATGCATATTTTTTGCGGTATGAATCATAGATTTATGATTACAATTTTTAAAATAATGAAGAAACCAATTTAACATCTTCGGTACATAGCTCCATTTCAAAGCTAATGGACCATACGAGCTTACTAACATTTTTGGAACATCATATAAAACATCAGGACGATTAAATTGTAAAACCGCATAAGGTGAAAAGTGACCGGCGTTACCATATGAAGCTGCCTTAAATTCTGGTGACAAGGGATCATATCGATCAAATATTGTGACGGGTATTCCTTTTTTAATTAATTGAAACCCAGTGCAGACACCCTGGATACCAGAACCTACTATGCCTACAGAAGCACATTTATAATTTTCCATAAGGAAATTATATTGCAATGTTTTGAAAATTAGTAGTGCGGTAGATTAGGCTAGAGCCTCTTTATTAACTACATCAGGTCTTTCTTCTGTTTCTGATGCCTCTTTTTTATCTTTTTTCTTAAACAAGAAATCACCACTTAATTTAGATTTAGAGCTATTAGTTTTTTTGATATAACCATCAATGTCAGCTCCATTTTCAGTTCTCAAGTTATTCCCAAACTCAATGTCACCCTTTACAGTCCCTGTTGCTCCAATAACAATATCCTGGCCGGAAACTTTACCATCTAAATGTCCGTGTATCTCAACTAAATCTGCTTCGATAGTACCTGTAATTGAGCCTGTATCTCTTACTATAATTTCTTTAGAGTATACTGGACCTTTTACTAAGCCAGCTATGTCAATAGCTCCTGAACTGTTTATAGTTCCTTCTATACTTACTGTTTCGCTTATAAGCGACCTTTCAGAGTCTTTAATTTTAATTTTTTTATCACCAAACATAATAATTACTTAACTAAGCATCCTTTAAGAAAATAAACAAGCATTAATTTATAAAAAATTAGACCAAATTAGGTTTGAAGTTTTTAATTAACTGGTACGTCTTTATGAATCTTACAAGACATAACGATGCCTAGCCCAAACATAATTGCCATCATTGAAGAACCTCCATATGACATAATTGGTAAAGGCGAACCTACTATAGGTAGTAAACCAAGTACCATCATCATATTAACCACAACATATAAAAAGAAAGCTGTTGCAAAACTGTAACAATATAATTTTCCAAAATTACTACGGGTTTGATTTCCAATTTTGATAATTCTTGAAATAATTAGAGCATATAAAAGTAAAATAAATAATGATCCAAAAAAACCAAATTCTTCAGAAAATAAAGTAAAAATAAAATCTGTGTGTTTTTCAGGTAAATAATCAAGATAACTTTGAGAGCCATTTAAAAAGCCTTTACCAAACAAACCTCCAGAACCAATAGCTATTTTAGATTGAATAATTTGATAGCCAGCCCCTAATGGATCTCTCTCAGGATTAAGAAAAGTTAATATTCTCGATTTTTGATAAGGTTTTAAAAAAGATATTGCCACCGGTAAAAGAGCGAGTAAAATTATACCAGTGACGGCAAAAAACTTAACTCTTACACCTGCCAACCAAGCAACTGCTACTCCCCCCGCACCAATCAAAATTGAGGTACCAAGATCTGGTTGAGTAGCCACCAAAATTAAAGGGGATATTAAAACAGTTATTGGTAAAAATAAATATCTTATACTATTTATGTTTTCTATAGATGATCGATGATAATATTTTGCCAAAAATAAAATTAAAGCTACTTTCATTAACTCTGACGGTTGTAAATTCATAAAATAAAGATCTAGCCATCGTTTTGAACCCGATGAAGTTAAACCAAAATATTTTACACAAATTAATAAAATAAAAATTAAGATATAAATGAGATAACTTTGGCTATGCCAAAATCTTGTTTGTATAAACGATACTACAAAAAACATTATAAAAAAAATAAAGAAACGAAGAATATGACTGTTCGTGTGATATTTAAATTCTCCTCCATCTGTAGAATACATTGCAAACATGCTTACTATTCCAAGAATAAAGATTGATAACACTAAGATATAATCTATTGATAGAATTTTGTCTTTTAAGTCTAATGTAGATTGGATTGATCTTGGTTGTAACATTAAGCTGATTCTCCTGATAAATTGTTAGCTTTTTGTCTAAGCTCATGACGCTCTAAAACTTTTTTAATTATTTTTTTTGCTATAGGTGCTGCAGCTTTACCTCCAGAGCCGCCATGTTCTACAAGCACACTTATTGCGTACTGAGGATTTTTATATGGAGCAAAAGCAACAAATAAAGCATGATCTCTATCTTTATAATTTAATTCATCTTGTTTAACTTCAGCTTCACGTTGAGCCTCCGTAAACCTTTTAATTTGAGAAGAGCCTGTTTTACCTGCAAATGTATACTTTGGATTCTCTAATCTGTGTCTGTATGAAGTTCCTCCTGGTTCGTTAGATGAAGAATACATAGCATCTTTGATTAAATTAATATTTTCTTGATTTTTAAATAATGGATTAAGATTAAATTTTGATGCCAACATGTCGTTGGGTAGTGGTTGATCAGGATTTGAATTTTTAAAATCTAAATATTTTCTTAAATTATTATTATTTTTATCAAATATAATTCTTGGTTTTATTTCAAATCCTCCATTAGCTATTTGTGCTGTCATTAAGCATAATTGCAAAGGCGTACTTTGAAAATATCCTTGTCCTATTCCTGAGTGAAGTGTTTCTCCCAGGTACCAGTTTTGACCTATATATTTTTTCTTCCATTTGGTGTTAGGAACAACTCCTGATTTTTCTTCGATAAAGTCATTTAAAACTTTTTTACCTAACCCAAATTTTTTTGCTGTTTCAGATAAACGGTCAACTCCGAGTTTTCTAGCTATTTCATAAAAATAAACATCACACGATCTTTGAATTCCTTTTCTTAAGTTAACTATACCGTGTCCTTTTTTTTCCCAGCAGTGGAATTTCTCTCCGTAAAGTTCTATTTTACCTTTACATCTAAAGGTATCTAAAGGCCTTATTATTTTGTTTTCCAATGCACTTAACGCAACCAAAGTTTTAATAGTTGATCCTGGAGGATACAATCCGGATAAAGCTTTGTTGGTTAAAGGTTTTTTTCCATTTTTGATTAAACTATTCCAATATTTTTGATCTAAACCATGTACAAATTCATTGGGCTTAAATGTTGGAGAGGAAACTAAAGAAATAATATCTCCATTATAAACATCCATTACACAAACAGCTGCCGCTTTATCTTTTAAAAGTTCATTAGCATATTTTTGAATCTCGTAATCTAAAGTGGTCTTAAAACTTTTACCTGCTTGACCTTCATTAATTTGAATTTCTTTAATTCTTTTTCCAAAGGCATTAACTTCATATCTTTGAAAACCAATCTTACCAATGATCTGTTCATCTAATTTTCGTTCTAAACCAGTTTTACCAATCGCCATTCCGGGAACGGCTAAATCACTAAGGTATTTTTTATTTTTAAGATCTTTCGCACTTATTTGAGATACATAGCCTAAAATATGCGCTGAAGAATTATCTGGATATGTTCTTGCTACTGAAACAATCGGTTCAACACCATTTAATTCATGTAAAAATAAATTTATTTTTGAAAAATCAGACCAATCTAAGTTATCAGAAACTATAATTGGCTCCCATGGTTTTTGTTTTTTAATTAATTTTTTTAGATAAGATATTTTTTTTTCAGTTATATTTAAGATACCTTTTAACCTGACAAATAGCTGGTTAATATTTTGAGTGTTTTCTGGAATTAAATGCACTTGGTATAGCGGTTCATTTGAAGCGAGCTCTTGGCCGAAAAAATCTTTTATCACTCCTCGCTCAGGTGCTAATTTCCATTCTCTAAATCTATTCTTGTCAGAAAGTGACTTGTACTTAGTGGATTGATTTATTTGAAGTGAAATTAATCTTCCAACTAATCCCACCATAACCACTGCTTTAGCAGCTGTTAGTAAAAACATTCTTCGACTTATTAATTTTGATTTTATAACTGTATTGCCTGATCCTGGACTAAGCATCTTGACCGCCAATAAAGTTTGATTGATAGAGATTAAATAGTAACCATAAGATAGGGAATAAAAATAATGTAAAGAAAGTATTGTAAGCTATCTTCGCGTATGAAATTGTTAAGTCAGAAAAGTTATTAATTAATAAAAAAAATAGTAGGTTAGCAAATGCTAGGGCAATAAAAAAAGTAAACCAATCTGAAGCTATGGTCGTGTTAACACTTTTATTTCTTACGTAATTAGAAACAAAACAAACTACTAAATAAGATAAAGAGCTAATTCCTAAAGGGTAGCCCATTACGACATCGTTGATTAAACCTGCTACAAAAATATGTCCAGTGCCTAATACTGAAGGTCTTTTTAAAATCCAAAAATAAATAATTATAATTGGCAAGTTGACAGTAAAGATTTCAAAAATTTTTTCTAAATTAGTATCAATTTCGCTGATAGATAAATAATACAGTAGAATTAAAGGTCCAGCATTGAAAATTTTATTTAATAAATTAAATTTAGCCATTAAAACTTTTCCTTATTAAGTCGAATTAAATTTACTGTTACAAAAGACAATTGATTTGGATCAACAAATAATTTTACTTCACCATTTTCTAATGTTTTTCCGATAGGTGTTCCTGGTATAAAAACACCATCTTTTCCAGAAGCATATACGTTTATATCGTTTTCGAATTCATAATTTTCAGGTAAATATTCTAACTTAGGATTTCTAGTTGCGCTTCCAGTTAAAATTGCTTGTGAACTATTTTCATCTAAAGTAACCGGAATTCTGCTATTTAGATCGTTTAAAAGTAAAACTCTTGAAGATAAATAATTTGTGTCAACCACTCTTCCAACTAAATAATTATCTTGAGTAACTGGCATTCCTTTTTTAATTCCAGATTGAGTTCCTTTATTAATAACTATTGATTTTAAGTAAGGACTATTTCTATCAATTAAAACTTTAGCTAAGACAATATCTTTCGAATTAATTATATTTTCTGCATTAACTATATTTTCTGCATCTAAAACTTTTCTTAAATTTTTATTCTCATTAGTTAAATATTCTAAATTTAGATCTAATGCTTTATAATTTTTAATTACTTCTTTTAATTTTTCATTTTCTTTTTTTAAATTAAAATGGCTAACTAAACCTTTGTTTGCATTAGGCAATAATCTTGTTGGACTTGAAGCTATATATGATACTCTAAAGACCACATCGTTAATTATGCTCCTTGTGGTTTTAATAAATGCAAACCCATATACATCTAAAAAAAATATGAATATTGCTAAAATAACTAATGATAAAATTGAAAATTTTTGCGCCCCCCCTCTTTGAAGAAGAGCAGAACGAAAAGCTATACTAAAATCATCTCTACTAACTGACATTTATTTATTAATATAAATTAATATTCAGATAACATAGTAGAAAACAACTCTTCGTTTTCTAAGGCTCTTCCAGTTCCAATAGCTACACACGATAAAGGATCGTCAGCAATTGTAACAGGTAAACCAGTATCTTGAGAAATTAATTTATCAATATTTTTTAATAAAGCACCACCTCCTGTTAATACTAAACCCATATCAATTAAGTCAGCTGATAATTCAGGGGGTGTATTTTCGAGTGCTTCTTTGATTCCACCTAATATCTGATTCAAAATTGGCATTAAAGCTTCAGAGGCATCTTTTTCTGTTAATTCTATTTCTTTAGGCGTTCCCGATCTAATATCTCTTCCTTTCATCAAAAAAGTATTACTAGTTGAAGGTATTGCTGTTCCTATTTCTTTTTTTATTTTTTCAGCTGTTGAGTCTCCAATCATTAAATTCATCTTCTTTCTCATATAAGCAATAATAGATTGGTCGAGAGCGTCACCTGCAACTCTTAAAGATTTTGAATAAACAACCCCACCTAATGACATAACCGCAATTTCTGTGGTACCTCCGCCTATATCTACTACCATTGATCCTGTTGCTTCAGATATTGGTAAGCCAGCACCAATAGCTGCAGCGATTGGTTCTTCAATTAGTTGAACCTTTCTAGCACCTGCAGCTAAAGCTGAGTCCTGAATAGCTTTTCTTTCCACTGGTGTTGAGCCTGTCGGCACGCAAATTAAAATTCTGGGGTTTGCAAACGCATTTTTTTTATGAACTTTTTTAATAAAATGTTTGATCATTTCTTCCGTTACAACGAAATCTGCTATTACACCGTCTTTTAGAGGTCTAATTGCTGATATATTTCCTGGTGTTCTGCCTAACATAGTTTTAGCTTCATCACCGACTGCTAAAACAGATTTTCTGCCTCCATCCTCAATTACTGCTACCACAGAAGGTTCATTTAAAACGACACCTTGATCTTTTAGTACTACTAAAGTATTTGCTGTGCCTAAGTCGATTGCCATATCTTGTGACCACATTGATGATAAACCTGATAAACCTTTAAAAAACATACTACCCTTTCGTTGTTTGAGCACTCAAATTTTCATCCGGTGCAGTTTTAGTTCTTTTAATAATTAATTTATTTAGTGCATTTAAATATGCGTTTGCTGATGCAACAAGAGTGTCTGTATCAGCTGCTTGACCTACTGTCGATTTTCCTTTTTCCTCAATTCTTACACTCACAGTAGCCTGGGCATCAGTTCCTTCGGTGACTGCATGAACATTATATAATAAAAGGTTAACTTCATGAGGATAAAGATTTTTAATACATT
>VMHT01122454.1_pt1 | contig 10781 bp, 7 predicted proteins | sample 4693611 | NCBI WGS metagenome assembly VMHT01 (sample SAMN12280063, study PRJNA550983) | marine metagenome | isolation source: seawater sampled from same location over 5 years 0.02-0.2 micron viral filtrate | place: USA: collected off the coast of southern California halfway between the port... ... | reverse complement strand
AAAGGTGGTAGAGTTGGATATCAAGGTGGAAAAAAGGTTATAGTAGATAAAGAAACTGGTGAAGCTGTAGAAACAACCACGCCTACTCCAGCACCTACTCCAGCACCTACTCCTGCTCCGACACCTGCTCCACAGCCTGATTTAATTGCAGAAGATTTAGACCAAACAGGGGGACAGTATGAGTTCGATCAAAGTTATGGTATAAATATTCCCGGAACTCCCGGATATAATCCTAATTTACCAACAAAGTACCCAGACATAAATATTCCCGGTGTTACACCAGCCCCAACACCTGCTCCAACACCAGCACCCACCCCCGCACCTACACCTGCTCCAACTCCTGCCCCAACTCCTGCACCTATAAATGAAACAGAAGAACAAAGAAACGAAAGGTTAGAACGTGAAAGATTAGAAGCAGAGAGAGTAGCTTTACAACGTAAAAGGATGCAAGATGCTAAAGAAACTGCTAAAGATTTAGTTTCTGGTGACATGACAGGTATACCTATGACTGAAGCTCCGGAACAAGTAGAAGTAGGAGACTTAGGTGTAGCTAAAGAAGTAGCAGCTAGAGATGCTTTAGTAGCTGAAACTGCTGAAATGCCAACAACTAGAGAAGCTGACACTGCAGAAGCTGCACCAGCAGTAGCTGCTCCTGAACCACTAACTGCTGCACAGATGAAAGCAGCACAGATTGCAGAAGCTCCTGAAGTTGTTGGAGCTGAAGGTGAAGTAAGAGATGAAGCATTATCAGAAGCTGCACAAGTCCAACGTGTAGCCCCCATTGAAGCTGCTGAAGTAGAGATTATTCCCGGTGCTTTAACTGAAAGAGTAATAGGAACAATGAGTCCTAACGCTATGGCAGAAGCTGCTCAAGTAGCAGGTACAACTCTAGCACGTGTTACAAGGGCTAAGAAACAGTTAGCTAACGCTGGTGTTAGTGCTGAAGATATAGCTACGTTAGGTAACGACCCTGAAGACCTAGAAGATAGGCTGATGGATTTAACAGAAGCTGAACGTGGAGTTATTGCTGGTCTACCTGAAGAAGCTTTAGTATCTAATCAGTTAGATAGTTTATTAAGTGGTATTGAAGAAGGTGAGATTCCTACGTGGGCTAGACCTGCTGTAGCTAGTGTAGAAGCTATGTTAGCACAGCGTGGTATGGAAGCTTCAACTGTAGGTAGAGATGCCTTGCTCAATGCTATTATACAATCTGCTGTACCTTTAGCACAAGCTAATGCACAAGCAATACAACAAAGTGTAGGACAACAGAAAGCTATTGAAGCTCAAGCTGAAATACAAAATGCTCAGTTTAGACAACAGACAGCACTCGATAACGCTGGTAAAGTTTTTCAAATGGACATGGCTCAGTTTAGTTCTGACCAACAGATAGCACTTTCTAATAGTAAGTTTTTACAAACTGTAGGTTTAACTGAAGCAAGTAACAGACAACAAGCTACCATTCAAAATGCTTTACTTATGTCTCAAGCTAACTTAGCTGATGCAGACTTTTATCAAAAAGCTCAGATACAAAATGCTCAAGCTTTTTTAACAACTGACATGTCTAATTTAAATAACGAGCAACAAGCAAATATTTTAAAAGGACAACAGGCTCAACAAACGTTATTAAGTAATCAAGCTGCACAAAATGCTGCAGAACAATTCAATGCTGCTAGTGAAAATCAAACACAGCAGTTTATGTCAAGCTTAGCTACCCAAGTAGATCAGTTTAATACACAACAAGCTAATGCTATGTCTCAGTTTAATACACAACAGATTAATGCTAGACAAGCTTTAGAGTTTCAAACAGAAGCTGATTTAAACAAAGCTAATGCTGCAATGGTAAATCAGATTAATCAGTTTAATGAGCAGATAGAATTTGACAGAGATAAGTTTAATGTTGCTAATGCACAAGCTATTGAGCAATCTAACTTAGCTTGGAGAAGACAAGTCAACACATTAAACACTGCTGCTGCTAATCAAGTAGCTATGCAGAACTCTCAAAATGCTTTTAACATGTCATCACAAGCACAAGCTTTCTTATGGCAAGAGCTTAGAGACCAAGCAGACTTTGATTTTAGAGCTGCTGAAGGAAAAGAAAATAGAGAAACACAGCTTTATGCTACAGCGTTAGCAAATGAAACAAGTACTGCAGAGAATTTTAATTCATCTATTAGTGCAGTTGCTAATTTAATTAAAGCATTTAAAAGTGGATAGGAGATAACATGGGAATATTTAGTAAAATAAAAAGAGGCTTAAAAAAGATTGTAAAGAAAGTTGGAAGAGGTATAAAAAAAGTAGCGAAAGGTATTGGTAAAGTCTTAGGTAAGATTGCTAAACCGTTTCAAAAACTTGGTATCCTTGGACAAATTGCTTTAAGCTTTATAATGCCTTGGGCAGTCGGTGGTATAATGAAAGGCATGGGCTATCTTGCTTCTAGTTCTTTTGGAACTTTTGCAAGTGGGTTAGCTGGTAAATCAAATTTATTTCTTAAAGCTGCAGGTAAACTTGCACAAGGTATTAACTTTGGAGCTGCTAAAATTAATCAAGCTTATACATTTATTAGTGATGGTATTTCTAAAGGTCTTGACTGGGTTGGAGAACAAGGAGCTAAACTTAAGAAAGGCATTACCAATAAATTTGATGCTGCAAAAGAATGGGTAACCGGTACTCCTACTTATAGTGATGATGGTATACTTTTAGCAACAGAGCAGAAAGAACTTTTTGCAGGAGATGATATTTTTGCAGATGTAAAACAGACGGTTCTGGATGACGAAGCTTTGAAAAAGCAAGGATTGGACAGAGCTACTGTGTCAAAAGAGGTCTTTGATTTAATAGATAAAGCACCTGAAGGAACTACTTTTAAGAATTTAAAAATAAACCCTAAACTTTCTAAAACAATAACATCAAAAGGTACTAATTTAATGGGTGATGAATTAGTAAGCGAAATAGCTAGAGATAAAGTTACTACAAATTTATTAACAGCTCACGGAGACAGACTGATAGGTGCAGGAAATAGAGCTGCTGCTGCAGTATTCACAATGGATACAGCAAAGAATGAAATAGTTAAAGCTGCTGAACAACAGGAAGAAGCAGGGTATAGACCATCTTATGAAGAAGGACCAACTGTAGCTTACTTAGAAGTTACACCTGAAAAAGTGACACGAGATATTGATTTTTCTGTAAAAGCTCAAGGTGGGCAATATATGAGTCCGTTAGATTCTGCTGTTGTAGTAAATCAATATGAAAAATTTTTTCCACAACTTAGTTTATAAAACATGATGAAACCAAAACAATACGATCAAGAAGGTCTAGAATTTCTAGGTCAAATGCAAAGACCTATCCCGGGACAAAGTTTAACTAACAGTCCTGATAGTCCTTATCCTTGGGAACAACCACCTGAGTTTACAGAAATACAACCAGCTATTGAATCTCTTTATGTTAGTTTAACAGAAGATGATGCATATGAAGCTATTGTAGATTTAATTGATGCAGACAATACTATTTCTGATGCAGCTCAAATTGTTTTGTATGCTGGGTTTGAAGAAGGATTGTGGAATCCTGACCTAATGACATTGCTCATTGAACCAACTATGTATTTAATTATGGGATTGGTTGAACGAGCAGGAAGATTAGAATATAAAATAGATAGAGAACCTGAAGTAGAAGACGAAGAAGATAAGCTACAACAGGTTACAGCTATGGAACAACTTCTTACTAAAACTGCAGTACAGGCTGAAGAAGATAAAGTTAGTGGTGTACAAAAAGGTGTACTACCTAAAGAGATTGAAACAAAGTTAAAAGAAATTAAAGTGCCCGAAAGTTTATTGGCACCTGATAACACAGAGGAAGTATAATGGCAATTAAAGCATTAGGAGAATCTTTACTATCTTCAGCTAAGAAGAAAGCTAAACGTGGACAGAAGCTTGGACAACTAGCAGGTCTTGCTATGATTGGCATGAGCATAGCTAATTCTAACATACGTAAAAAAGCTATGCAACGTTATAATGAGTGGAATAATAGTTTAACTCCAATTAAGAAAGCATTAGATAAAGATTTTGTTGAGCTAGGTAATACCGAAGCAGAATATAAAACTAGGTCAGCTTATGCAGGTGGAGAGCTACAGTCTTTTATTGATGAAAACTTTAAAAATTTAAAAGCTCAAACAGGAGATGCTGCTGCAGGACAACCTCAACCTAGCGACCAATTATATTTAGAAATGGCTAAAAAAGATGCACTACCTGCGTATAACGCATATTTACAAAGGGTAGAAGCTTACAAGCCAATGTTTGGTATGAAGACAGAAGAGTATTATAAACAATATAATAACCTTGATAAACTCACAAGTGCTGAACTTAAGAATGATAACTTAATGGAATTACTTGGAAATAAAACAGGTTGGGGCAAAAACACTGAACAAGTTGCTACTGAGATTATGTTAGCAAATGGTCAAAAAAGTATCTTAAATATACCTGCAAACATACGAGAAAAATTTGATATAGAATATTTTGATGAGATTAGTAGACGTGCCCGTAGAGCAATGACTGCACAAGAGATTAGAGATACACGAGCTGTTGAACTAAATGAAAAAGCTAAAACTACAGATGCTAAAGCATTGCTTATTAGTGTTACACCTAAACCTTCGTCTGCTGTTAAAATAGATGAAAAGGTAAGCGGTGCAATGAGTGTTATTTTACAACCAAAAATACAAACAGGTCCTAAGAAAGGTGACTCTAATCCTGAATACATCGGGGAAGATTTTACGTACATGGACCCAGAAGATAAACATCAGACTACATATAAAATTGAAGAATTATTTGAAGAATTAGAAAAAATAAATTTTGATACTCAAGAACCATTTAAAGAAACTGAATTAGGTGGTAAAAGTAATAGAGATGTTTTAGTTAATAAAGCACTAGAATATGCTCAACTGTTAAAAACAAAATTCTTACTTGAAGGTAGTGGTGTTATAGATGACACAATGTATAGAGGTTGGGCTAGAAAAGGTTTACAAGAAGCTTTAAAAGGAGTTACAATTGAAACAGACCCGGGAATCTTGTTCGGTCTAGGACCCAACTCAGCAAAAATTAGTTTAAGCTATGTTCCTCGTAAAAATGAAGAAACACCAGAAGTACCAGTTCCTATAGTTTTATTAAGAAACAAAATTGCTGAGTATCAAGATAATCCTATGGGTATGCCTTCAGGAGTATTAAAAGATATACAAAGAATAGTAGAAGAGTTGCCTGAATACAAAGATGAGTTTAGTGTATACTTACCTGAAGAGGAAGAAGAAACTCCTCCTCCTAGTCCTACTCCAGCTCCTACTCCTAGTCCAACTCCAGCCCCAACTCCGGCTCCTACCACATCTAAATCTTTATTAAGTATGGATGAAGAAGAGGTAATGAGTAGTGCTGCTGCAGATAAAGCAAGAGAAGAAGCTGCAGAAATACCGGGACAAGTTGTTGAAGGAGTAATTAATGTTGCTAATAGAAATAGAATCAATAACTTAGAAAAAGATTTAGAACGTGTTAAAGATAATAAAAGACCTATTATGATGTTAAATTCTAGTATGAGAGACTACTTAGAAGAAAATTATAATGTTACTTCATTAAGAACACTTTCTAAACCAGACAAAATAAAAGCAATTGAAGAGTTAATAGAACTTTTAAAATCTTAAAACTAAATGGTACAAGAAGCATACGTAAGTATTTTTGATTCTACTGAATATAAAGATTATGTTGCAGCAAGAGATGCTGAACTACCTGACGAAACAGAAGAAGAAAAAAGACGTAGATTAGAACGAGAAAGACTAGCTGCTATCCAAGCAGAACAACAAGTTACTCCACCACAGCCTCAAGAAGTTATTGAAGAGGAACCTATTGTTGTGGAAGAAGAAGCTGTAGATGATAGTTATGTAAGTATTTTTGAAACTCCTGAATATTTAGAATATGCTAAAGCTGAAAAGGTTGAGAGACCTTTAGAAGAGTTAGGAGATGATATAGCTTTTGCTCGTAAAGTAAATTATGGTATGGCTCAAGAACCTACAGCAGTAGGCAGTGCTTATCGTTTAATCAAAGCAGGTGTTCAAGCTGGTCTTGACCCTGAAGAAGATTATAAAGAAGCAAGAGCAAGAATTGAAAACGAAAGACAAGAAAGAATCTTAGAAGAGTTTCCTGAGTTTAGAGGAAAACAAGAAGATGCTGGAGTATTGACTGGAAGAGGTGCAATGGCTTTAGTTGACCCTGTAACCTTTTTAATACCTTGGACTAAAATTGCAAAAGCTGGTAAAATTGCTAGTATTAGTTCAGGTGCTGGTGTTGCTGCTGTTGATTTATCTTTACGTGAAGAAGCTTTATATGGTAAAATACAACCAGAAACTGTTTTACTTGGGTTAGGTTTAGGTGCTGCAGGTGCTACTGTTGGTGAAGTTGTAATGGCTTATGCTAAAAGAGGAGTGAATGAAACTGTAACAGTAACAACTGAAACAGGTAAGAAAATTAAAAAGAAAGTAGTAATACCTGCTTCTAAAGAACAGCCTCCTATAAATAAAAAAGATGTACCAGCAGTTCAAAGAGCTGAAGCAGCCACAGCAGAAGCAGCAGAAGAAGCAATAGAAAGTCAAGGTATTTTATATGCTAGACTAAGAGAAATAGCAGCTAAAAAAGAAGCACTTCAAACACAAATTAACAAAATAAAAGAGGGTAAGCCTCTTACTCCATCACAAATTGACAAAGCTTCTAAAGATAAAAAAACTTTTAAAACTTCACCGAGAGTTAGATTAAATAAACAGCTTAAAAAGTTAGAAAAAGAAAGAGGTTTATTAGAAAAAGAAATACAAAGAATTACTGGAGAACAAGTTCCTGAGAATATATTAGATATTTTAACGAAAGGAATGGTAGCAGGTTTTAAAGAGAATGTATTAACTGAAGGAATGGCTAGAGCTTTAGTTCAAGAAGCAGTTAGACCTTTATTTGGTGGTGTTATAGGTGCAGGGATAGGGGCATCTTTTACTGATAAGAATGATACCAACTCTAACATGGCTGCAATGGCTGCTGTGGGATTTTTTGCTGGTGCGTTTCAACGTAAGATTCAAACCTCTCCCTATAAACTTATTCCTAAATCTATAAAAAATGCAGCCGGTGAAGAGATAGATATTATGTATAAACGTAGTATGTTTACTTACTTAAAAAGTTTGACAGCCGGTTCACACGTACAAGACTTAATGGCTTTTTCAAAACCAGTCGTTAATTATGCTGCTAGAATGTTTAAGATGCAAGGCGGTGGTGTTGCTGTAGGTAAATCTACTAAAGGATTATCCGTAGAAGAAGAAGCACTTAGACAAACTGCTGCTTGGAGAGGTGAACTCATTGACATGATTAGTGAAGTAGACACTGAAGTAATGATACTTGCTGGTAAAATTGTTAATGAACGTGGTTTAAATAAAAGTGTAAAAAATAGATTCTTAAAACCAGAAGACTTAAAAAATTCAAAATTTGCAGAAGCTAAAAAATTAGCTGTTAAAGTAGAGGATTATACAGTTAGGTTTAAAGAGTATGCAAAATCTACAGGATTAGATTTTACTGACGAAGCACGTTATGGTTTAACACAAATGTTAGATGATAAAGCTATTAGTCAAATGTCAACAGCTCGTTTGCAAGATAGATTAAGCATTGCATTTATTGTTCAAAGTAAAAATGAAGTAGCTAGAGGACTTAGAAAAAAAGCTCTTACAGACCGAGAAGCTCGAGATATAGCAGAAAATTATTTACTGGCTAGTAAGACACCTAGAAATAATTCTATCTGGTCTAAAGAGGGTGACGGTTGGCAGGGTAATGATGTAGGTCAGTGGGTAGATAAGAAAGGAAGACCTACAGATGAAGACTTTGTATTAACTGCAGCTCGACATTTTAATAAAGAAAGAACATTGTATGACCAAGAAGCAAGAGCATTGGTTTCTGATTTATTTGAACAAAATCCTTTATTAACTTTAAAACAGCTAACAGAAAATACTATACCAGTTGCAGAGTTTTCTAGAGTGTTTGGTGCTAGAGGAGAGGGAATTAAAACTTTATTTAAAGATATAGATAATGAAATGCTAAGACTTGCTAGTAAAGAAACTAAAAAAGTTTTTAAAGATTCTAAAGAACTATATCAAACTATGCCGGGATTTGCCCATCGTGCATCGGCAGAAAAACAAAAGATTAAAGATTCATTAGAGGCTTATTTTAAAGTTTATGGTGCAGCTTCATTACCAGCAACTGAGGCAGGGAGAGCAACAGCAGTACTTTTACAATCAGTTTTAGCTACAACAAGACTTACAAAGGTAGCAATACCAAGTATGGGAGACTGGATGCAAACTCTTACTAATAGTGGGTTTGGTCCTGCAGCTAAGTCTGCATTAAATCAGATTAAGAAAACTGGTAAAGGTGCAGACACATTAGCTTTAAGAGGTACTGTAAAACAAATAGATGGTAAAGATGCAACATTTTTAGATAAGTTTTTAGGTAATAATAGATACGATAACATTATTGAAAGAGAGCTACAAGATGTGTTTTTAATGGGTTCTGGACCGGCTGCTTTAGTTCAAAGACGAGCAGCAGATTTTACTAGAAAGTTTTTTGAAGTAGTTCAGCTTGGTAGAATAACAAGGATTGCTCGTGGGTTTGCGTTTGATGCAGGACTTCATAGAGTTATGGATATATCTAGAAAAGTTGGAAAAGGAAAAAAAGTTTCTAATGCTTTACAAAAAGAATTAGATACACTTGGTTTAAACGTAGACAATGTAATTTATTTAAGTAAGTTTAAAAACGTTGATGATGCTTTTGCAGATGCAACAGGCAAACAATACCTTACTAAAGCCGGTATAAAGTCTGCAGATAGAGATGCTATTATTCCTACAGTTGGTAACAGGAGATTATTTTCTCAAAGTAAAAATCCTTATGTTAAATTTTTAGGAAGTTTCTTATCATGGGCACAAGCTAAAACTTCTCAAACTAATGCATTAATAGCACGTATGGAACAAGGAGATGGAGCATTAGCTATGCGTATAGCTGCTGCTTTACCATTATATTACTCTATTATGTCAGCTCAAATAGCATTATCAAGTAATCAAGAGTATAAAGAACAAAGAAACGAAGAAGAGTGGTGGCAAAAATTTGGAGAAACATTATCTTTCTCAGGTTTAAACACGGTGTGGGTAGATAAAGCACGTAACATGGTAAAGTTTTCTGGTTACGGAACAAATGTTCCAGAACAATTAGCACCTGTATTAGGATTTTTAGATGATTTAGGTCAGTTTTTGTTGTCTCCATTTACAGAAAGAGAAACTATAGAGACAGGAGCTAAACTGGTTCCTTTCGGTAAAGATATATATAGCGGTGCAGAAAGATTAATGGAAGATGAACGAACAAGTTTAACATTAGGAGGACTAGTCGGTGAAGAAACTATTGAAGGTCCTGAAGTACCTTTTACACAGGATAATGCTGCTGATAGAATCAACCCCATCACAGGATTACCATACAATCAACCCCTTATTAAGTACCAATAATATGAATATAGAACAATGTAAAGCTGAAATCAAACGACACGAGGGCGAAGTCCTAGAGATTTATATGGATAGTTTAGGCTATAAGACTCTAGGAGTTGGTCATCTATGTCAACCTAATGACCCTGAATATAACTGGGAAATCGGGACACCTGTTCCACAATCAGTAGTAGATAGATACTATATGATAGACTTTGATAAGCATTATGCAGAAGCTATACACGTGTTCGGAGACAAGGATGAGTTTAATAACTTACCTGAACCTATACAACGTGTATTAGTCAACATGTGTTTTAACTTAGGTGGTACAAGACTTTCAAAGTTTCGTAACATGTTACAAGCTTGTAGAGAACATAACTGGTTTGAAATGGCTAGACAAATGCAAGACAGTAGATGGTACGGACAAGTAGGTAGACGTAGCTGGGAGTTACAACAGGTCGTAATGGGACAAGTATAATGCTCCTATACACAGAAAAACAACTAAACAAAGCCTATAATATCTATAGGATGCACCAGATTGGGCAAGGTTTAGCATTTATGGAACTAGAAAACTTTAGAAGACTTTACGAAGAACTATTAGAAGAGGTGTATGATGTTCCCATTTGAGATTATAACCATGCTTGGTTCTACTTTAATTAGTAGTTTATTAAGTCTGTGGTCACAAAGACTAAAGGCTAAACAAGATGAGCAGAAGATGTTGATTACTCGTGGCGAGTTTCAACTCAAAGCTGTAGATGCTGCACGTAACGTAGAAAATGTAGGATTTCAATGGACAAGACGTATCATTGCACTCTCGTCAATCTTTGCAATCGTTATACTACCTAAACTGGTAGCAGTATATTATCCAGATGTTGATGTAACCGTAGGGTATACATTGTTTCATCCGGGATTTTTGTTCTTTACAGACGGTAGAGAAGTTTTTGAATGGGTAACTTTTCAAGGCTTGGTAATAACACAACTAGATACAAACCTTGTATCAGCAATCATAGGCATGTACTTCGGTGGCAGCCTAGTTAAAAAGTAATAGAGGGTATTATGCAAAACAACAATATGATGGGTGGCTTTAGTGGAGACATGGATAGAAATGAGGTAGAGATTGACCTTAATAAATTTATGGCTTTGTTACAAGAAAAGTCAGAATTAAAAGATAGGATAAGGGAGTTAGAAGATACTAAAAATGATAACCCTTATCAAAAATTAATATTTGTAGCACAAGCTGTAGATAGCTGGAGAATTATAC
>VMHT01124727.1_pt1 | contig 10782 bp, 8 predicted proteins | sample 4693611 | NCBI WGS metagenome assembly VMHT01 (sample SAMN12280063, study PRJNA550983) | marine metagenome | isolation source: seawater sampled from same location over 5 years 0.02-0.2 micron viral filtrate | place: USA: collected off the coast of southern California halfway between the port... ... | reverse complement strand
TTGGTGTATGTAATGTTGTACAGGATCGTATTTCTCATGGTGTCATTTCTGAAGGAAGCACGTGTTTGTGTTATTCTTGTACAGTCAAGGTGGGTTCCTGTTTACAACCATATCACTCACGAGTATTTGAACGGCATGTATACGTCTGGGAGTCGCCGATACATGGATTTGGCTTGTTTGCAAGACATTCGATGCGGGTGAAGGACATCATTTGTTTGTATAGTGGCCAACGTCGTACCAGTGCGGATGAGGGAAACGAGTTTATCTGTAAAGTTCAAGGTGACACAAAAGGAAATGAAACTTTCTTTATTGACGGTCAAGACAAACCATATTATTCTGGAAGGTGGGCTAACCACAGTCATGATCCAAATGCGAGGTTAGTCGTACCTTTAGGAGGTGTGATAAGTTGTCACGACAACAAAAAATGTGCAATTCTCGTAGAATGTATTAAACCTATCGGGAAACGCGAGGAAATTTTCGTCGACTATGGATTTAGGTTGGGTATGTAGATACGTGTAAGATATGCTTTCTCATTACAGATGTTTTCGATAATATGTAATGAAACGAGTTGTAGCCATGTTTAGTTGTGCGTGAAGTTGAATGCATTCACAACAACGTTGTGTATTCACGACATCATTAAAACGAGGATACTAAATAGATGTTATTGGGTCTAAGCAAATATTCGAAGAGACACGTCCATGTTTGATTATTCTTGTTGTTACGAAGTACAGTATCAGTATTTCTCTGTTAGAAATTATTAGTATTAGTAGTTGTAAGAACATTAGAACACTAGAACATCATATTGATCGTATGTACGTTAATGTATATGTTCCAAAAGATGTTGACTGTTGAAGATGTTGTGTGTACGTTAAATGCGTAAGACACCAAGTATGGATTATAATACTTAACACAAGATTGATGATAAAAGTATTATCGCTTGTGTGGTATCTAAGTTTAAAAATGATAACTGTCACTCATTGATATTACTATCATTGTATATGCGCTAAACTTATTTTAATATGAATCTGATGTTAATGTCGCGGCTGATGCATGGATGATGATTTAATTAAGTAAAATCGATAGTCTTGCCGTTATGCATCTGAATAACTGCTCCTCAGTGTAATGAGGGATCAATGTTGGACTGTAACTGCATCACGTAGTAAAACATGTAGTATACCATTCCGTTCGTGATTTCCTCTCGAATTTGATCAGGATGAGAACGTGGCGTCTTCTTTTGTTCGTCTGCGACCAATTTGTGTATATTCTTATTATACGCTTTTGCGATCTCTTGTTTTATGTCGCGTTTGTCTTTTTTAGACAAGAAAGAAGCTTCCGGAGGCAGGGGAACAATATCTGAACCAACATGTTCCATCAGATAACGGAGTTTTGTTTGAGCAAGAACAAGATCGTGTTCAAGTTGTGCATTCCTTTGTTTGACATATGCTCTTTTAAAAGCTTCAGATTCAAACGGATTTTTGTTGCTTGCCATTATTGCGAACGATAAAGGGTATCACGGTAAACGTTGTCAGTTTTAGTGAACGATACACAGTAAACGACACGCGACGATAACGTGAGCACACAAACAAAGTGACTGTTGAGTTGTAAATAACGGTAACGTTAAGGCACCGTTTGAAATCATACGGTAATTAATAGCTAGGTCACAAGATTTTAATATCTACCCGGGGTGTTTTGAATACGGTTAATAGCTAGGTCACAAGATTATCACATCCACCCGGAGGGTGTTTTGAAAAGTAACCATTTGCAATAGCTTTGTTTCGTGGCACTTTCGTTTGTGACACTTTGACTGACACAAGCGTTCCGTTACTTGGATTTACATAGTGCGTGATATTTGTTCTGTCATCATACACAAATGTGGATATTACTGTTTTTATTTCTCGGATAATATATGAACTGGTACGTATTTGCAGAACAGTCAGCGCACGAGCATGAATGCATACGTCGGTGTAGGCAATGATGTTTCTCTTGCGGTGAAATCAATTCTGCAAGTAAAGAAGGCGTATAGGACGCAAATGAAGTGTCACGAGGATTTGACCCGCAAGAATAAATCAATACAACATACAATTCGTCAACTTGAAAAACGAAACGAAGACCTCGAAAACAAGTTAATTAAACTCGGACTGGACAATCAAAAAGGGACACAAACTAAGTGTCATGAAGAGTTGACTCTCAAGAACAAATCATTACAACAAAGAATTTGTCAACTTGAAAAGAGAATCAAAGATCTCGAAAACAAGTTGACTAAACATGATCTTGACAAGCAAAAACAGGAACAAATTGTTTTTGATCTAAAGGAACAACTTGCTTCAGATCTGCTCCGTGACACCATCGGCGCCGATGTTTTTAGCGACGAGTATGTCGTACATCAACGTGTATGTCCTACATCACCTAGCAACTCAAACAAACAGGGGTCTAAACGAAAGGTTACTCCTAAAAAGAAAGTACTGTCAAGAAAGAGTCGTCGTCTTGCAACTCGCAAGGAGAAAAGTTAATCGATATGAGTGTGAAATTTCACGATTCATCAAGATACGAAAGTCTGGTGTGAATGTTTATTTCTTTAATCCATCAAATGCGTGTAGATAGTTTAAAAATAATGATAACGGTCATCTAGTCATCATTGATACACTGCGTGTACGTCAAATGCGTAGTTTGAAAATAATGATAACGGTGGCTATTCAGTCATCATTGATACTCAGAATACACTGTGTGTACGTCAAATGCGTTGTTTGAAAATAATGATAACGGTGGTCATTCAGCCAGTCATCACCGATATACTATGTGTACGCCAAATGCGTAGTTTGAAAATAATGATAACGGCGGTCATTCAGTCATCATTGATATCCAGAATATACTGTGTGTACGTAAAATGCGTAGTAGTTTGAAAATGATGATAACGGTGGTCATTCAGTCATCACTGATATACTATGTGCACGTCAAATGCGTAGTTTGAAAATAATGATAACGGTGGTTATTCAGTTATCATTGATACTCAGAACACACTATATGATGTCAAATGCGTATTCAAAGTAGCCGATATAAGAAATGTAATCGTCACATACTTACCGGTAATACAACTAATGATCCTATGACCGGTTGATTTTGTGTTCTTGTCCAACTTGCTCGCAGAAATCTAATCGGAAAGATGTTTGACCCCACCCAGATAAACGGTGTCATCATAAATCATGCCATAGAATGCTGGTGTTTTGGTACGGTCGAGCATTTGATTACCCGTCGTGGCGTCATAAAACAACATGCATTTTCCGTCCACAAGGTTTTCCAAAGGGATGAACAGTGTGTTGGCAAGAGGTTGATGTTCATCACAATGAAACGTCCACTGTTGATTATAACCAAGAACAGTGATTGGGATTTCTTTGCTAACAGTTTCGTATCTTTCAATGACAGCCGGTGTGTCCGTGTCATTGTTTTTTTGCTGTTCCTTCACGACCTCGCTAGACGTGTCCATTATTCGTTTCCCTGAAATCAAACTTGATAGTAATGTCCTCGACATACCTCGGGGTGAAGAAGTCGTTTAATACCCCAGGGGTGAAAAATAAATATCAAAGTTTATATGTTGATCACAAAACCCCCTGGGTATGACAGCAGTAAAAAGTGCAGAAGAAAAATGATGATGAAAGCAAAAACGTCAATGAAGCGCACAGTAAAGACAAAACACAAACGAGACGATCTAAAGCAAAATCGACCAGCGAAACGGCACAGCCCCGACGAATACAGAGATGCTCCCGATACAAAAGCAGACCAGTACACATCAGCCCCCCCACCCCCAAACAAACATGTCGGTGTAGATGAACACCGCCAATTTGACAGTCCTGTCACATATACTCTTCCTGGATGTGATACTGATGATCTCAGGTCATTATGTAGCGAAGTGTCTGATGTTCACAATCGAGAGTGGTCTCTTGAAAAGCTCAAGAATGCGCCTGCAGACATTATTCGAGTGCAGAGTCTCATTTCCCATTTAATGTCGGTTGGTATTTCAAGTACAACAGATGAACAGAATGGTGAATCAGATGATTCAGATGATCTAGATCATTCAGGTGATGAACTTACTCATGTTGAACGTACACTGGACGTTCTCCATGATCAGTGCCATGCTATGTTGAAAGGGCTACAACACCATTTAGACTTGTTGTTTCATCATTTTAAGTACAGATCACACACGGACGATCCTTAGCTAACACAATGACAGTTTAAGTCTCTTTACGAAGTAAACCTTTCATATCGTAAAACAGTAAATATGTTTCATGTCATACAGATCAGGTGTATGGATTCTTGATAGATATTTTTTTGTTATTATCGTGAGTGTTAATGAGCGCTCTTTATGAAAAGAGTATTTATGAGTAAGTTCTTACACCTCATCATCAAAGTGTTGAACATTGCAAGAACTGATATTTATTTCTTGTGAATGGATTGATAAAACAAGACAATAGCTAGGAACCTTAATAAACGTCTGTTTATCTGAAAAAATATTTATGAGTTCTTACACCTCATTATCAAATAGTTGAACAGTGCAAGAACTGATATTTATTTGTTCTGAAGACAATGAATCGATAACATAAGACAATGGGAACCCTAATAGATAACTGTTTAAATGGAAAATCAATATTTATGAGTTCTTACACCTCATCATCAAACAGTTGAATATTGCAAGAACTGATATTTATTTGTTATGAATGAATACAGTATAACGTAAGATTTATAGGTATAATCAAGTTGTGTGACGTCGAATGCGTATGATTCAAAATTGTTGATCTAACGTTGCTGGCTCGTGTTACGTTAAATGTAAATATTTGCTTTAATATGCATACTTTGATGTTTAATTTAATCGTAAACAATCAATATTTACAGTTCTTTCTCACACACACGTTCCTAATTACCCTTAGGTGCTTATATCAAAATAGAATCATACACTCATAGTCTATTTAATCATTAATGACACATATAATAATCAACTATAAAGTCACATCAATCAATCAAATACATCCTTTTAGATTAACATAATAATATTATTCCATACAGACTAGTCTAATGACATTTCTGCTAACGCGATGTCCTTCTTCAATGCACTCATAACCGCATTTTTTTCTGTACCGTCCCCTCATTGCGTTGTATGGCCATCTCTTTGAATGTAATATTCTCTGATAGCATGTGACGGAGTATCTTGTTATTTTCACGGAGTTGAATTATAATTTCCCTGGCTTCATCTCGTTCCCCAGTAACTTGGGTGAGTGTCTTTTTGGTGTTTTGCAATTCTACTTTCAAATTCTCATGGTCGTTAATATGAAATTTCAATCGCTCCTTCTCCTTTTCCGTTTGTTGCTCTGTCTTCGAGACGTGCTCGGAAAGTTCATGTACCTGTGTATATATGAATTTATTTGAGAAAGTATGAAATTTGTGTACGTAGACCGACCTGTTCTTCGGTTTTATTAAATGCCTGAATCATTCTTTCCCTTGTGTCCCGTCTGCGTAACATCCTTATGACAGTTCTCAAACGTTGATAATCTTCACCGGTTTGTCCAAGGTATTCTCCAGTTAAATCAAGATTGACTCTATTTTTTAAACATGCATACTTGTACCCACATCCTGTAGACTGTACTAGATCAGCTGCTTTCCATATCAGTGCATCAGGTGTTCTCAACGTGGTTATGACTGCAGGTGGCGGTGACACTTGTATTGGTGGTGGTGTCACAACATTATTAGTTGTTGACGGGTCCCGTGGGGTTGGGAGTGTCTCCGGTGTTGGTTGTGGGATACTCGGTGTAGTCGGTGACACTGGAGTTGGTTGTGCAGTTGGAGCTGTCGGCGGTGCCGGCTGTGGTACATACCATGCCACTGTTGTTGGTTGTGGTGTAGATGGTGTCACTTGTGTTTGTTTTTCGACATGCAATGTTATTGTCAGAAATTGAGAGCTCGTTGATGGTGGTATTAAAACTTTTCCTAGACCAGTAACATTGGTTCGGGTTACTGGTTGGTGAGGAGTCCTTTCAACATCACCTAGACGCAAGGCCAACACTTTGTGTTTAATTGCTAAGTCAGCATAACTCTCGCCTCTTGCCTTGAACTTGTGATACAAATCAATACCTGCTTTCACATCACCATCCTGCAAACCGGGGAGACATGACCTGACACCCTCAGTTCGTAATAGGTGTCCAAAATTGTCATATGGCTTAATCGATGTCAGTTTTTTGAGGATGAACTTTTGACGGCTTTTGACAAACTTCACAACATCTCCCGCTTGCAAACAGCGGTACTTGTTAAAACGAATTCGTACATCAACGGTCTTAGATCCACATTCGACGTATTCAAAGTGCGGACTCCTCAGGGGAAGTTCGATCACGTTACGATGCGTGTCCATTAAGCACCTCTCTACTTAGTAGATCTGTCGAGCTAATAGTTGCGAGTAGCCGAATCCTGATCAAAACAAACAATAATTTATATATTGATAACCGTTAAGACCAATTAAAAGATAGCGATATCAATAAATAGAATACCCTCCAACCACTTCATTATTATCACCAAATATAACCATAAAACCACTGGGGTATCATCTCGGGTACAATTGTATCTGAACACTTTCTGTCAACCCTGTACCATATGTATGTCTATCCTATATCATGAAAGTGTTTTATTTATCTACTCTTATTTCCCCTGTTATTATATATATATATCCGATTTACACTTTTATGTCAAAAAAAATAAAAAAGATGTCAGCCTGTAGACTTCAAAATTAATGAAGTCAGATTGATCTGATAATTATTTTCAGGCACTTACTATTATTGTTATTAAAGTGTATTATGTGTGCGCCAAATGCACGTCAATTATATCTGTGTGTGCGCCAAAAGCGTGAAAGCTCAAAAGCAAAGACTGTGTGTGTCAAAAAAGTGATAGCAAAATATTGATAAACAACATATATTTGTGTGTGCGCCAAAAGCGTGAAACCTCCAAAGTAAAGACTGCGTGTGTCAAAATCCTATTTTTTGCCTATAGGCAATAAAAACCAGGTGTTGTTTCTTGTTGTACCCCCAGGGTGGAAAGCTTTCCTCGCCGGGTGTCCCGGTTTTTCATTTTAAAAAAAACGGGTGTCCCGGTTTTTTATTTTAAAGCTACGTGACTTTGACCGCATGTTTCATTTTAAAAAGACAGGAAAGGTTTCCATCCTGGTGCACGAGTGCGTTGGTTGTCTGTGTTTAGAACGAGTAGTGTCAGGATCGGGCTGCTTGCAGAAATGATTCAAAATAGAATTCAAGTGTGTATGTGCAATCACAATACATGGATATAGGTATTGACATTGATACTTGAAATGAACAAATTATAACGTATTTGTTATCATTAGTATTCAGTATAGTACCATTTCTGCTATTACCTCGGATTACCTAGGGTAATGATAATCCTAAGATTGTTTTTGTAATTGTTCGAGGATCTTCATGAGTAGACGTTGATTCTTTTGTACCGATGTTTGAATCACCTGAATCTGTTCTTGGAGGGTTGCGTTACGTTTACGTTTACGTTTATGTTTACGTAGACGTATTGACTGTTTTTGCTTCTGCAACATACGCCAGGAGGGTGCTGCACATGCGTTAGCATTATGACCACGATTACAAAACAATGGGACAGGAGGGAGAGTACGTTTGTGTACAGCGGGAACAACGGATGTGTTAACGGTAGCAGGATCAATAGAGATGACATCGGGAGCACGACCAACGGACGTGGCATCAGCAGCAGGAGTAACGGATGCAGGAGGACCACCGGACGTGACGTTGGAAAGAAGACCAGCAGAGGAATCAGTAAGAAAATCTCCATGAGCATCGGACGCGATAACGGACGTGGAATCAACATCAGGAACAGTGGACTTGCTCTCATCAGAATTACGAGCAACGGTGGTGCTATCTTTATCATCACTGGACGCAGAAACGGACACGACATCATCAGAAGGAACAACAGATGTGCCACCAAAAGGACTCTGATTAACAGTTGTGTTAGTAGGGAAATAATTTGTGTATACTTTGCCTGCGCTGAAATGATTATTCCTATGCAATATGGCCCGCGTTATATAATAGCTTTTACGCCATCTCAACAGAGGAAAAATCTGATAGTCTCGTTTGCTCGCAAACTTTTCCCACGGGCCCTTGACAATACGCTTGAGGAACTCGATGCAGGTATTGCATACGAAGTACCCACAAGATTCTTGCGTGGGTAAGTGATGCCACCACATATTGTGAAGCTTCGAGTCACATCCCGGACATCTCAGGACATAATTGAACTGATACATACAGAAACGTGAAATAATGTGCAGATGTTACAGTTAACACGACAGATGCAGCAAGTACCTTTGACATCCTAATTTGGGAGAAAATATATGCGCGTGAGTGTACGTGAAGTAAACACAAATTATGTGCAAGTGAATCTATAAGCAAACGTGTAAATCAAGGCAAAAACACATGGATGCATTAATGTGTATGTGTCAAACGAGGAAAGTAATGTGTGGAGTGAACCCACATTTTTGGGAAGAAATCACGCAATGTAAGCAAATGAAACCGTCGTATCCTATTCGATAAGAACAGGTACAATCACTCTGATTGGATTGCGATCAAATATGAAACCTTTGAAAGCATGTGTACATACCAATATTCACACACAGAGTTACACGCCAGGATACATCCACACTGATCACACACAGCCCGCGTCATTACTCATACAAGTAACCTAAAAGTACAAATTCTGTGTTTAATCTAGTATATCAATAACCATGATGAATAACCATGACTCACCACATGGTCCGTTCATTGCATCTTTATTCATTGCTTATTAGGTGCAACCATGAGTAAATTTGTTAACAATAGTAAACACCGAGCGGTAGGTCATATCATTGTTTGCTTGTATGAGTAGATAGGACCAACTAACCAATAAATTAATATGCTTACATAGATTCTATTGGTTTTGCATTGTAGCAATGATTTTTGGTCACTATTTTACGTATACTACGAATCTTATGTGAAGACCACAACACTACTCTTAATATTGACGTAATAGTTTTGAAACATAACACCTGTTCGGATTTATATTCACATTTCAACAATACCCCTAATTAGTATTTATTTTATTAGTGGGGGTTACAAAAATCCTTTCACAACCTAAATCATGATACAAACAAGTAAAAATACGATCAAATAATCAATACATCATAAAATCCTATAACTCACTAATTATATATATCTATCACTTATCTACGTTCAAAACGGTACCATCTTTGACAGCTTTTTCAAATTTTCGATTTATCACTTCTTCAACCTGAGTAAATATGGATATTCAGAATAACATTATTATGTGTGGGCATTCGAGTGAATAGTAGTACTATGACCATCTATGATTCGCATACTCGATGTTGTGTCATGATTTTGAACTTACTGTCTCAGTACGTATCATTTCAATATCAGTAGCAGCTGACAAAGATGGTGATGGAAATGAACTGGATGGTGATCTTGATAACGGGGGTGCGACAGCTCCACTTGTGCCCGTGTAAGTTATGGGTGGGGTCGGAGATGGAATCGGCGGTTGTATTTGATTATCATCAAATGATCTCGATGTTAAGTCAACAAAATTCACACTAGTTCCGCGATCAGACGATATATTTGTTGAATGTATCCCACGACTAGACGGTGTGTTATTATACATGTCGTCCTACAAAAGCGATATTAAGTTTGGTGCACCGCGGCTCCTCGGACAGCGACGCTGGTACACTGTGTAGATCTCGCCGTCATCATTAATAGTTTCATATATCTATGTGAGCATATTAATTTATTAGTTAATATGTCCTATCAAGCTACTCATCCAAGCAAACAATGATATGACCTACCGCTCGGTATTTCATATTATTGTCATATTTACTCATGGTTGCACCTAATAAGTAGTGAATGCACATGCAATGAACGAACCATGTGATGAGTGTTGATCATCAAGGTCAGTTACCAAGAAAACATACTCAGTATCATCAGGGTCAGTTTACAACTCGGTCTCATCGCTCAGGATCAGTAGGTTGCAGCTCAGGCTCATCAGGGATCAAGTGGCAGTTCAAGATCGTCAGAATCAAGTGGGTCAGGTGACAACTCAGACTCATCAGGATCAAATAACAACTCATTTTCGTGAAGTCAGGTAGATTAGGCGGCAGCTCAAGATCGTCAAAATCAAGTGGGCCAAGTGACAACTCATCAGACTCATCAGGATCAAACAACAACTCATCAGTTTCGTGAAGTTAGGTGGATTAGACTGCAGCTCAGGCTCATCAGGATCAAGTGGCACGGTCATCAATTTAAAGTAGACCAGGTGGCAGGTGACAAATCAGACTCATCAGGATCAGGTGACAGGTCAAACTCATCAGGATCAAGTGCGACTCAGGTTCATCAAATGAGGTAGATGAGGCAACAGATCAGTCTCATCAGAATCAAGTGGCAACTCAACTCATCAGGATCAAGTTGTAGCTCGGGCTCATCAGAATCAAGTTACAGCTTAAACTCATTGGGATCAAAATAGGCCAGGTGACAACTTAGGACTCATCTAAAAATTGATTGTCACTGTGTGTGCGCGCAAAATGCGCCACACACACGCAAGCTGGCCTTTCGTGAAGTCAGGTAGATTAGGCGGCAGCTCAAACTCATCAGGATCAAGTGCGACTCAGGTTCATCAAATGAGGTAGATGAGGCAACAGATCAGTCTCATCAGAATCAAGTTACAGCTCAAACTCATTGGGAT
>VMHT01213343.1_pt1 | contig 10783 bp, 11 predicted proteins | sample 4693611 | NCBI WGS metagenome assembly VMHT01 (sample SAMN12280063, study PRJNA550983) | marine metagenome | isolation source: seawater sampled from same location over 5 years 0.02-0.2 micron viral filtrate | place: USA: collected off the coast of southern California halfway between the port... ... | reverse complement strand
GCGTTTGCAGAGCCATTTTTGCAGTATGGTATGCAAGAGGCGAAGGACTTGTATCAGTCAGCGCGTCCTCAGTATTACCCAAAAAGCACTGTTGTAGGCTTCAGCCCTGAGACACAGATGGCACTGTCCGGCTACCGTTCAGCCGCCGCCGCTGGCTCACCAATGATACCAGCCGTTCAGCAAGCGGTTATGCAGAACCTGACAGGCACTAACCCGCTTTTCAAGCAGGCTTTACAGCCAACCATTCAACAAGCTATGCAGGGCGCTCAAAGCACTGGCAGGTACGGCTCAGGATACGCACAAAAGGCCGTAGCAGAAGCCGTAGCGCCTCTTATGTATCAGGCACAGCAGGCGGCTATCCAGCAAGCCCCAGCGGCGCGTCAGTTTGGTTTTGCTGACTTGCAGACAATGGCGGAGGTTGGTGCGGCTCGTGAGGCTCAGGAGCAGGCAGAACTGGCGGCAGATATCGAGCGCTTCCAGTTTGAGGAGGCACGGCCTGCACAGAAGTTAGCTGATTACCTTACAATGGTTCAGGGTGGTTCTGGTGCATTGGGCGGCAGAACTATGACCCCGCAGTATCGTAATCCGGCTCTGGGCTTCCTCTCCGGCGGCATGGCGGGGGCGCAAGCTGGTAGCATGATGTCTGGCGGAGGTGCTGTTGACCCAATGTACGCAATTCTTGGCGGTTTACTTGGAGGGTTCGCTTAATGTCAAACGGGATACCAACATTTCGTGGTGGCGGTGCGGCAGGCACTGAATTGTTCAATCGGCTCTTGCGTGGGGGCATGCCAGCAGGCGCTCGTCCTAACGCATTTATGACACGGCGTGGGCTTGACCCACGAACAGCGGGTTCTGCTACTAGCTTGATGCGATTACGCCCACCTCAGCCTCAAATTGGTCTGCGCGGTATCAGGGACATTACAGCCCCCACAGGCGCTGGCGGCATGACCCGCCTACAGAGCGACCTAGCGGCAAAGATGGGTTTAGGTGGAAAGACACCGACACCTCCAAAAGCCCCTCAGAGCCTGATGGACAGACTAACTCCGGCAGTTGGTACACCCGCATTTGCTGGGCTATCAGAAGCCGCCGCAACTGGCCTGCAACTGTCAGGATATCAGGACAAGCCTATCACCACTGGTCAGGGCTTGGGCGCTATGTTCGGCGCTGGCATGAAGGCGTACAATGAGGCCAAACGGGCTGACTTGGCTGACCGCATTGCTATGGCAAAGCTGTCGCAGAAATCAGACTTTGAAGCAAAACTGGCGCTTGCAGGAATTGACGTTTCCACCCCAGAAGGTCAGGCTGAAGCGCGTAAAATTCTTATGAAAACTGGTAGCACAACTATAGACTTGGGCAGGGGCGATACAGAGCGCGAAAAGCAGAGAGCCAAAATGGATTATGGCAAGCTGGGCAAGCTTGGAGAAAAAGTCCAAGGTATGCGGGAGCTTGAGCCAAGAATAAACATCATACAAGACTTAGCTTTGGGCGGGATTGATACTGGCGCTCTTACATCTGCAACAATGGGCGCGAGAAATTTGCTTGCTAGCGCAGGTTTTTTAACTGAAGAACAAGTTAGTGATTTAAGTGACCAACAGGTTTTTCAAGCTCAGGTTTCATTTCTTGTTCCCAGAATGAGGGTTGCAGGCACGGGCGCATCTTCAGACAAAGATATGGCATTTTTCCAAGAGGCTGTTCCGAGTTTGAGAAACAACCCAAGAGCAAATTTAATTATAGCTGGTATGTATAAACAAGTTATGGCAAACAACGCGGCTGAGTATGACTTGATGTACAACTATCTAGAAGAAAATGATAGCTTACGAGGTTTTGAAGAGTTCCGAGCTGAAAACTTACAGCCCACTTATCTTAAAGTATCCACGGATGAAGAAATTGATTCACTTATTGCTGATGGAAGCTTGAAGTTGGGTGATGTGTTCTATGACAAAAAAGCTGGCTCTTTTGATATTTTGACACAAGAATTGTTACCGAGTAACTAGGGGAATATTATGCCACTTCGTAAAAGCTCACCCGAAAGTAAAGGCTCAACTTCTGCTGAAAGCGGAAGCAAGGGTTATGTAAACAATTTATTACGCACTTTTGCACAGGGGGTCTTGTTTGAGTTTGAGGACGAGGCTGAGGCTTTTTTGCGTACTCAGGTATTGCCTAAGTTTCTTGGTGGCACAGACAAGCCGTATAAAGAAGTGCGCGATGAGATTAGGGCTAGCATTAAAGATTTTGCCAAGAAAAACCCTAAAACCGCTTTTGCGGCTAATGTTGGCGGAGCAGTGGCTAGCGCAGTCGTGCCAGTTGGCGCGGCTCTTAAGGTGGGAAGTTTAGGCGGCAGGGTTTTGGCTGGTTCGGCAACTGGTGCAGGTTTGGGCGGTGTTGCAGGGGCAGGTTTAGCAGAAGAAGTTTCAGATATCCCAGAGAGCGTCACGGCGGGAGTTGCCACTGGCGCGGCTTTAGGTGCTGGCTTGCCTTTGGCTGGCTATGCGGTAAGAAAAACAGTAATCCCTATGGCTAAAACAATCGCTGAACTAACAAAGTCTGCCGTGACAAACCCGCAGAAAAGGGCTGTCAACATAATAGCAAAAAGACTAGAAGAGGGCGGAGTAACTGACGAGACGCTTGCTAAATTGAAGGCTGAAGTCAAGCCAATGGCTCTTGCAGATTTACCTCCCGCTGGAGTGATTGCTCTCTCTAAGCTGATATCTCAAATGGGGGATAAAGGTGCAGAGTTTGCTAAAGCGTTGAATGTTCGACAGTTTGGAGAGAGCAACGTAGAGGGCGCTTTAAGCAGAATAACTAAGGACGTAGAGAAGGCAGGGCTTCCTAATCAAAGCATTACAGCCGCTAGAAAAGGCATTGATGTAATTAAAAGAGAAAAAGGCGGAGAGGCTTACAAAAAGTCGTTTGAGTTTTCTATAACTCCTCAGCTAAGAAGCCAGCTATCCCCTATATTCTCACGCCCGTCTATGAAGAATATTGTAAGAGACGCCAGAAATCTTGCCGCAGAAGGCGGTGATTCCTTTGGGGGCAACACTTTAGACAATATTGATATGAAAGGTCTTAATTACATTGTTAAGGCGCTTGGCTCTCGCTCTCGGTCTATGATGAGTGAAAACCCAGACATGGCTTTAGCTATTGGCAAAACCCGAAAAGATTTAACCACTTTGTTGGACAACGCAAACCCCGACTACAAAAAAGCTAGAAGCCTGTATGCAGATGCCTTCGACAAAGAAGAGGCTCTTGAGTTTGGCCTCAAATTTAGACGGATGCGCCCCGAAGAGATAAAGTCCAAGATTTTAGATTTTGGTGATGACCAGCTAGAGAGCTTTAGAACTGGCGTTTCTCAAAGGTTGATGGATGAGATTGAAGGTGCAAAGGCTGGCGGCAATATTGCAAAAATACTGTCAGACACGGAAAGAAAGTTAAGCCAACTAAAAGCCTCTTTGCCAAAGGGCAAATACAAAAGATTTATCGAAAGCCTTGAAAAAGAATCAACAATGGCGGCGTCAAGGGGGCTCTATTTGTCTGGCTCTCAGACAGGAATGATAAAAATGGCAGAGCGTCAGATTGCTGAAGAGGGTCTTGGCGCGGCTGACGATGCCTTGCAGTCAATGAAAAGAGGCGGCGCAAGCGGCCTTATTGGCTCAATGATTGAAAGGGCTTTGCCTTTGCGTCAAGGTCTGGGCGCTAATACAAGAGAAGAGATAGGTAAGCGTCTTTTTGCTACTCAACCAGCGCAAAGAGCCTCAGCGATAGAAGAGATTATGGCAAAAAGAGCAGGCCGTCCCTCTGTGCAACCGCCTAGATTGCCAGCATCTCCGCCGCCAATAGGATTGCGGGGGCTGGCGAGAGAGGGCTTGCCTGCTACTTCGCTTTTCGCACCAGCGCAAGAAATAGCCTCAAGAGTAACCCCGTCAATGCCTGTTCCCTCGTTGCTATCATCAGCCGAGGCAGGTCAGATTGATACGCCTCTAAGACTAAATACTGGGGCAATGCCCTTTGAGAGCATATACACTGCCCCTAGTGGGTCTACTTATGGTATAATGCCGTTAGAACTGGGCGGGTCAGCCCATCTTTTAGGAGAATAAAATGGCAAAGACAAAAATATCCGAATATGACGGCACTGCCAGCAACAATACTGATTTGGACAGTATAGCGCTGGGCGAAGGCATAATGGTTCCTTCAGATTTAAATAACTTTTGCCGGGAAATCATGGCGCACCTAGCCGACATGAACGCTGGCACATCTGCCATTCAGGATACCTTTACCCTGTCAGACCCAGCAGACGACACCAAGCAGGTTCGCTTTGACGCAGAGGATATCACTACAGCCACCACTCGCGTCCTTACAGCCCCTGACGCTGATGTGACCATTGCTGGGCTCGAGAAGGCTCAGGAGTTTACAAAGACACAGAACTTTGATGCCACTACCCTAGTGGACGGTGCAAACATCTCATGGGATGCCAGCGCTAATCAGGTTACATCCGTTACTATTACAGATAACCGTATTATGGATGCCCCGACAAACATGGTGGACGGCGGGGTGTACTTGCTAATGGTGATACAGGACGCGACTGGTAGCCGCACACTGTCGTTTAATGGGGTGTTTAAGTTCACAGGCGGTACTGCTCCGGTACTTACCGCCACAGCCTCTGCGAAGGATATTCTGATATTCCATAGCGATGGCACGAATATGTATGAAATCGGACGCTCACTGAACGTATCATAAGGCGAAGGCATGACCAGCTTACTGAATATCGCAGGCAATATACCCGTATCATCCGCCGCCGCAGTCGGAGGCCAATCTCTGCGCTTCGAGGACGGTGACAGTGCCTATTTGTCATGGACACCAGCATCGGCTGGCAACCGCAAGACATGGACATATAGTTTCTGGACGAAGCGTGGCTCTGTTAGCGCAACACAAACATACTTGTATTCAAAATCTGGTACTTATGGAGACCAGCTTGGAATTACCGAGAAAGTTGTATGGACACCCCTTGAAGCAACTGGGGCGGCATATAATATGCAAACAAATGCAGTTCTTCGTGACCCCTCCGCTTGGTATCACATCGTTTTATCTGTAGACACAACTCAATCCACTGCATCAGACCGAGTTAAAATATATGTCAATGGAGTTTTGCAAACGCTTTCTACAGCATCTTATCCAGCGCAAAACTATGATGGTGAAATTAATAAATCGCAATCACATATTATTGGCTACAACAGTAGAAATAATAGTGAACGCTTAGACAGCTACCTAGCCAACGTCACCTTTATTGACGGACAAGCCCTAGACCCTACCAGCTTTGGCGAGTACGAGGACACACTGTGGAAGCCTAAGTCTGACACAGACATACAGGCGCTGACCTTCGGGACAAACGGGTTCTACCTACCGTTCAAGCAGACCACTGAGGCCGAAGGGTTCTCGACTGTGACCTACACTGGCAACGGCGTAGATGGACACGGTGTTGAGGGCGTGGGATTTGACGCAGATTTCGTTTGGGTTAAGCAAAGGAATGGCACAGAACACCATCAGCTTTTTGATACCGTTAGAGGCGCACCATTGTCTCTATCTTCTAGTGGCACTTTTGCTGAAAATAACAACGCACAAAGACTGCAATCTTTTGAGAGTGGTGGGTTTACTTTAGGCAATGATATTGCCGTTAATCAATCAGGCAAAAACTACGTTGCATGGTGCTGGGATGCTGGCACTGGTTCTGCCGCAAGCAATACTGATGGCAGTATTACTAGCACAGTTAAAGCTAATACCACAAAAGGGTTTAGCATAGTAGGATGGACATCGCCCGGCGGTGGCTCAAACACAATTGGTCATGGCCTTAGTTCTCCGCCAGAAATGATAATTACTAAAACAAGAACAGCATCTATCGCGTACGGCTGGAATACTTATCACGTTGGAACACATCCAACATCACCTCAAAGTTACTATGTTGCGCTAAACAGCAATGCGGCTAGAGCCTCTTCAAGCACAGCTTGGGATAATACAGCCCCAACATCGAGTGTGTTTTCTGTAAACACAACAGCAACCGTGGGGGCATCGGGTGATGCAATGATAGCCTACTGTTTCCACTCAGTCTCAGGCTACTCCTCATTTGGAAGTTATAGCGGCACAGGGTCAGCTGGTAATGCTGTAACTCTAGGTTTTGAGCCAGCGCTTGTGATGGTGAAGCGTATTGATGACACTTCTGATTGGGCTATACTTGATAATACCCGTGACGTTGACACTGCTAAAGATAGTCGGTTGCGTCCTAACTCTAGTGCCGTTGAAAGCACTGTTGATGGGTTGAGGTTTAGCAGTACAGGGTTTTCTTTTGCAGATGGTAGCTATAACAATAGCTCATCAACATGGATTTATATGGCTTTCGCCGACACCAGAGATGCTACCTTCTTTGGCGATACCAGCGGCAATGGCAACAACTGGACCCCCAACGGCATAAACAATACTGATGTCGTGCCTGACAGCCCTGTGAGTGGCGGTAACTTTGCTGTGTTAAACGAATTATCAAACAGCGATAGTGTCTCTTTAAAAGAAGGTTCACTGGAATTTACAGCGGATACAGCATCAAGAAATGTTCAAGGAACGATGGCTGTTTCTTCTGGCAAGTGGTATTTTGAGGCTAGAATGTTAAGCGGTGGTTCGGCTGGCAATGGTTATAATGTCGGGGTTGCAACGGCTGGATGTGCAAACATAACAACAAATCCCTCTGCCGCTTCTGGTGGCATACCATCCGGTGAAGCCTTAAATGCTGTAGATAGCAGACAATATTTTTATTCAAATGATGGTGGCTCAAACACTGCTACGTCAAACTCAACTGCGTTTGTGGCTGGTGACATTATTGGAGTTGCATTAGATTTAGATTCGGCAACGCAAACAGTTTCGTTTTATAAGAACGGTACAATCATCGGGTCTGCACAAACACTAGCGCATCAAGACGATACTTGGTTGCCGCATCTTTACAGTGCAAGTTTTACTAATACTCCACGGATTATGAACTTTGGTCAGGACAGTTCCTTCGCTGGCAACGAGACACCGCAAGGCAACACAGATGACAATGGCGTGGGTGACTTCTACTATGCGCCACCGTCAGGGGGCTTCCTTGCGCTGACCACTGGCAATCTGCCAGCCGCTACGATTACTGCGCCCGACGAGTATTTCAACACGGTGCTTTATACTGGCAACAGCACAACAGGCCATGCAATAACTGGTGTAAATTTTCAGAGCGATTGGACATGGATTAAACTTCGCAATGGTGCTTCTGGTCACAGGCTTGTTGATTCTGTTCGGGGTGTTACAAAATACTTAGATGTTAGCGGAACAGCTATAGAAACGACAAACACTGACAGGGTTACTAGCTTTGATAGCGATGGGTTTACATTAGGAAATTCAGCTACAGTTAATGGCTCATTTAACTATGTCGCATGGAACTGGCTAGCTGGCGGCACAGCAGTTACAAATACTGATGGCGATATTTCATCTCAGGTGTCAGCTAATACTGATGCAGGGTTCAGCATAGTCTCTTGGACTTCTAACGGCAGTAACGCTGACGGGGTTGGGCATGGGCTTAGTTCTACGCCTGAACTAATCATATACAAAGACCGTTCAGGTACCGGCAACTGGGCTTTATGGACAACTAAAATTGACGGAACAAATGATGTTGTTTTTTGGAACCTATCCACTTCTGGTCAAAATGTGCCATCTCAATATGGAAGCCCTAGTGCTACTACAATAAGTAATTATGGTTATACAAATGGAACTACTATGATTGCGTATTGCTTTCACAGTGTTGACGGTTTTTCTAAGATAGGCACATACGAATCGAATAATAGTACAGATGGGCCTTTTGTCCATACAGGTTTTGCTCCTGCATGGGTTCAGACAAAAGACTTTGATAGGGCGGCAATGGTTTGGGGTATGTTTGATAACAAGCGTGAAACTTTTAATGTTCGTGAAAACATGATGACAACGACAAATGCGGCAGAACCTTACGCCACGCAATCAGACATAGACTTTCTATCTAACGGGTTTAAGTTTAGAGACGGGCCTACTAGCTGGAACAACTATTTAACTGAAACATACTTTTATTGGGCTATTGCAGAAGCCCCGTTTAAAAAGTCTAACGCCAAATAGGAGAAGATTATGGCATGGAAATACGGGCATAAAATCATCCGGCTTGGTAGAGCTTGGACGGATAATGATGGCATACAGCACCCAGCAAATTGGGGTATCTGGTCAGACGAGCAGAAAACTGCCGCAGGGCTGGTGTGGGAAGCTGACCCAGCACCATACGACAACCGCTTCTGGTGGGATGCTGACACGCCTAAGAACATCAGCGATGTTAATGAAGTCGATGAGGATAATAATCCTATTCTGGACGGGAATGGCGACCAGCTAGTAACGCTGGGGCTGAAGAGCGTCTGGAAGAACATCACAAAGGAACGCGCTGGCAACCTACTATCACCGACAGATTGGATGGTGGTGAAGGCGGCAGAGGTTTCTGACTACACAGTGCCAGTAGATGTGACAACCTACCGTGCGGCTGTCAGAACAGCCTCTAACACGATTGAGGCATCCATTGATGCTACCAACTCTCACAGCGCCTTCTTGGCACTGCACGATACGCCAGTGGACGCTGATGGCAATCCCACAGGCAACGCACCAATCAATGATTGGCCTGCGGAGCTATAGATGGACGGAGATGCAATGATGTTCTGGAACATCGTCCTGACACTGGTTGTTGCCCCAGCACTGTGGGCGTTCAAGCAGTTGTATGGCGAGGTCAAACGAATCCAGATACTGCTCAATCAGACCCGCGAGACTTATGCTCGGCGGGATGATGTGCGTGAGGACATGGGGCAGGTAATGCAACACCTCAATCGCATAGAGGACAAGCTAGACAATCTCCTGATAAAGTAGGCCGCTATGATAGACCCCGCCACCATAGCCCTAGCCAGCACCGCTTTTGGGCTTATCAAGAGGGGCTTTGCGGCAGGCAGAGAAATCGAGACAATGGCAAAGGACGTATCCAGATGGATGGGTGCTTGCCACGATATAGAGAAGGCTCACGGCAAGGCTAAGAGCCGGAGGTTTGGCGGGTCTGTCGAGGAAGAGGCTCTGGAGACTTGGGCGGCGCTCAAGAAGGTGAAGCAACAGCGTGAAGAGCTACGACTTTATATGCTTGCCATCAACCCGCAGGCTTGGAACGAGCTAGTCCGGCTGGAAGGGCAAATCCGCAAACAGCGCATAGCCGAAGAGGCTGAGAGGCGCAGACAGCGTGAGGAAGTCTTTACATGGACGGCGGTAATTGCTGGCATTTCCGTGTTTATGATTATCGTGGTTCTGATACTGTCCAGAATATTCCCATAAAAAAAGGAGGCCGAAGCCTCCCCCTTTGAAGTGCGGCAACTAGGCCGCGCTCCTGTGTTTGTTTATGAACCGAGTTAGCTGGTTATATTCGCGCTGGTGCATTTTCAATTCCTCACCCTCCGAATCATCCAGCCATTCTTGCGAGATATACTGATGATGCTCGGCTTCTTTGACGATATAGGCGTCTGTGAACTTCTCGTTCACTTCCTCCATTGTGCCGCTTGACAGATGACCATCCTCAACATCAATTCTGCTGAACTGATAAACAAGCTGGTCACACTTGAAAGCGTCCTTAACTATTTGGCGAATTTTTGTCATTTGTCACTCCCTGACGTTTGACGTTGCCCCTCCGAAGAGGGTTTGTGGAACAGCCCACACCTTATTATATCACACTCTTAGCTAATAGTAAAGGAAATAATTTAGCTATTATTTTCATTTAGGGGGTTTACATACCTATTGTCTTAGCGTACAGTAATAAAATAGGGGGGGTATCCCCACAGTCAGAGGAGTGAAAAATGACTTATACAGTCGCTGAAATAAATAGCAAAATTTACTATATCAAAAACTACCTCGGAATTTTTGGTAGCACCATGACGCAAAGAAGCAAGCGCGAGTGGAAAAGAGACTTGCGCCATTATCAGGCCATGCTAAAGGAGGCTTCATGATGACCGAGTTTATTTGGAAAGATAATGATATGAAATTGTCAGATTTTAACCACGTTACGAAAATTGGTTCTGAAGAGATGTTCCATTATAAGAACTCTGAAACAGGCGGTACTCAGTTTTTTAAATATGGTCAGATAAGAGAACTTGGCGAGGTGGCCTTTAGCTTATGGAAGGCTGAATGTTCCCTTCAAAATTACCATCTCTGTGTGCCAGCGGGAGAGCCAGTGCAATCTGAAAAATTGACCGATTTTGAACAGCGTATTTTTTCTATCAGGATGCAGATAGAGGAGCTTCAGCAGGGGCTTGAAATGGTTAAGGATGAGTATGAGCGCTCAATGGCAGGTGATTAATATGAAGCCTATCTGTTGGAAACGATTTGATGTACGCTTTTCGGTGGGGGAAATTGATTCCCTCATCGAACAGCTTAACGAGCAGTTCCAATATGCTGACCATGCGGGGCAACCCATCAGCAGGGAAACGCTCAGAGCCTATGATAAGCTAGTCTGGCGCAGAAATTATATAGGAGGCAGAAATGTGGCTAACAACTTACAAGCACAAAATAAAGCAACGCCCAAAGCAAGGTGATTGGCTGGTGCAAATATTTGACGGCAGAAAATTAGTGCAGGTGATGCGCTTCGCTTCTTGCAATGCGGCGCTATCTTTTGTACAAAGGAGAGAGGACTGTCAGGGTTTCACTCCTTTCTGCTGATAGTCCTTTCCTCCCTGACTGC
>VMHT01082606.1_pt1 | contig 10783 bp, 14 predicted proteins | sample 4693611 | NCBI WGS metagenome assembly VMHT01 (sample SAMN12280063, study PRJNA550983) | marine metagenome | isolation source: seawater sampled from same location over 5 years 0.02-0.2 micron viral filtrate | place: USA: collected off the coast of southern California halfway between the port... ... | reverse complement strand
GACAATTATCTAAATATTGTGGTGAAGAAAAAGCAATGGAATTATTTGATCAGGTGATAGATAATTTTAAACGTTTCCACCCTAAACCAGAAGAAGTACAATGCTCAAATCCAGTTGCAGAACCAGATTTTATTAAACCATATTTCGGTTTACGTTTATTCCCTGTATGGCACGTTGGTACTGATTATTTACATGAAATAGGTAAAAATTGGTATGACTTTTTAGTTGATGGCGGTGTTGAATTTATTTGGGAAACCAAAGTTATAGATATTGATTTTGATAATCAAGAAGTACATATTGGATTAGGAGACGATTGGATAGATTATGATGAACTTATCTTTGGTGTAGGCAAATCAGGTATTGATTTTGGTAAACAATTAGCTGAAAAATATGATTTACCAACTGAACCTAAACCAGTACAAATAGGTGTTCGATTTGAAGCACCACAAAAACACTTTCAAAAATTAATTGATGTATCCTATGATTTCAAATTATATAGAAAATATGAAGATAAAGGTGTATCATTAAGATCATTCTGTACAAATAATAATGCTGCTTATGTTGCTGTAGAAGAAACGTATGGTGATCACAGCTACAATGGTCACGCTAAAAAAGATGAAGCATTCCGAAATGATATGACCAATTTTGGTATATTAATGGAAGTTAGAGGCATTGAAAAACCATTTGAATGGTCTAGAGATGTAGTTAAAAAATTACAAATAGATGGTACAGGATTATACTATAGCCCAACTAGAGAACCCTCAACTACATCAGAAGGTGTAGATGTATCAGCTGTTAAAGTAGATAGATTACATGAAATTGCTAAAGCAATGCAACCATATTTTTGGTATGTATTTGAATTTATAGAGGATATGAAAAAAGTATTCCCAACACTTAAGGATGATTGGGGTATTTATGTACCTGAAGTAAAATATCTATCACCTGAGCCGCTTGTCGATTATACCAATTTAGCACTCACTAAGTATCCTAATGTACACTTCGTAGGCGATGCTTTATCAGCTAGAGGTATAACGGTAAGCGGTGCACAAGGGACATATGTTGCTGAGTCACTTTTGGAAAATTAAAATATTTTTCGTATATTTACATCAAATAAAAAATTAGAACATGTCTGAATTTCCAAAAACAAGAAAATTAATAAAACCTGAAGATGGTACTATAGCTATAACGTGGGATAATAAACTACATAATTGGGACGGTCCTGCTTTATACCCTGAGGGGGATGAAAGGAAAGCTCAATATTTTCTTTATGGTATAGAATATTCAAGAGAAGATTGGAGTGAAAGAGTTAAACAAAGAGAAGGATTGCCTTGGTATAAAACCCCTTCTATATTAGCAGATAGAGGAGCAGCTAGAAATTAAATGAAAAGAAAAGCAGTTATAGTAAGCGGTTATTTTAACCCTGTACATAAGGGACATTTAGAATTGTTTAAAAAGGCAAATGAAATAGGAGATTTTCTTATTGTATTAGTTAATTCCGACCACCAAAGAAAACTAAAAGGTTCTAAAGAATTTCAAGACGAAAATGAACGTTTACAAATAATTCAATCTCTTAAATCTGTAGGGTATGCTTGTGTTTCAGTTGATAAAGATAAAACCCAAGTTGAATCATTAAAAATGATCTACCATAAATTTGGGGATGTGTTTGATTTAATATTTGCAAATGGTGGGGACCAAACAAACAAGACCATACCAGAAAGCTTGGTTTGTAATAAATTAGGTATTACATTGGTAGATGGGTTAGGAGATAAAATTCAAAGTAGTAGTTGGTTATTAAAAAAATAATATGAAAATAGGTTTATGTGGTACAATGAGTGTAGGTAAAACTACACTCGTTAACGCCTTAAAAAAATTACCTGAATTTAAAGATTATAAATTTGCTACTGAACGTAGTAAATATTTAAGTGATTTAGGTATCCCATTAAATACAGATTCAACATTAAAAGGGCAAACTGTATTTTTAGCTGAACGTTGTGCCGAACTAATGCATGAAAATATTATAACAGATAGAACAATATTTGATGTGATGGCATTTACTCAAAATGCTAAATCTATTCCATATCAAGATAAAGAAGCATTTGAGGAATATGCTAAGGAATTTATTAGAGAATATGATTACATATTTTACATTTCTCCTCGTGGGCTTGATATTGAAGATAATGGTGTAAGAGAAACAGATGAACATTATAGAGATATAATTGATTTTAGTATTACTACACTCATAAAAAGATATGGTCATAGGACTCAAAAAGTTGAAGAAATATCAGGATCTACAGAGGAACGAATCCAGCAAATATTGAATATTACAGGTCTTTAACATATTTATAATAAAACCTATTATAATGAAAAAATCTGAGTTAAAAGCCTTTATTAAAGAAGAAATTAAGTCTACACTTACTACAGAAGGTGTTTGGAGTAAAGGTGATGACACTGCAATTAGAGATTTTATCCTAGATGTAGAACAATTAAAAGATGACTACTATAATATTGTAGGTAGTGATGATGTATTTAATGGTTTAGATGCTGCCATTAATGCTGCCAATGAGTTAATTGCTATGAAAGAGGCAACATATAAAGTATCTGCAGATAAAGTAGATAGCATAAAAGATAAAGTTTCTGATGAGGATACTGTTGAAGTAACGGAAGAAGAGGATAAAGAACCCTCCAAAGCTGATCTTAAAGCAACTAAAGGTTTAGCTAAAGCAAAAGAAGAACTTGCCCAACTAACTCAACAAATGAAATCTTTAGCTCGTGATTACAAAAAAGCTGAAGGTGCTGAAAAAGAAAAAATTGTAGCTGATCTTAAAAAGAAAACAAAACTTAAAAAAGAATTAGAAGCTATTATAGATAAATAAAAAATGTTATGATTACATGGTTAAAAAGAAATTATCCATTATTTGTTATAGTAGGAGCATGTATAATAATCTTTAATTTTTTTGGTGAAAAAGAAGATTATGTAGGAGAATATAATGCTAAAATAAAAGCATTAGAACAAAAAGTCGATTCGTTACATCATATAAATGACGAGTTGACTTTTAAAATTGATACTTTAAACGTACAAATAACAAAATTAGATCAAGAACTCGATCTTAAAGATAATAGAATAAACAACTTAAGATATGAAATTAGCACTAAAGTTGATGCTGTTGATAACTTTAATAATAACGAGCTTGAAAGGTTTTTCACAGAGCGCTACAGACAGTACCTCGATTCAATTGCAAAAACCAATAGCGCGTCTAGTAATTAAAGATCTTATAACAGGAGATGGAGCTAAAAGTGAATTAGCTCTTACAATAGATAAAATTAAAATTTTAGAACAAAAAGTAATTCTAAAAGATAGTATTATTGGTAATTTAAACACCCAAGTAGGTAATTTTAATTCAATTCTTACTACTAAATCCGATCAATTAGTTCTATCTCAGGAATTATCTAAAAAATTAGAACAGGATTTACAAAAACAAAAGTTAAAAAATAAATTAACTATGGGGGCGGGTCTAATAGGAATAGTAGGAGCTGTACTTTTAGTAAAATAGTATGCCAGATCTTAAACTAGTAATAAAACAAGAATATCTTAGGTGTAAAAAGGACCCAGTTCATTTTATGCGTAAGTACTGTTATATACAACACCCCCAAAGAGGTCGTATACAATTTAATTTATACCCATTTCAAGAAAAAGTTTTAACATTAATGAGAGATAATCCTTATTCGATTATCTTAAAATCTAGACAGTTAGGAATTTCTACTTTAACCGCAGGTCTTTCTTTATGGTTAATGGTTTTTCATAAGGATAAAAACATACTTTGTATTGCTACAAAGCAGGAAACTGCTAAAAACATGGTTACAAAGGTAAAATTCATGTATGAAAATTTACCTTCATGGCTTAAAGTAGATGCAGACGAAAATAACAAATTAACATTAAGGCTAAAAAATGGATCCCAAATTAAAGCCACATCAGCGAGTTCAGATGCAGGTAGATCCGAAGCAGTATCTTTGCTACTAATTGATGAGGCAGCTTTTATTGACAATATTGGAGAAATTTGGGCCTCAGCCCAACAAACATTAGCAACTGGTGGTGGGTGTATAGCATTATCTACACCCTATGGTACTGGTAACTGGTTTCACCAAACATGGGTAAGAGCAGAATCTTCAGAAAATGATTTTTTACCTATTAAATTGCCCTGGTATGTCCACCCAGAACGAGACCAGGCATGGAGAGATAGACAAGATGAACTATTAGGTGACCCTAGAATGGCAGCTCAAGAATGTGACTGTGATTTTAGTACTTCTGGTGATATAGTATTTTATCCTGAATACATTGAGTATTATGAAAAATCTTATATTAAGGAACCATTAGAAAAACGAGGAGCGGATCAAAATTTATGGGTTTGGGAATCACCTGATTACACTAGGGATTACATTGTGGTAGCTGACGTTTCAAGAGGAGATGGCAAAGACTTTTCAGCATGTCATGTAATTGATGTAGCAAATAATGTACAAGTAGCAGAATATAAAGGCCAAATTGGTACAAAAGAATATGGTCATTTATTAGTAGGTTTAGCTACAGAATATAATGAAGCAATGTTAGTAATTGAAAATGCTAATATTGGTTGGGCTACTATTCAAGTTTGTATTGATAGAGCATATCCTAACCTTTATTATTCACAAAAGAGTGACTCCCCAAATGCTAGTTCGTACTTTGATAAATACCAAGACCATTCAAAAATGGTAGCTGGTTTTACAATGTCATCAAGAACTAGACCTATGGTAATAGGTAAATTTCAAGAGTACATTAGTGATAAGGGAGTAACAATACAATCAAAAAGATTGATAGAAGAAATGAAAGTATTTATTTGGCGTAATGGGAGAGCAGAAGCCCAAAGTGGGTATAATGATGATTTAGTTATGTCATTTGGGATCGCTATGTACATTAGAGATACAGCTTTAAAATTAAGACAACGAGGTTTAGATGCAACTCGAAATGCATTAAATAATATAACAGTAAATAGAACACAATATCAAGGTGGTTATTTTTCACAAGGAGCAGATAACCCTTACCATATAGATACAGATGGTGGAAAAGAAGATATTAGCTGGCTCCTATAGCAATATTTATAACAATAACTATATACAATGGCAGATAAAGGCTTATTTAGTAGACTACAAAGATTATTTTCAACTGACGTAATTATACGTAATGCAGGTGGAAACCAGGTAAAAGTAATTGATAGTAACACAATTCAAACTAGTGGTGAATTGCAAACTAATTCTTTAATTGATAGATATAATAGGATTTTTTCTACAAGTCCTTCTTCACTATATGGGTCCCAATTTAATTTTAATTACCAATACCTTAGACCCCAATTATACTCAGAATATGATGTGATGGATCAGGATGCCATTATTGCTTCTGCCTTAGATATCATTGCTGATGAATCAACATTAAAGAATGATATGGGCGAAGTACTATCTATTCGTTCCTCAAATGAGGATATCCAAAAAATACTTTACAACTTATTTTATGATGTTTTAAATATTGAATTCAATTTATGGTCGTGGATTCGCCAAATGTGTAAATATGGTGATTTTTTCTTAAAATTAGAAGTAGCGGAAAAATTTGGTGTTTATAATGTTATTCCTTACACTGCTTACCATATTGAAAGGCAAGAAGGATACAACCCAGAAAACCCATCTGAAATTCGTTATAGATATTCTCCTGATGGGTTAGTCAATACTAACTCAGGAATGTATAGAGTACCTGGTCAGTCTGGTACAGACAATTCGCCTGGTATTTTCTTTGACAATTATGAAATGGCTCACTTTAGATTAATTGGTGATACTAATTATCTTCCTTATGGGCGTTCATATGTTGAACCAGCTAGGAAATTATTTAAACAATATACATTAATGGAGGATGCAATGTTAATTCATAGAATTGCTCGTGCTCCTGAAAAACGTATTTTCTATATGAATGTTGGTGGTATACCCCCAAATGAAATAGATGCATTTATGCAAAAAACTATTTCAAATATGAAGCGTACTCCTTATATGGATCAAAAGACAGGTGAGTATAATTTAAAATACAACATGCAAAACATGATGGAGGATTTTTATATCCCAATTCGTGGAAATGATACAACAACTAAAATTGAAACCACCAAAGGTTTAGACTATGATGGCATACAGGATGTTGAATACTTAAGAGATAAGTTATTTGCCGCACTTAAAATTCCTAAAGCATTCTTGGGATATGATGAAAATATAGAAGGTAAAGCTACATTAGCAGCTGAAGATATTAGATTTGCCCGTACTATTGAACGTTTACAACGTATAATGGTTTCTGAGCTTAATAAAATTGCATTAGTTCACTTATACGCTCAAGGTTATAAGGATGAAGCACTGACCAATTTTGAAATTTCAATGCAAACTCCATCAATTATATTTGAACAAGAAAAAATTGAGTTAATGAAATCTAAAACTGAATTGGCTACTAATCTTAAAAATGAAGGTTTGTTACCTACAGATTGGATTTATGATAACATATTCCACCTATCAGAAGACCAGTATGATGAATAAAGGGATTTACAACGTGAAGATGCTAAACGTAAATTTAGACTAACACAAATTGAATCAGAAGGAAATGACCCAGTAGAAACAGGTAAGTCTTATGGTACCCCACATGATTTAGCTTCATTATATGGTAAAGGTAGAATGTATTCTGACCCAGGTAATGTACCTGATGGTTATGATACAGATTCAGATTTAGGTAGACCTAAAGACAGTATTTCAAACCATGGAAAACAAGATAGTAATTTTGGCAAAGATCCATTAGGTACTAAACGTATGAAAGATACTGACAAAAACGATTCATCAGATAGTAGAACAGACACTAATAAATCAGGTTTAGCTCTTGAAAATGCACAAACTACTTTATTAAAAAATAAAGATATGTTTAAAAAAATGAGCAAAAAGCAATTAGTTTTTGAACAAAATCAAGATGATACATCACTTTTAGATGAAAAACAATTAAAGGAATAACAATCTTTACATATTTATAAATAAATATATTTTTTGATGAAAATTAAACACTCTAAGTACAAAAATACGGGAATTCTTTTTGAACTGTTAGTGCGTCAAATTACTGCGGATACATTAAAAGGTGGAGACTCTCCAGCTATTGATATATTAAAGGAATACTTTGTAAAAACTTCTTTAGGCCGTGAGTATAAGTTGTATGAATCAGTATTAAAATCTAAAGTTTTAAATGAAGGAAGAGCAAATATGGTAGTTTCTACTATTTTAGAATCTTCTTCAAAATTTAACCGTACCTCGTTAAGAAAACAAAAGTATAATTTAATCAATGAAATTAAAAAACATTATAATATAGATGTTTTCTTTGGTGCTAAAATTAAAAATTATAAAGAATTAGCTTCATTATATACCTTAATTGAAGGGTATAATTCAGAAGGAGCTAGTGATTCCCAACAAATAATAGATAATAAAGTAACTTTATTAGAACATTTAACTAAACAAGAAGTTAACACTGAAGAAGTTAAAGAGGATGTTTTAAAAGAATTCCAAACTTATGATAAAGATTTAAGAATTCTTACTTATAAAGTATTATTAGAAAAATTTAATTCTAAATACGAAAATTTATCTACAGAACAAAAACAAGTACTTAAAGAATTTATTAATTCAGTAGATTCAACTCCTGGATTAAGAGGTTTTTATAATAACAAAATAGATGAATTAAAATCTATTTTAAATGAAGAAGCTAAAAGTATTAAAGATAAAGCTACCCAAATTAAAATTCAAGAAGTAGCTAAGTATTTAGTTGAATTAGATAAAACAGCTAAAGTTTCAAATGATAATTTAGTTGATTTGTTACAATATTACGAACTAGTTAAAGAGATTAAGGTAGCAAATGCCGCATAAGTATAAACTTAAAGAAGCAGAAGTAGGAGACACTAAAGTAGTAAATGGTGTTAAATATACAGTTAGGGATATAGATCCCGAAACTGGATCTATTTCATGGAAAGTTGATTATGTTCCTGCATTTGATTCTACATTTAAGGAATTTCAAGAATTAAGACAATTTATGACTAAATTATCTCGTGAAACTAAAGACGAGACAATTGATTCAATTGCTAAAGAAGTTCGTGAATTATTTAATAAATATAGAACCCACCTCAGAAAAAATTATTCCGAAGAATATAAAAAAATGACTATGACTGAAGAAGAAGTAGAAGAAATGTCTACTTCTGCTGGTGCTGGTTCATATTTAACTAAATATGCTTTTAAATTACCTAAAAAGCAAAAAGAAATTGTGCCTGAAGGGGTGGGTGCAACATTAGGACCCGGCCCTAAAGCAACCGAGGATGGTGTAAAAGATAATTATTATGTTAAAAAGTTTAAATATAAATTAGTACCAAAGGACAAAAATGGAAATTATGTCCAAAAAGGTAGTGGTTTGGAAGTAAAAAACTTTTAATATGTATAAGTATAAATTAAAGGAGCAAGAAGATAAAGTAAAAAAATTTCATGAAGAAAGAATCATGGCATTTGATACTTTAGAAGCTCGTTTAGAAAATATAAAAAAATTATTACGTCAAGGTAAAATTGAAACAATAAAATTCTACAGAGAAAACCCAAAAAGTTATGCTGTAGATAAACCAACAGATCTAATTGACGATTATATAAACGATATTGAAACATTATTAAAATCAGAAGAATGAAAAAAGCAGAAAAGTTATTTAAGGATTTACTAAATGAAAATTTAGGATATGTTGACCTTAAACCTATTAACCAAATAGAAGCTACCCCTAAAACAGATTTTGAAAATAAATTTGCTGCATTTTTAGCTGAAGAAGCTAAAGTTGAAGAAAAAAAAGTAACTAAAGAAGTTGAAGAAGTAGCTGAAAGTAATTTTGATTATAAGGATGAAAAAAACCTAGATAATCAAATTGGTCAAGAAGTAATGAATGGTGTCTACTTTGAAGCTAAACAAAACCCAGATAAAACAATTGAGGAAATTAAAGAAATTGTAGCTAAAAACTTAGCTAAGGATGGTCAATATTATATAAAAAATGCTGCTTTTGGTGTAGAAGGAATTGGATATGAAGATACAGAGTTGGAAGAAGTTTCTGGTAATTATGCTGCTAGTGGATATTCGGATAAGCTTAAAAAAGTGGTTAAAGAATCTTTAATGGGAGGAGTAGTAACCTCTGGTAATCCTAACTCTATAGCTGCTCAACAAAATGAAGTAGTAAAAGAAGTAACAAGTGAAGTAGAAGAAGGATACGGAGCTGAAGAATACGAAAAAGGTAAAGAAGCTGGAGAAAAAGAAGAAAAGAAAAAACTGTCCAAAAAAGCTAAAAAAGAATCACTTGATACTGAATTAGCTGAAATTGATAAACAAGCGAACATCGTGGCTTTAGAAGCGAAACTAAATAAAATCGATGAAGTTATTGAGGGTAAAGTAAGCCGCATTAATATGGTTTCTGAAGACGAAAATTTGGCCGATTTAATGGACAAGAAGAAGTTAAAAGAAATGCAAAAAGGAGTCAAAATCTTAGAAAAAAGAAAAGCTAAGATGGAGAAAATGTATGAAAAAATGGCTGGTAAAAAATACCAAAGAGAAGAAATCGTTGACGAAGAAGTAGTTAACGGTGTTGAAGTTGAAGAAGTAGAGCTAGATAATGAATAGATCACTACTTATAGAAGTAAATACTTTTAAACCTATTTCTTCATTAACCGAAGGCGTTAATAAAGAAAATGGGAACTTATTAGTTGAAGGTGTTTTAGCTACTGCCGAAGTAAAAAATGGTAATGGTAGGTATTATTCTAGGGAGCTATGGCAACGTGAAATGGATAAGTATGGTGAACTTATTAAAGAAAGACGCGCTATGGGGGAATTAGACCACCCAGAATCTTCAGTTATAAATTTACAAAACGTATCCCATATAATTTCAGAATATTGGTGGGATGGAGATAACGTAATGGGTAAAATAGAAATTTTACCAACCCCTTCAGGAAATATACTTAAAGCAATTATTAAAGCAGGTGTAACAGTAGGTGTTTCATCTCGTGGTATGGGGTCATTAGAACAAAATGGTAATGTAATGGAAGTACAAGATGACTTCGAATTATTGTGTTGGGATTTCGTTTCAACACCTTCTAACCCAGGCTCTTATATGCATACTTTAAATGAAGGTAAAGGGGCTGTTATCTATGATTATACTAACATAAACAACATTGTACGAGAAATCCTTTGTTCAAAAGGTTCTTGTCCTATAACTTAACCCCTCTAAATTTAACCAATTTAGACCTAAGCCCTCTTTTAAGGGCTTTTATATTTTTCCAAAATACTCATATACGTATAACCATAATATGCCATCTCTTATATGGCATCGATAAACAAATTATTCCCTATTACGGTTCCTAATAACCGTATTTCACAAATTTAAATTTTGCGATTATGTCAAACAACAGAGATTTGCTCAAAGAAGCAATTGCTGATGCTAAAGCAGTAAAAGAAACTGCCATAGCAAACGCTAAAGCTGCTTTAGAAGAAGCATTTACCCCTCATTTGAAATCTATGTTAGCCGCTAAATTGGAAGAAATGGACAAAGACGAAGACATCGACGAAGGATACGATAAGTATGAAGAAGATGACGTTAAAGAAGAAGTTTCTGAAGAAGTAGAAGCAGTAGAAGAAAATGAAGAAGTAACTGAAGCTGAAGAAGTAGAAGAAGCTAAAAAAGAAGAG
>VMHT01116124.1_pt1 | contig 10784 bp, 12 predicted proteins | sample 4693611 | NCBI WGS metagenome assembly VMHT01 (sample SAMN12280063, study PRJNA550983) | marine metagenome | isolation source: seawater sampled from same location over 5 years 0.02-0.2 micron viral filtrate | place: USA: collected off the coast of southern California halfway between the port... ... | reverse complement strand
CTTCTAAATTCTATATCACCCCAACTACTTGCATAATGAGTCTTGCCATTACCTAATGCTCTTATTGCAGCTAGCGTAACATTTGAAGGAGTATCAAAATCTGGATCACCTATTTCAAGATGAATCATTTTTTTACCTTCGCTCTCTAACTTTTTAGCGCGATCAAGATATTTAAACATAGGTTGTCCATCTATGTTCATTGCAGCTTCAGATATTTTTTTCATACAAATAAACTCATAAATCCATCTACTACTTCGCCAATATACTTAATTTGTTCTTCTGTTATAACTGGACTTGTTCCATGAAAGTAAGTATTCAACATAACATGAGTTGCAACTGGAAATTCATTCTTAGCCATATCTGATGGCATTATATGATCATAACCAGGTTGCAGCATTATATTTCCCCCAAAGTAAGTTCTTGTTTGTATCTTAGATTCTTCTAAGTAATCAACTATATCATTTCTTTTGAATGGAGCACCTTTCTTTATTGTTATAGGAAAAGCAAACCAACTTGGATTAGACTTTTCAGTTGCTCTTGGTAGATGAAAAAACTCTTCATACTTTTCATATATGTTATACAGTAATGTAAAGTTCCTTCTTCTTAATTCATGTATCTTATCTAACTTTTTTAACTGTTCAAGACCCATTGCACCTTGCAACTCAATTGGTTTTAAATTATATCCAATCTCTTCATATACATATTTGTGATCAAATATTTCACCAGGCAATGAAGGTATCCATTCAGAAAATCTTTTATTACAGGTTCCACATTTTAGAGCATTAGCTTTTGGACCAACACAATAACAACCACGACCCCACTCTCTAAAAGATCTTACAACTGTTTCTAATGTTTCATCTTTACAAGCTACAAACCCACCTTCACCCATAGTCATATGATGTGCTGGATAGAATGAACAAGATGCCATCTCTCCATATGAACCAAGAGGTCTACCATCATATGTTGAACCTAATGCATCACAACAATCTTCTAACAATATAAGACTGTATTTTCTAACTAAGTCCATTAGACGATCCATGTTTGGTGGATTACCTAATACATGAGCAAATGTAATAATTCTAATATCAGGATTTTGGATTAACTTTTTTTCTACTTCATATAAATCTAAGTTTAATGAATCTTGTTCTATATCAACAAAGACTGGTTCCATCCTGTGTTGAAGTATTGGATTAAGCGTTGTAGGAAAACCAGCTATAGGTGTTAGTACTTTTGTACCATCTGGAAACTCAAATGTTCTTTTAGACTTTAATGCGGCCATCATAAGAAGGTTAGAGCTTGATCCGGAGTTAGTTAAGACTCCATATTTCTTATCAAACTGTCTTGGAAATAACTTTTCAAACTTCATACACTTCTTACCCATTACTAACCAACCATCAAGTAATGATTCTATAGCAGAAGTTATTTCACTGGAATCAAAATAAGGACCAGCATACTTCACCATGTCCTTTCCTGGTTCCCATTTTTCTTCTTTATTATCTAATAATTTTTTTACCGACTCAAGTATTTGTTCTTTCATGTTTACCAATATGCAAAGTTAGTTTCTAAGTTCTTATATTTTTCTCTATTGTTAGCCTCATCTATCTTCAAAGGATATTTCCAATATTCATTGTATAGATTTGACCAACCACTATGACCAGGAACCTTAGTCCATCTATAACCTAAGATACCAAAATATAATTGTAGCACACCTCCAGTCTGAATACCAACCTTACCCTTATTTTTTGCATGTTGTGCATAGAATGGGGCTGATGAAGAACAACCAGCTAATAAAACATCGTAGTCATATTCATCTATTTTTTGAATTATTTTTTCAACTGATTGTACCCATGTATTACAGTCAGCAAGTTGTCTATCATCCATTGAAGGATGGTAAGGAGATCTAATACAATCAACTAATTCAAACGGAGCAATAAGTTCTCTTTTATCACCCCATATCTTATCAATATTTTTCCACTGCTCCTTCATTGTTTCACAATGTGTAGAAATAGCTAAAACTTTTTTATCCTTTAGATACTTTGTCCATGGATTCTCTAAAGGTTCATTGTGTGCAGATGAATAACCAAACAAACCTCCTGGATCCATAATGTAATGATTATGAGGACCAGCAAACTTATATGGAACAGTACTACAATGTTCAAAAAATTTACCATTTAAAACATTACCTGATATATCTACTACGCCAAGTATATCACTTCTTAACATACATTTGTAAACTCTTGGAATTATCTCAGACATGTAATATCCAACATCACTAGGATACATACCACCTTGCAGTAAACAGTCTTCGTTTAATATTTCAGGTGATATAGTTTTATTTTGAAACACACAATCAAGAATATATCCAACTGTATTATCTAATCTTATAGCACTGAATGATTTATTACTTTGTAGTTTTTCACTAAGCACTTTGTTAATTTTTAAAAAGTCAACTATCATTTTTTGTAGTATTCTGCAAGCTGGTTGATATCGCCTTTTATCATACCAAAAGGCTTTTGTATTTCTTCAGGAAGTGCGTTATAAAAATTATGCATCTCCACTTCTGCTTGTGGTTTACTATAATTAGTTTCTTGTGGATGCTTAACAGTATATTGATAATCTCTAAGTACTGGTCTTTTCATTATATATGCTAACGCTGTGTATATTATATCAAAACTCCAACCCATCTTATATGGTTCAAAGTCTATCTTTCTTTTTACAGCCTCCATAAGAATGTCCTTATGAATCATCCAACAAGTACAATCAGGATTAGCTACCATCTTTAAATTTTTATCTGGTATGTTAAACATATCAAGATCAGTTCTTTCTGACACATACCATGTGTAATCAACATTAGGAGCATATATGCCCCACTTATACTTCTTAAAATATTTCAAAGCAGATTCATATATAGGTTTCCAATCATTAAAATAACAATCAGCTTGTATGTGAAAAAGTATATCACCATCAAACAATTCTAATGCTTTCATAAACTGCGCAGTAAAGTATCCATCATTACCTATGTTATGCCACTCAGCTTGATTATTTTCTTCATCACTGTTGATGACAATGCCTTCTTCGCCAATTAATTTAAGTTGTTCTTCTTTTGTCTTAACCATTTCAAAATGTGTCTTACCTTCTTTCACACCTGGCCAATTAAATATAAATGTTTGTATTTTCATTTTCTTTTATTGACCTTATTATAAACAATTGATTCAAACCAATTTAAGAAATTATTATAAAGAAGATAATCAGGTAATACACCACCTGTAAATTTAGGTTGATTAACTGTCCATTCATAAAAAGCATCATTTTCATCTACTTTTTTAACATAATCAATTGCTTCATCAAAATCATTAAAGTTATGTACGTTAATAAAGGCCTTTGGGTTAAAATCAGATTCAATAGTTTCACTGCCCCAGTATATTGGAACTGTGCCTGCTAGAAAAGCATGAAGTATTTTTTCAGTAACATAACCTGGATGACTATAACTTTCAAAACATAAATTAAATTTTCTCTTAGATAAAAAATCTATTTTAGCTACTTCACCTTCCAAATTACCTTCAATATTTTTAAACAATGAACCACCGCTATCTATTTTTTTATATTCAGTTAATTTATTATAAAAAACTCTTCTATCTTTTGGTTTAGAATTTTTAACTACAAATGAACAAAAATCTGTTTTAGGTTTTACGTTATTTTTTAAGATTGAATTTTTATCATAATCTGATTTATGAACATGTTTAAGTGCCCACAAATAAATTACCCATAATGGTAACCTATAATGCCAAGGACTGTAGTTATGATCAAAACTAATTGCGTAATCACATTCATAATCTGAAGGTCGTTGATTTTCACCAGTATAAAATATTTTAGTAACTTTATCTCTATCAAAATTTAAATTATCATTGCCAAAATTTCTATCACCAAATATTAAAAAATCTGGTGTATCTTCTTTGACAATTTCTACATCAAACCGCATACTTAATACATGATTAAAGAAAGCTGCTAAGTGATCATGTGTATCTGTAAATCCAAGTTTTAATTTTTTCATAATGTTTTGTATAAAGAGTTTACAATGTTTTTAATATCTTCATCATTTCTGTCTGTTATGTTTAATATTGGCACAGCGTTATACTTGCATTTAATTTTTAAACCATTAGACATTGTTTCTTTAATATCATCATAATCTTTATGTTTAGTATTAAATGATACAAATGTTTTATCTTTGTCCATATAGTTATCATACGTTTCACAGAATACAAATGGGCCAGAGTTCTTACCAACAATAACATTAGCGTAACTGCTTAAATATGATATCTCTTGCAAGTCAGGATCTTGTTTAGTATCTATAATGTCAGAAGTATAACTTATGTTTTTTTCTTGTTCTAAAATTTGATTAGTTAATATAAACCAAATGTCTGGATTTTTTTCAGCTATCTCTTTTATTTCCTTATCGATATTAAATGTAAACGATTGCGTAGATGCTGGTTTATTATTACATATCAAAACTTTTTTACTATGCTCATTTTTTAGTTTTTTATCTATGTTATCTTTTGCTTTTTGATTGATCTTATTAAAGTCAATACGAGGAAGATAATGTTCTTTATTTTTGTTTAGCTTCAAATCAGTTTCAAAAAACTTATTGATACCTTTGTAAAGATTTGTCCATTGCTCATGTAGTGTATGCATATTGATACCGCCATGTTTGCAAAATACATCCCACTGACAACCAACCCATGTGTTGATATAAAGAGCATCTTTAGTTTTCATCAATGCTTTTTGTTTATCTAATAGAGCAGGTGTCTTTTGTGCTGAAGGACCAATACCTATTTCTTGTAATATACTTTCTGGATTACTGTGCCAATATTCAAACTCAACATCAGGGAGTTTATTCATTACTTCTTTAACAAACTCTTTACTTGTATGTAAATCACCTCTATGATAGTGATTGAAAAAAACTATCTTATTCATTATCTAAACCTTTATAAAGTTTTACTGAGTCTTCTTTTAATGACCTACCAGTTGTTATAGCGTTGTCTACCATTGCATTGATTGCTGCTACATACTTTGGTCTTTTTATTTTAAAACATATATCTATTTTACGTTTAAGATCTGCTATCTCTTGATCACTGGTTGCTGCTTGTATTGCATCTTCTAACATCCATGTTCTAATATGAAGTATTGTTAACTTCTCTACAGTCTCACCTAGACTATCTGTCTCTATAAACTCAGGAAGGCCTGCTATTCTGTTTGTTGGATTTTCGTTTACTTCTGTTAGTGTTTGATTTGTTTGACTTTTGATTATCTCTTCTAGTTTTTCTGCTATCATAAAATTCCTTTAATAACGAATTAAGTTTTTCAAAATATTTGTAATCTACAAAATGATTATTACCAATGTATACACCATTGTTATGTAATATATCAACATTACTCATTTTGCTTACTCTTCTTACACCTGACATTTTATAATCTTTTAAGAATGGTTGTCTCAAAAGATTGCCACTAACTATAGGTCTATATTCTATATTATTATCCTTAAATAACTTTTTTAAATCAATCATTGTTTGTCTTTCTTTACAAACAAATGGTAAACAAAAACTACTATTACCAAGATTATCATGTATAGGATAAAATATATCCTTATAACTTGTAAGCATATTACAAAACATTGTATGGTTTATCTTTCTTCTTTCAACCATATCAGATAATCTTTTAAGTTGACGAATGCCAAGTACAGCTGATATTTCATGGTTTCTAAAATTATATCCATCTGTCATAAACAAAAACTGTTTATCTATCTTATTCCAACGTTGTGCATGTTTACTAAAGTATAATGATTCTCTAGCCATACCATGACTTCTTTTCATTTTCATTAAGTCATAAAGATCTTTATTGTTAGTTGATACCATACCACCTTCTATAGTTGACATATGATGACCAAAGTAAAAACTAAATGTTGCACCCAAACTATTAGATCCAACCTTAGTATTGTTTATAGTAGCACCATGAGACTCACATACATCATCTATATAAATTGCTTTTGGTAATATTCTTTTTATGTTAGACACTCTAACTGGAAAGCCAAGTAAGTGAGTAGTAAATACCATTTTGATATCATGCTGTTTAGCTATTGCCTTAACTTGATAAAGATCAAAACTAAAGTCTTTCAAATTGATATCACAAAAGATAGGTTTTAATCCTAACTGTATGATTGGTGCAACATTAGTCACCCATGTGCATGCAGGCACTAAAACTTTGTCACCATTCTTTAGACCATACATTTCTTTTACAGCAGCTACTAACAAAAGATTAGCAGTACTACCACTTGATACAAATAAAGAATATTTTGAACCTAACCATTTATTCCAATTAGATTCAAATTGCCTTACTTTATCACCATTAGTAAACTTCTTTGCTGTCATTGCAAAGTAAGCCATACTTAATCTATCACCCATAGTGATAGTTTCACCCATCAAAGGCCATCTCATAATTTATTATCCACGTACCATTTAATTGTTTTTTTCAATCCTTGTTCAAATTCTACCTTAGGCGACCAACCCATGTTAAATAACTTTGAATTATCCATAACACGTTTAGGTGTACCATTTGGTCTTGTTGTATCCCAATCCAAGTAACCTTCGTATCCAACTAACTCCTTTATTAAGTTAGCAAGATCTTTAATCTTAATTTCTACATCACTGCCAACATTTACAAATTCTTCTTCGCTGTAAGTGTTCATTAAAAACACACATGCATCAGCTAAGTCATCTACATATAAAAATTCTCTTGTAGGAGAACCATCACCCCAACATACAACCTTTTCTTCATTCTTTATCTTAGCATCAAACATCTTTCTAATCAAACCAGGAATAACATGACCATGTTCTGGAATAAAGTTGTCTTTTGGTCCATATAAATTAGCAGGCATAACACTTATAGCATCAAAGTTATATTGCCTTCTATAGAATGCACACATTCTCATTCCAGCTATCTTAGATAAAGCATATCCTTCATTAGAAGGCTCCAGAGGACCTGTCATAAGACTTTCTTCTTTAATTGGAACTTGAGCTACTTTTGGATATATACAAGCTGAACCAAGGAACATAAACTTTTTAACACCGTTTTGATATGCTGCATCTATTACATTTGATTGGATCATTAAGTTATCATAAATGAATTCTGCTGGATTAGTTTTGTTCCAGTTAATACCACCAACTTTTGCTGCAGCTAAAAAAACATAATCTGGTTTTTCTTCCCAGAAAAAAGATCTTACATTTGTTTGGTCTCTTAGATCAAGTTCACTTTTAGTCCTGCCAATAATATTTTCATAACCATTCGCTTTGAGGTTTCTTATAATTGATGAACCAACTAAACCTCTATGTCCTGCAATATAAATCTTATCATCTGTATTCATATATAAGTTATCCCACACATTTCATCTACTAATTGTTGAAAACTATATTTTGGTTTCCAATTAAGTTCACTACGAGCAAGTGTTGAATCACCAAGCAATGATTCTACCTCTGCTGGTCTAAAGTATTTAGGATCAATTCTAATTATTATTTTTCTACTTATCTTATCTCTACCAACTTCATTTAATCCTTCACCTTCCCATTCTATATCAAAACCAAACTTAGGTGCACAACGTTCCACAAACTCTTTTACTGAATACTGCTCACCTGTAGCTATGACATAGTCTTTTGGTTTATCTTGTTGTAACATTAACCACATAGCTTCAACATAATCTTTTGCATGACCCCAGTCTCGTTTTGCATTTAAGTTACCAAGGTATAAACAATCTTCATGTTTTTGTCTCACTTCATACAAACCATTAACTATTTTTTTAGTTACAAATGTAGCACCTCTTCTTGGTGATTCATGATTGAATAATATTCCACTACACGCAAACATTTTATAAGATTCTCTGTAGTTCTTTATAATCCAATAAGCATATAATTTAGCTACTCCATAAGGACTTCTTGGATAGAACGGTGTAGTTTCTTTCTGTGGTACTTCTTGTACAAGTCCGTACAGTTCAGATGTAGATGCTTGATATATTTTTACACATCTTAAATCAAGTAATCTTACTGCTTCTAAAACTTTCAATGTACCAAGTGCATCAGTCATTGCTGTATACTCTGGTGTTTCAAATGAAACCTTAACATGGCTTTGTGCTGCCAAGTTATATATTTCATCTGGTTGTGTTCTTTTAATTATATCTGTTAGTGACAATGAATCTGTTATGTCACCATAATGTAATTTAAGATTCTCATTGTGATATATGTGATCTATTCTTTTTGTATTGATAGATGAACTTCGTCTTATGATGCCATGTACCTTGTATCCTTTTTCTAAAAGGAGTTCGGCCAAGTACGATCCGTCTTGGCCGGTTATTCCTGTTATAAGAGCTGTCTTCATATAGGTTGGACTTCCACTGTAGGTTGATTAAGATTATCAAACTTCTCTTCACGAGAACTATTATCTTTTTTATTATCCGTCAACCTACGAGCTTCGTCAACTTGTATCTTTAACATTACGTAAGCTCTATATCCACCCTTTTCTTTGAAGACTTGTAAATGCTCTCTCTTAAAGAAACCTATAGCTTGTCTTACTCGAGTCTGTTGTACTCTATCAGTTTCTTCTTCAACATCTTTTACACCTACACCAGATTCCACGGAAGAAGATCTAGTTAAAGAATCAACATCAGTCCTAAGTTTCGAAGCTAAATGCACTTTAGCTACCATCATTGCTTTATCAATAGCAAATTGCATGTCTTTAGAAGTCTCGGTAGCGACTGCAGTAATAAACTTTTGGTCACCATTCTCAGGCTCTAAAAACCACTCGGGTATCTCACCTTTGCTTTTTTCAATCTCTGTCATACCATTATTAAAGGGATTAACTTTACTAACAGTACTACAACCAGCTAAAACAAACATTAACAAAATCATAATATATTTCATAATAACTCCTAAAAGTGTATTGATACTAAAGTACCAATTCCAATCCAAGACACAAGACCAATACTAATTACCGCATAAACTATAACAGCAGTCTTAACTCCTAGCCAAGTGAGTTTTAAGTCACTTGGCTTTTTAATAGTAGTTGTATTCATTAAGCAGCCTCCGCATATTCAATAGCACTCTGTAAAGCCTTATCTTTACGTTTACTATTAGTACCATACCAAGCAGAAGTTAGCCTAGCGTCACGATCACGACCTAACTTATGATCAGTTACATAAGTTACAGTATTGAAAGCATGCCACCAAGAACCTCTCTTGAACTTAGCTCCAGGCTGTGTCTCTAAACTACTAACACATTCCTTAGCTTGACGAGATATAGCATTAACACGATATAGACCTTTCTCTACAATATTCTTTCTTTTCTCTTCATCATAAGACATAGAAGGAAAGATATTATTGAAGTACTCAAGAAGATCAGCTTTCTTAAATCTCTTGTTACCAAGAAACTCAGCCTTCTCTTTATATACATCCAACTGCTCCTTAGCAATACCAAGAGTAGATTTAACTTCATCAGGATTGAAAGCAGACCTATGTGATACTTTTACTGACGAGGCAGACTCTGAATCAAGAGCGAAGGTAAGAGTGTTATTACACACAACGCGAATGGGAGTAAACCTGACGTCGATACTACGACCAAACTCATGAGGGTTACTAAAAAGAAGGTATCCATCTATTTTATCTCCACCAAAGATTTCAAATGATTCGTTAATCTTAGCCATGGCCCAAACTACTTTGCCACCTTTCAAAGATCCAGCTGTATGCATTTGCATATCGCCAGCTTTAACAAAATCATCAAAGAACTTAAAGGCCTGTAAGTTCTGTACAGGGTTCCATTCGTCAGACACAACAGTCATTAACTTATTGTCACTAGCACGAACGATAGCTCTTTTTCTAGTCTGTATCATCTTATCGCCAGACTCATAAAAAAGAGGACGACTCTCAACCTCCCAATCTAAACCTGCAGTCTTTAACATCTGCTCAGGAGATAGGTCTGAAGGTACTTTTTTACCAAGACCGTGCCAAGGTTCTTCACCAGCGTAAGCCATTGCTGCTTCACCGTTTACCATTTCCAAATCATGCATTACAATACTCCTTTATTTGATTACTATATATATTATTATACTTGTTCTTTTGAAAATAACAACGGGATGTTACTATGAAATATATTATTATTGGATTGTTACTTGTATCGTTTTCTGTGGATGCAGTGCCTCCACCAAGAGGTATTGATCCTGTTGAAGCTAAAAAGAGAGAACGAAAGCAGAAAATAGAAAGAGAGAGAGCAAGACGTGACTCTATTAACTGTTACATTACGGAAAGAAAAAAATTAGATGGTGGAGGATTTAATTGCATTTATAGATGTCCAATGAAGTTCAATACTAAAACTCGTAAAAGAGAATTTAGAGTTGAAAACAATAATGTTGGACCTGGTTTTAGTTGTCCATCAGTCATGAATGTTCTAAGGAGATAGAATGATTAAGTTTATTAATATAGTTGTAATGCCAATATGGATTTTTCTTTTTATATGGTTGTTTACTGCTACAGCATTTGCTGGTAATGCAAAAATAGGTGAGATGAAGTTTAACATGAATTGCAAACAATGTCATGGACCTGCTGGAATGGGTATGGCAAGTTTTCCAAAGGTATCTGGAAAAGATACATCATACACTATTGGTAGATTAAAAAAATATAGAGCAGGTGAAGAGATAGGACCAAACTCTGCATTGATGATAATGATAGCAAAGTCATTATCAGATAAAGATAT
>VMHT01173723.1_pt1 | contig 10785 bp, 10 predicted proteins | sample 4693611 | NCBI WGS metagenome assembly VMHT01 (sample SAMN12280063, study PRJNA550983) | marine metagenome | isolation source: seawater sampled from same location over 5 years 0.02-0.2 micron viral filtrate | place: USA: collected off the coast of southern California halfway between the port... ... | reverse complement strand
TCAGTGGCGACCGAACTTCCTGGCGATATAGCGCTAAGAGAAACACTTTCGACTCCAGATGAGTCATCTTTCCAGCGAAGAATTTGAGACGCTATAGGCTCATCTAAAGTGACAGGGAGGGGGGCTATTGTAGTATCTGATAACTGAAGGTATCTACCCTGCCCACCATCAATCTCTTGTATTACTGCCCATATTCGATCAAAGTCGGAATTAACCTCATCGGATAGAAAGTCTCCGCTGTTCTGGTAGTCCGTCAATCTTTCTTGGGCTGTTGATCTGTAAATGGTAATTATATCGCCTGTAGTAGCGCCAACGACCAAAGTTACTGTGCCGCCGCTCTCATTCCCCACGCCTGTTAAAGTGTAGTCAGTTGATATGGCTAATCGCATGTCACCTTTAAAGACCGAAATATCACCAGTAGATATAATCTCAAAGTTGTAATTAAAAACAGTCTGCCCACCTGTAGCGGTGTACTGGTTTCGTGTTGGGTTATTCTGTATGGTCATTGTGTTATACCCTTATGTATATTTTCTTCAGCGGCATCAATCCCGCGTCTAAGATAAAGTAAGTTCTGAAACGGCAACATTCGCCTAAGATTAGAGGTGTCGCTTTCTTTCCACTCGTTCTCATCAAGTCCCGCCCTAGCCACACTAAACCCTGTGCTTAATAAGCTACCGTATGTTGGCCCCAATATAGCCTCTGTCTCATTTCTGCTAGAAAATCTTGACGCTGGCTCTGCTATACCGATTAGACCCCGAAGCCCAAAACGATTACCGCTAACCTTTTCGGCAGTATTTGAAGCCTCCATAATAATACCTAAAACGCCGGAGCGGTCTATTCCTTCTGCTACCCATACTCTAGGATCATCACTAATATCTCTACCAGCGTTCCACTGCTTGAAAGCGTAAACCATAGACCCTAGCGTTACCATTGATAGCATCCCGCCAACGGCGTTAACCTCTTGACCTTGCGCGATAGAAAGCAAGGTTCTTTGTGTTGATGAGAGCATGAACGACCTAAACTGTAACAAGGTCTTTCCCATATCCCGGGACATAAACAATGGCTTTTCTTGCCCTGGTATAATGATAACTCTGTCCGATTCTTTTCTAAGCGCAGCAGCCCAAGCAAAGGCCATTTCTTGATCCTCCCATTTTTCAGGGTGAAACAATCTTGCTCCGTTATTCTTCTCGCCATGCTTCTTGGCTAAAGCGTATATTTTATTAGCCTCATCTTCAGTTAACCCAAGACGGCTAAGGCGATTGTCAAACTTTCCTTTTGCAAGATCATCATAAACCCTAGCCTGCATAGAAAGGGCGTGAGCTGTTTTCATCGTATCATTCCATTGATTCATCAATGAAAGATGACCAAACTTACCAGATACATATTCGAGGCCACGCTCGAATTTAGTATTACCCATAGCGTAATTATTAATGTCTGCCATAGCTTCAACACGACCAGACGTTATAGTTTCGAGAGCCGTTCCCATATATCTAAATTCATTCTTTACTTTAGCGTCAAGCTTAAACTTGCTTATATTTCTTACTAGCGGACCAAGTCCATCGCCAAATGCTCTTTGAAACCCTTCAGATATAATAAGTTTACCCATATCAGGTATTGATGATGCGGCTACCCCACCCAAAAGACGAACATAATTTAAGTTTCTGGCGGCCGTATTAATTCTTCGTCCTAGCGATGGTGCTCCATCAGGAACGTCATATACACCCCTTATTCTGTCTCTCATTCCAAGCAAAGACTTTATTACATTATCCTTTTCTTTACTTAGCCTTAATCTCTCTTTATCGGTTTTTGCCGAATCCATTAAATTTCTAAAATCTCTTTCTATATCAGATTTCTGAATCTCAAAAGAAAGAACCTCATCGGCGGTCGTTTTATTGTCTCCAAAACGCTTTATTATCTCCATATCTGGCACGGTGTTTCTAAGGTATAAATGGGCAAGCTCTTCAATGTCTCGCTCCAAGAACTGCTCGACGAGCTCATCAGGAATTAAAAACTTTCTAGCTTTAAATGGGGAGCGCAATCCTTTAGCTGATTGGCCGATAGATTGCTTTATCCCTGCCTTTTTCAAGACCCCTTTAATATCCTTGCCTATGATATTATCAAGACTGTTAATAGCCCTTATGCCTGCGTCAGCATCATCTAACCCCTCATTTAGAAGCGCCTTGTATTTGTTAGCCAAATACTTAGCGTCAGCATTAGATATGGCTTTTCCAGCCTTTTTGATGCAATCAGTAAGACTCATAAGGTTTCACCACCATAGATTGTACTCGTCCGTTACCATCACGATTGACTGTTATTAAATAAGAGCCTTTTTCTTTTGCTTCTCTCTCAATGTTCACGGAGGCAGGAGAAACATTAACCGAGGGCGGCTTTATTTCCTTTATTGCGGAAACCAAAGCGGCCTGCACTTTATCACCAAAAGAAAATAACGACTTCTCTATATCGTGATTATTTGGGTCTATCATTGATATCTCACGCATTAATACAGCCCCTCAATATAGTAAGCATTTTTTTCTGTTTGGTTAGTCTATTATAAACATCCGCAGCGTCAGCCTTAACTTTTTTAACCTCTCCTGTTTCTTTGATGCTTACCTTTTCGTCAACCTCTATACCTTTAAGTTTTTCAGTATCAACATTTAACTCTTTCTTTGTAACAGGGCGCGACGATCCACCAATCACAGCATCATACTTTATTACCCCATCAGGCGTACCCATAATTCGTGATGCTATTTGCCCTGCAAGGTCGTCAGCATCTTCAATATCGGGCTGTGTTTCTTGCAGCCATTTCGATACAACCCTCTTAAACTCAGGCATTTTCGCCGCGACGACTTCTTTATTCCATCTTCGATTAAGGTATCTAGCCGCCGTTTTTACATCCAAATCGTCACCCAGTAGGCCAGACTCTTGTAGCTCTTTTTGCATCGGGGTGTACAGCTTGCTATTCCATGATTCAGCTGATTTATGCGCGAATACGTTACCCGTTGAATTAGGGTTTGCCATTTCTCTAGACACAAGCACATTAAAGTCGCTACGCTTTCCTTTGTAGCCATTCTTTTTAGCTTCAGTAAATATAGATAAATGCTCATTAAGAGCTCGACCCATATACATTGCCTGCTTTGTTTTAGCTGATTGCTCTATTGACCTGCCGGATATACCCTCTATTTCCAATGGGTTTTCGGCAAGCAAGGCACCATATTTACGCGCAGACTTTGATGCGGATGTCATCACTCTAGCTAGAGGGTCGATAGGGCTTAACGCTTTCAATGCCATTTCAACATACTTGCCTTTTACTTTAACCTCGCCAAAGACTGACATAGCACCAGCACTATCACCACCTACGGGGCCATCTTTAACTACCGTGTTAACTGCTGGCTCTCCAAGTATCTGCTCTATGTCCTTGGCGTACTGGTTCATTTTTATATTGCCAATAGCGGTAGCTCCGCTCCCTAATATCCCACCAAGTATCATGCTGCCAGTGACATTAAAAAGCGACTCCTCACCTGTTCTAGTTAGTTGCGACTCATGCAGTAATAGCTCAGACACCCCAACACTACCAGCTGTAACAGCACCAATAGCAAGCCCATTCTTTAGAACGCTGCCGCCTCTGTATAGTTTGGATGCCGCGCCACCAACAGGGATTAAGTTTACAGGATCAAATGTACCAGCCAGTAAGCCAGCGACAACACCGTCAACGCCTGTTAAGTTTTCACGGTCTGCCATTTCTTGTTGATATTGCTCCCTTACAGAACCTAGCTCATCATCATTGTCTGATAAAGCTGCCATCCGAACAAAACTTTCATTTTTCTTTTCGGAGTCTGTTAGCTTTGAAAATACATCGTAATCTGTTTCAGCATAACCATCAGGGAGGCCGTCAGTTTCAGCAAATTTGCTAATAATGGCATTCCCTAGACGAAAAGCTGAAGTGACTTTGTCGCCAAATTTAACGCTTGGATCACCGCCGCCGACATAATTAACCAACCTGTCGCCAGCAATCTGCATCTTATCATCTTCAAGAATCGGCATTTAATTACCCTTAACCTTTTTTATTAAGTCGCCATAATCCCCAAATGTTCTCAATGGGTTTAATTTAGGTGCATCCCTTAACTCGTTAATAATATCTTCATTCAATTTTAATTTTTTTCCCCTGGCCTTTTCAATATCAGGGATATAGCGCAAAGCGTCCCACCCACTATCTGTTTTGTATCTAACAACATAGCTAGGTATTCCCTTTTCAGCCTCTCTTTCTGTTCTGTCATCTGACATCAAATAATAATCTTTAATATCGGGAGCACCAGCAATATAATTTTTAAGAGTGATTTTAACATCCTTATGAACCCAATCAGAATCACCATCTATCGTGTAGAATTTTTCTGGTGAGTGCTTCATTGGTCGACCATTCCAGTCTGTGTAATTTCTTTTTATTGCGCTACTCGCTGCCTTGTGTGCATCCTCCGCGTCCATGCCCGCAACATAGCTTGCTTCAAAGGCCGCTTTATAATCTTTAGCCACAACAGGAATAACAGCTTTATCTATACTGCCAAGCCATGGCCCTATTGCACCCTCAACTCCAGAATCCCAATCTTTTTGCTTGTAGTCGTCTTTGATTTCTTGTCTTCTCGACTCAATCCGGGCTTTGTCTCGCGGGTCTGTATTTTTCCTCGCCATATCTATGGCTTGCTGTGGTGAATATAAGCCCATTAAACTAGTTATTTGTGTGGCGTAGGCTCTATCTTTAGCGTTAAACGCTTCTGGCAACCCTTGAATATCTTCCATGCGCTTAATTAGGTCGGCCGCATCGGCGGCCTGTGATATATCGCCAGAATATAAATTATTGGAAATCTCTTTCTTTAATTGTTCGGGGACTAAATTAACACTTTTTACAAAATTTATTTTCGAGGCCCCATCTTCGCCAGAAATATCTTTTTTGTAAACTTTGTCAACCGCCGCAGGGTCAACCACTATAGAGCCGTCCTGGCTTTCTACCCTATCCCATACCTTCTGGACTTTCTTTAGATCGTTATAGATCGTAGCTATTAAGCCGGAAGCTTTAGCGGGGTCATACGCTCCTACAGAATAAAGGTGGCTTGCCTCTTGTATTAGTTCGTCGGGATCGCCCTCGCCTGTCTTAATAGCCGTTTCAAGCACGAACATCCGATCACGGTAAGCTTCCTTAACGCTAGCTTCTCCCTTCTTGTTTTTTACGATTCTATTTTGAAGTCTAGCCCTAGCTCTAGCCATAGTGGAATCCCACTCATCACCACTAAACCCTTGAGGGACATTTTTATCAGCCTCCTCAAGAGTTTTAACCGCTTCACTTAGCGGCATGTCATCAACTATCTGTAAGTATTCCTGCTCTATTGTTTCATTTTTTGCTACACGATAGGCTTCGTCGGCTTGCTCCTTAGTCCATTCACCACTAATTACCAGTGCATTACCTGATAACTTTGCCTTTGCCAGAAGATCATTTTTTGCTTCGTCATCTCCATTTCTTGCCGCTGCCGATGCTTCACGTCCATAAGTATCAATAGCGCCTAAAAGCTCACTTTTGGCTTCTTCTTCTCCACGCTTAACTAAATTATTATTAACCCGCATACTTCCACGAGTAATATAATTATTAATAGACTCAATTAATGGATGGCGATAAGCTTCTGGTACGTTCTTGACTAATCCATCAAGCATCCCTTTGGATGTTTTCCGATAACCTTCAACATCATATTCAAATTGCGATTCTAGCTCGCCCAACTTTGTTATGGCCTGATTATCCATAGAGGCAAGGTAAGCGCCTTGCTGTGCGTCATTGAATGATTCATCGAAGAACTTAAAACTGCCTTTTTCTTCTGGTGCAACACCACTTTCTGCCGCCTCAGTACCAGCCTTAGCACCTTCAATTTGACCCTCTTTGACTCTTTTCTTTCGGCCAACATCAAAAGCTATTGACTGTACGGCTTTACCTAGATTAGCAAGCGACTTTATGCGTTCTGAACTGGCACTATTCCCAGCAGAAATAGGGTTAATAGTTCCGTATTTTTCTATTTTCTGAAACATTTACTTGCTCACTTTATACGCGGAAATTCCAGTATTTAATAACGTTGATGCCGCCTGAGAATTTCCCGAACGGCGAGCGGCGCTTCCTTCTCGTTTAAGCATATCTTGCCTTAACCTTTGACTTAACGACTCTGCCCCTTCGGAACTAGATGCATTTTTTGCACTTTTAAGCGCAACCGCTTTAATGCTTCCCTCTGTATTTCCACCAGCAGCAACCGATTGAATATTAGAAGACAGCACTTTGTTTAATCTTTCCCTGCGCTTAATCTCTTCATTCTCAGCCGACAGTTTTTCTGTTTCAGCTTGTCGCTCAATATCGTATTGTTGCTGTTGCCCTGCTTTCTTCTGTGCATCAGCAGTAACCAAACCGCTAACGACAACAGCGCCTACTATAAACCAGCTCATAACTCTTCCCCTAAAATCAGCTCACCGATAGCTTCAACGTCGGTGAGCTCTGTTACATGAAAGGTAGTAATTACGCTATCCTCCATTGCGAATATAGAACGCTTATCGCCTGGCCGAGTTATAGAATGATGTGGCGCAACCAGTATTTCATCTACATTTCCATTCTTAACCAATATTTTACCTTTAGATAAAAGAAAGTGGTGATTGGTCTTATGTAATGCGCCCACCCCCAAGCAACCTTTTAGCATTGTTACTTCACGCGAATAACATCCATCCGCGAAACGATGAACAACATCAGGCATAACTTGCGGCAATAGCGCCACCTCGTTTTGCATTTCAACCACATTCACGATGATTCAATCTCTAGCTCTAATGCTTGTATGTGCATTGGTGTTGGGTCTGGACAAGTAAAGATAGGCATCTCGTCCCTAGTCCAACCATCTACGGCATATATATCATCAACTATACCAGTAAACGGGGTAGCAGGTTGATCTAATGTCATCGATCCAAACGAACGTACTGGCACAGGAACGCCGTCCATATAAAGTCCTTTTGTTTCGTAAACTCGTAAGCTCACTCTAACCACGCGCTTAATACGCATAAAGTTTTCGCCGCTGCCAATATTGGTGTTAGACGGCATCGGCTGAACAGTGGGTACAAAATTAATACCAGCTTCAAAGTTGGTGTGATTAGCCAACTCACTGGCAGTTAGCGTTATTTCTCCATCGACATCAACCACTCTCTTGGGAAGCACTGAGCCATCGCCCAGCACGCTAACCTCAAATCCTATCAAGTGAGTTAAGCCAGCTAGCTTGCCCGCTGTTGCCGTACCCGCTACCGATCCGTCAGTAAGATAATTGAAGTCTAGCTTTTCTATGGTTGATACCTCAGCATTGCTCGAGTCATATCTCTTAACAATAAAATAAGCCTCTTCATCAACCACCTCAACCGCTTCCATTTTAGTGCCCACGTTAAAGGGTGTAGCTAACGTCATTGATGTAAAAGCGTTAATATCCTGCGCCCTTAACTTATTCAATATCGATGCTGATCCATCAGCGTTCAAGGTGAATAACCAATTTGAGTCATCGGAGGCCGTGCCTGTTAAAAACGCCGAATCAATAGGTGCTGTTATTAGGTGTGAAGACAGGACAGTTATATCGTTGGACGCGTACGAGTCCTCATTGAACGTGTAGGCATATTCTCGAAGAGTCTTGCCGTTCTTATCACAGAATATAACCGCGCCGTCAGCCTCTTGCACGGCGATATAAAGCGACCCGTTAGAGGTCTGCGCTCTTGTGTTGATAGTGGCCGCTGTAGCGTTCGCCTCTAAAACTGCATATTCACCACCGGATGTAAATATCTGCAAGTTACGACCACCGTAAATGTCAGTTATTTCGGTTAGTGTTCTTGATGTAAGAGTAATAAATATAGCCTCGTCATCTGCCCCTTCGTCTATTTCGAAGTCTAGCAGCGAGCCTGCTTTTGAAGCGAATAAGCTCTGCTTCTTGTCTCTAGTACCACCAAGCCACAATCTGCCCTCAAAGAAAGCGCCAAGCCTAGGATATCCACGATTGGCACCCCATACATCCTCAGCTCTAGCCACGCCAGTAGCAACCTTTGTGAAAGTTAATGAAGATGATCCTGATCCCGTTGTAGCGAAACCGCTGAACAACTTAAAATCTTTAGCCGACTCTCCTGACGCAGTAATCCTATATTCATGGTTGCCTGTGCGCACAACAGAAACCCCAGTCTCGCCAAAATTTGGCATATCCTGTAAGTTTTTCTGCAAATTGAACGCCGTTGAATCTCTTTGATCCGCAGTAGAATCACCTGCATAAGTAATACTTTTACTTAACACCCCCTCAATATCAATTTGATAAACCTGACCAGCAGAAAAAGAGCCAAACACAACGCTCTGCACCTCTGATACAGGGGTAGGGCTTAATGCATCATTAAAGTCAAACTGTGGAACATTGGTGAAAGGTGCATCACCTATGCTAAAACTAACGCCACCATCATAAACAATTCTTTGCGCTGGGTGGTTTTCATGGAATATTAGACACACATTTTCAGTGGTGACGTGACGCAGATCACTAATCTCTGCCTCCAGATACGGAGCAGCAAGATTACCTAAAAATGTATTTGTGGCACCTGCAACATAGACTGCAATATTGCCAGCAGTGACACACAGCAAGTAACGCGATTCAGTGGACGTATTAAAATCTAATAGTTTAGCGCTTCCAGCAGGATTAGTAGCAACATACTTGAGTCCACCCCGGCGCTTAACGCCACCTTGAGGGACAACCATAACATCAGAAGCTTTCTCTAGGCCTTGATAGTATTGGGCTAAGGTAATATTGCCCTTAACAAGGGGGGATAGCTCGCCACTGAGAAAAGAGTTTTGTATATACCTGGTTTTAGCCATTAATATCTCGCGTCTACAAGAGGATGTCTTTGTATTTGTGCTTGCGGGTGCTGTTGAGAATCGGTAAATCTAGCCATTCTGGAGGCGTTCTCGTACTCGGCGGCCATTTCTCCGCGCAACGCGCTAGAGTCCCTCAGTGATGTTGAGAAGTCCCTCGCTAGGGCATATTCAATCATCTTTGAAAAGTATGCCGGCCACTCGCTTTCTCGCGGTGCATATATGTAATCGCAATATAACGCCTGGCTATGATTGCAATACACCTTTGATCCGTACACCTGATAGCTGGTGTTAGGGTACAACTTAATTAATACCAACAAATCAGCAGGCAATTCGTAAGCACTAGCCCATTCGCCATCTAAAGGCTTAGCGGTCAATAAAGATAGCTGCCCTTTAGTACGAGCAAATCCCCACCGATGCTTAGTTAATTCATTCTTTACGATATTATCGTATAGGTTTCGCGCTACATTCTTCCGGCGATCATCACCAATCAAGTCATTGATCGACACGTCACCAATAATAATTAGAGCATTAGATATTAGTTCTATTTTTGAGGCCATTTACTTACTCTCATTAAAGGTGGGGAGAATCCCCCCACCTATCCTGCAAGCATTAATCGCTATCAGTAGCAGCCAACACCGTACCGTCAGCAACATCAACAACACCAGCGGCATTGCTTAACACTTGAGTCAAGATTGCCACTTGAGTACCTGAGTTAACAGCCCATATATAAATCAAATCACCCACAGATAGCGTGGACGAAATTTCATTAAAGTAGCCCGAAGTGTTTACATCTGCCTGGCTATCTGGAGTTGTATAGGCGTGCATACCAGGGGCATTACCCGTAGTGTCACCATGTTTAAAATCAGTCAATAAAAAAGACATAGTAATTCTCCTATTACGCGAAAGCGATACGTGATGTACCTTCTGGATCAATAATGGTAGAGCCAGCTTTCAGCATACCGTTACATAACCAAGAGACACGTTCAGGGATATAATCTACAGACATAGACTTTTCGATGCTACCAGAAGCCATACCAATAGCGTTAGGTGCCCAAGCATAGGCTACTAGACCAGAACCACCTAAACCACCTTCAAGGCGACGAGCGCCAACAGTTTTGAAGTTGAAGCCCATGAATGAGCCAAGATCACCATTAACCAACGCCTTTACAGTATTGAAGTCGCTTGAAGTAGTCTCAGTGTTAGCAAGCAATGACTGCATACCAGTACCAGAAACAACAATGCAAACATTCTCTTCAACTTCGAGATCGTCATAATAAGCACGTAAAGCGCGAAGCTTGGCAGTAGTGAAACCAGTACCACCAGCGGCAATATCGAAGCCTTGGCCGTCAGTTGCAGTAGTGTTATAGGTTCCCGCAACGGCTGTATCAATGATAATTTGATCTTCTGTGCGACCCATAGCCTTACCGATTGTCTCAGTAAGTTTACGTTTCTCATCAAAATTAACAGTTGATTGATCGAAAATATCCGTATATTCAGGATGCTCGTGATCGGTTAGTGTTGCAGAAGGTAATGAATGAGTGATATCCATAGGAACAACTAACGAACTAGAACCAGTACGCAAGTGACCTTGACCTTTACCCATTAAGCGGAATTTATAAGTGTCACCAACGACACCAGAACGATACTCGACGGTATCGCGTAGCTTAGAACCACCTTGATAAGCTAACTTTACGCTAGTATCAAACTCGGTACGTGCTACATCAGATAGAAACTTTGACATAGTATTTCTCCAAAAAGAAAATAATTAAAACTAATCTATTTGCTTTACACGTAACCCAAAAAGAAGGGAGTGCTGGAACAAACAACAAACACTTCCGGCCTTTCGGGTATCGGAGAATACTATCGATTATACGCCATCAATAAATAAAATC
>VMHT01041345.1_pt1 | contig 10785 bp, 27 predicted proteins | sample 4693611 | NCBI WGS metagenome assembly VMHT01 (sample SAMN12280063, study PRJNA550983) | marine metagenome | isolation source: seawater sampled from same location over 5 years 0.02-0.2 micron viral filtrate | place: USA: collected off the coast of southern California halfway between the port... ... | reverse complement strand
ATATGACACAAGCATTGACACTTTTACTGCTTACAAGAATTACATTGGCAGCAAACCTTGGGTTGCATCTAATTATTTACGTGACCCATCCCGCAAACCAGATTGGTTATGAGTAGAGTGTATCCCAACATGAGTGCTAACTTGCAACTCACGTTTACTGAAAGAGAACTAGAGTGTATAAGAGTGTGTCTAGCAAACGCACCATCACCATATGATATTCGGTTGAAGAAACTTCCGAAAACAATCTTAGATAAGATTGGTGAACCAACACCACTCAAGGGTGAACCATTACCACTCATTGAGTGTGATTTAACAAAATACGATAGATGAAACTAACACAGGAAATTATTGACCAGATACAGGAAGCAATGCTTCATACCAAGAAAGATGGTAGTATCAACTGGAAAGATGGAGATGAATTGGAAGTGCAGTTAGCAGGTACGTTTGCTGCTGATAGATTTATTGTCATCAAGAACAAGAGAATGTCTCCTGTTGTGAGTGCAGCACCTCATCCTTACTTTGATTATGAGAAGAATGTCTTTACCGAAGATGGTAGAGATAAGTGGATGAAGGATTGGATGAAGGCAAACCCAGATGATGAATAAGATATTATTTGGTGACTGTCGTGAAACACTGAAGACTATTGATACCAAGGCACGCATGTGTGTCACATCGCCACCATACTACGGACTACGTAACTATGGTGATGAGGACAGGCAGATAGGTATGGAACAATCACCAGAAGAATACATTGCTGAAATGGTTAAGGTATTCCGATCGGTACGTGATGTATTAACTGATGATGGCACACTATGGTTAAACATAGGAGACACATACTATAACTACAGGTCAGATGGTAACTATCCTAAACAGACAGTATCTAGAACCAAGCAAGACCTACCTAACTTCTCACCTGTTCGTGGTAACAAACTAGAAGGACTGAAGAGTAAGGACTTGATAGGTATACCATGGATGTTAGCATTTGCACTGAGAGCAGACGGATGGTGGTTAAGACAGGATATCATCTGGAATAAACCTAACCCTATGCCTGAGAGTGTCAAGGATAGATGTACTAAATCACATGAGTACATATTTCTATTGAGTAAGAGTAAACAGTATTATTATGACAATGAAGCAATCAAAGAACCAGTTAAGCAAGACTGGGGCACAAGGGACAGGACTAACGGTAAGTACCATAATCCTGGTACTGGCCTGGCTCCTCATAGTGGGTTATCCAAGTCTTATGACAGGAAGAATAAACGATCTGTTTGGACTGTGACTAATAAACCATACAAGGGAGCACACTTCGCTGTCTTTCCACCTGACCTCATTGAACCATGCATACTAGCAGGCAGTGAGGAGAATGATATAGTCCTTGATCCATTCATGGGTAGTGGCACCACAGCAATGGTTGCCAAGAAACACAATCGTAACTACATTGGATGCGAGTTACATGAGGACTATGCCAGTTTACAGACTGACCGCATTGACAGCATCCCATCCCAATTACCTGCTATACTATGGAAGTAATCATCACAGAGCAACCAGAAATGGACAAAGTAACAACCATGGTTGAACTCGATACTCAACAGATCAAGTATCTTATTGATCTCATGTGGTCTACTGATCCTACAATTTCAAATAATGTAGCATTGAGACACAGCGTTGATGACGTTCAACTAGAGAGTAGATTGAACCTAGCACTAGGTAGTGCACTAGGAGAGGTATGAACGCAAAAAATATGTCAAGCACAGAAAAGCTTATCTTTATCTTCTCATTCATTAATTTTCTTCATTGGTCATGTCTTGTTATGTCACGTTTGGTGGGTATCGCAATCGGAAGCGTATCGCTCGCAATGCAGTCGAGTGGTTCCTACAACATCGTAAACTCAATCGCTTCAACACGTTTATCCATATTGTAGATAAACGACTGTGGCCACAGGATGATGGTGCTTGTATCGCCATTGATAGTATGTCACGTCCTAGATACTTTGAGATTGAGATAGAAAATCGTCTCGATAACAAAGAACAATACCTCACAACTCTATTTCATGAGTTAATTCATGTAGAGCAACGTCTTCGTAACACACACAGTGTCACTTATGATGCACGTCTCTGTCGTAGTGTCAACAAATGGCATGGTGATGTAGTTCCACCAGAAACTGCATACATGGATGAACCATGGGAGGTAGAAGCATATGGTTTAGAGGGTCAACTGTATAAGGAATACAGAGAATATGAAGCAAAACTTAAGAATTGAGACGTTTTACGTTAAACCACCAGTAAATACAGATGAGATCCTTGATGATCTCGACTGGTGTCGTAGGGAAGATGCACCTGTAAAGGCAAATCTGACCGAATGGAATATATCTGACTACCTACCCGACCTATGCTCACAATTATATGTCCTCTACCCGAACTATAAAATCGAAGATCTTTGGATTGCTTCGTACGGACTGGCAGACTACACAGAAAGTCATGACCATCGCGGTTTTGATTGGAGTTTTGTGTGGTATCTGGATGCCTGTACTGACTGCAGCCCTCTCACGTTCCCAAACTTAAAGCATCCATGGTTGCCACCTCATGTAATATATCCTAAGGTAGGCAACCTACATGTATTTGATGGTGGATTAGTCCACTATGTGTGTCCACACACATGTACCCACGACCGAGTTGTGGTATCTGGAAACCTGACTACATATAACTCGGATAAGAAATGAAACAATGGATCCTGACATTCAAAAACACTTTGACTTCAAATATGTGGAGGGAGAACTTCACATGTACATTAAGGCAGAATTCGTCAAGCAACTAGGATGGACGGATAAAGATATAGAACTATCATTCGGTAACATCAAGAGAATGAATAGTTTTAAGGGAGCATCCCTATCCATCAACACAATTGAACAACAACATTATGAACACCCATGGCACTTACACCAGAACAAAGAGAACTCAGAGCAATAGCAAGATTTTATAAGGATACTAAGATGGGTTTTGCGACCGAGGACGGTTATTACGCAATCCCTAGTGATGGTAAGAAGTTGGCTTTATTCCATAAAGGTGCTATAATTAAATGGTGTAGGAACGAACAATCCGCACGCAATTTAGTTAATCGCCTTCGTAAACGTGAAACCAATCGTTAAATACCAAGGTGGTAAGTCAAGAGAGTTACCACTCATCAAGACATTACTACCACAGAACTATGACACTGTGCTCGAACCTTTTGCAGGTGGAGCAGCAGTGTCTTTTGCATTAGGACACCGATGCATATTAAATGATATGAATGATGCATTGATAAACATGTATCAACAAGTATCAAATCCAACTACCTTTCATGATATATTCTCTCATGTAGCATACTTGAAGACACTGGAGCATGATGCACTCAGTGATGAGTACTATAAAGCAAGAGACTACATCAATGGTACAGAACGTGACCCATATACATGGGCAGCATCATATATCACATTGAGACAGTTATGTTTCAGTGGTATGGAGAGATATAACAAGGATGGTAAGTTCAATGTACCATTTGGACATTACAAGAGATTTTCATGTAACCTAGACTGGAACCACATGAAGTTCTTACATCAATCAGGTAGTAGCATCTATCATGGAGACTTCGCACCCATATTTGATATGGCAACAGAGGATGACTTCATATTCATAGACCCACCATACCTAGACAGACTAGGATATGCACATGGTAATGACACATTGCACTCACGACTAGTCGAGTGTATGCATAAGACCAAGGCAAAGTGGTTGTTCATACACACTAAGCATGATTTCTACATGGATACACTATGGGAGTATAACATCATGTTCAGACCACATGGTTACTCACAGAGGTTCGGTAAGAACAGAGACCATAGTGGTGCACAAGTAGAGCACATGTATGTTACCAACTACGAGGATGATATGACACTCCATAGGGTGTCTAACTCATCATTGCAGAATTTATTAGACCATGATAGAATAGGAGCATGAAACTAAGACCCCAATCACCTGGTAATGAGTACTTGAGGTATAACCTACTACCTCTCATTGATAGTATCGTGCCAAAGAACACATCATCCAATATACTATCTGCATGTGGTTTAGGTGATACCATATCAAGTCAGAGTATACTCATCACATGTGGTAACCGTTTCGAGAAGTTTTGGAACAAGGTCATCACACACAGTCGTGGTGTAGACAATCAATTACCATTTGCAGATGGCACTGATAGGATTAAAGTTGATGCTAAAGATAGACAAGTAGATCACTTCTTCAGTATTCATGACCTTGAAAACAACAACTATGTGTATCTGGAGAGTAAGACCAACCTCGACTTCGATACAGAGAAGAAACCAGAGAGTAACGAGAAGATCAAGAGAGTTGGTGAACAACTGGGATTTGCATTTGATGCAACAGTACAGTGTGGTTACTATGTACCTGTTAAACGTGAGATTGACCAGAAATGCAGATCACACTATACCAAACATGGTGTTAATGTATATGGTGTAGAGGACATGTTCCGATGGTTAAATGATGTACCATTCACAATAGATGAGTACTTCACATTCCTACGTGAGGTCATAGGTCCTGTATTGAAGGAGAAACTTGATGGTGTGCCAGTGAAACAACCTGCACACACAGGTAGACATAGTGACCTAGATGCACTATAATAATAGAGGGAAACAAAGGCACACGTGCTTTTTGTTTCTCGCACCCTATTACTCACGGAGAGGTACTTGACCACTTATTATTATGACGTTGTATGGACTGACTATCAGTACACACACAACCTTACCACAACAGAGATGCAAGAAAAGCATCATATTGATGCAATGCTTAAACAAGTAGACCATCTCAAGTGGCAAGACGAGCAACGTAGCAAATGGATGGGTGGTGAAGAACCAGAGTATGTATCAAGGGGTATCCCCGAAGACTGTCCTTTTTAATCATCATCATGTCACAGACATTCGCAAACTTCCTTCTTTGTCAAGCAGATACAGGCAATGACTTGCTTGCTATACTCGAAGACATTGTGGACACAGTAGACTATGATCACACCATCTTATAACTCAATGTCCACTGTTACCACTCTTGCTTCAGTCAATACAATGATTAAATCACTCAAGAAGGCACTCAAGGCATCTGACCTTGATCCATTCCTATATGAGGAGAAGGAGATCATATACATGAAGACCAAACTTCGTGAAATGTATGCTGAAAGACAAGAGTTAAATAGTGGAAATGGTTTTGGTTAATGAAACTACCTTTCCGCAAGGGAGATCACGTACAGTATGAAGGTAAGCAATGCCTTATCACATTTGTATGTCGCGACTACATCACAGTATGTACTCAGCAGTGGCCAGATGAGAACACTCTTCATGGTCACAAACAAGTCAACGTTGTAGTATCTCGTAGATACTGGAACACTATTCAACCTCATACTTCAAATGAAGAAAAGTAAGAACGTACAGTTCTCCGTCCTCAACAGTGACGTGACTGTCCAACTACAACCGAAGAGAAGAGGGATATATTGGAACTATCAGGATGTACCATTTAACTATGGTCCATTCAAAGACGACAATCAGGCAATCAATGATGCCAAACTATACTCACAGTATGGTACAACATCAAAGGTCTTCCTTACTACACAAGGTAGGAGGAGAAGATAATGCAGAACGTACCGTTTTATGACTTACCACAGTCACCAATACTATGGATAGGACTATGTGGCATACTGTTCACGTTAGTACTGTACTACTTCACGCAGAGAGCGTATTTCCAATCACCACTCAATAGGGACAATGACAAAAACTGAAATCATCCTCGAACGCTTCCCATACAGATTTGTACAGAAGGGACTGCTAGAGATCAATGGCGAACCAGACTATCGCATACAGAAGTTCAATGACATCACCAGACAGTACAATGACATGTACTACCTCGATAGCAGCATACAGTTAGATGCATGCCTAGAGGATCATGAGTATGTCAAGTGGTTAGATCCAGATCCTGAGGTTGCTGCATATCCCAACAAGACAGACAAGGTGGTATCCCCATATGCCTGATAGAATACTCGAACGTAGACAACGATGCTACAAACAACTGATACAGACAGACCTGCCCATGGAGTTTGTATATGCATATTGTACTGAATGGGCAGAAGGAGACGAGATCGAACTCAATGTACCCAAGAACCCCAAGGTAGTCAAACGTGTTCCTACGTACAGACCAAGTAAGTAATAGTAAACTCATCGGACTAGAGCATGTGTATCCTACACTTAAGAAAGAGTGGGATGCATATCATCATGACATAGAGTGGAGAGACTTTACCACTTACATGGAACGTACAATCAATCAATCTAACCAAGGACATGAGATAGACAGCATAGAGAATGCACCAATAGCAACACCTCAATCTAAATGGAGTATCGCACCATTATTCTATCATGATCAACCATATACAAGGAATACTAACCTATTACCTAAGTTAAGGAAGACTATGTACTGGTTAGGAGAGACTAGTTACGTAGGAATGGTTAAACTAGCATCAGATAGTGGTCTTGGATGGCATTATGACCCTGATCCGAACCCAGTTACTCAGAGGATCAGATGTCAGTTACCATTTGACTGCTCAATCTCTACGTTATCTGTACAGAGTGAGAATAGACCCTATGCGGAGGGTAAGCTCATGATTTTCTTGAGTTCCGCACGTCATAAAGTACAAAATCAGGGAGAAAACGATAGAATTTCACTAGTTTTTGACCTGTTCCGTAAGGGGAAGGGTATTTTGTAGTGAAATGAGTATAGGATAGTATCCTTTTATGAAACGTTTAATTAAATGTAACTGGGCGATTTACTTTGCGGATCTCTTGTAGTCTAAGCCCGCAGTCTAGCAGAAGTCAAGCTCGCATGTGCCACTATGTAAACTGTCTGAAATATTTGACAATTCTCTGAGGTTTCGCTATAATTAATAGTATAAACACAAAAAGAAATGCCCGCAAAGAAACACACATTTGACATAGGCGAGTTGAGTTCTGCCATAGATAAGGTAGTCGTGCAAGGATCCAAGGTTTTCATCAATTTTTCAGGAAACGAAAAAACCTACGAGTATAAGTGGAAACCTGCAAGCTCGCAGCTTTTGTCAGTTCTTGAAGGTTTTGTCAAAAACCCAGAAAGTGTATCACTTGGACGCTTTTACAATAATTCACTAAAAAGTGAAGACCTTGTACAAATTACAACAGTCTAGTAAAAACTACCAAAAGGCAAACTAATGGCAAATACTTGGAGTTATCGTGGAAACGGTAAGAAAGGTTCATTTGGTCAAAAAAAGAAGAAACTGAAAGAAAATGAGGATTTGAGATCTTCTGGCTATTATGACATGTTATCTAATAGGCAAAAGATAAATAGTGATACAGACATGGAGGACCTTTATGGTTAAGTTACCACAACTAGTACAAACGTACACCGAGGGTCTCATGAGTCCCATGGAACAAATAGAATTGGTACAAATCCTCCTGGACACAGAATTATTGTCAGAGTATCCACAATTTGACAAACTGGCAGATTATTATATAACTGAAGGATTATGTTATTATGTACCAATTAATATAATGCCTGAACTAAAGGATTAAAAGACAAAAAAAAGAGGGGTTGACCCTCTTTTTTATTATATAATGGTCAACTCCTCTGGACGGAATGCCTTACGGTCAAACCTGTCTTCATGTGTGGTTATACAAACCACGGAGTTGATCTCAGGGAAGAGAGATAGAACCCACCATTCTAATCCCTCTTCGTCCCTTACTTTGTCGGAAATGCTTAACATGATCTTTCGTCCCTGATGTAAAGTTCTTTGTCTATCATATCATGAGTCTCGCAATCAGCGAAACCCTGTTTGATATAATCTCTGAGGTCAGCTGAGGTCGCTGACCGTATTTCTTCAAGTGTCAATGGTCGCACCTCTTGTCTTGATATGCATCCTCATTCCAATGCTCATTAGCATCCAATGCCCCTACGTATTGTAGTATCTCATCATAAACTTGCATACCTGAGCGTGACATCCTATTACAGGTGTATTCCCACCCTAGGTCACAAAGTTTATCCATTAGCACGGATAGTTTGATTTGCTGTTTTGATTTCATGCTGCCACCTCTTCTTCAAGGTAAGCAAATGGATTGTAACCACCATCATAAATCTGGTTCATGATGTCACGCACCCTCTCACGGTCGAGACTGTCCCCATCGCCCCATGAATAAACATCGCTGTCATAATGTGCAATAGCATCAAGGTAAAGACATGTACAATAAGCAATTTGCTCTCTTGATCTGCCTTGATCATATAAACCACCGTAACCATAAAATGATTTACAGTACTCTATGAAGTCGTTAAAAGATGCATTCATTACTGGACACCTACCATAAGTTGAATGTCGTTCATGAAATCGTCGAATTTCCATTGTGCTGATTGGTTCAGCATCTGTTGACCGTACATAGGTAGATCTCCTGTATCTGTTGCTTCTGCTACAACTTCGTCATAACATGCTTGATAGATACCCTCTCTTGTTACTGGATAGTCTGAAGGGTCTACGTAAAGGAATTGCATAATCTAAAAATGAATGAATTTCGTGTGTACTCTTTTATTATAGTCGAAAGTATGCCCAAAAAAGAGATAAGTGAGCATACTGAAACAATTCGTTACATGAGGTCAGCTGGATTTTTTGAAGTCACACTTCATATAATCCTGAATCTCGTCGATAACTTCACCGAGATGTTCACCCCAGTAATTGTTTGCTTCTTCTAGGAAATCATGTTCCCCTTGTTTGTCGAAATACTGGAAGAGGTCATCTTGGACATATTTTGCGAGGTCTTCGGTGGACATATTATCCACCATTCTCTCAGCGAGGAACTCTTTGAGTTCGGTTAATAATCCCTGATCCATTACAGATAACCTGCAACTTCACAACCTGGTTCATCATAGAACCATGATACAGAAAGATCATCAAATTGCTCACAAATTGCTGTATGGATTTCCTCAGGTGGACTCCATGCGGTTTCAAAGTTGACCTCGAATCCGTTTGGCATATCGCAATCGTCAATCTCTAAGGAATAAGCATCCCACTTAGTTCCCCAGTTTGCATTTCGCCAGTTGTACCACCTGTCATCATTAACCCCAGTAGATTCAAAGTATAACCCCGAACCAAATCCCTTGTCTTTAAAAACTGGTAGTTCACCAACTTCACCTCTCTGTTTATCCCATGAGTATTCTTTGACAGTATTCTCATTTAAGGGAACTTTAGTCCAATCAGGTTCGGGGACGAATGATCCAAAGACTGTATCTCTGGTCTCTGTAATATCATCATTCTTTAGTGCTTTACTAAAGATCTTATGCAATTTGAGAATCGCTGTTGTATCTTCACTATAGAAAGTGACTCGGTTATGGCAATGATTTGGCATTAATGACACCTCTGTTGGAATAGTTCGTTTGCTAGGTCGATTTGTTCTTCATATGACAAATCTGGTCTCTCTTCTAGGACATCTTCATAAATGTCCATTAAGATATCTGCATGATGGAGGGAACTCATTTTTTGTTGCCCCCTAGATAACGTTTCTTAGGGAATCCGTCTCTGTTGTACTGTCCACAGTTCATTTCTTTACCTCGATTGGTTCATAGTCAAATGGTGATGGTTCACAGTATTTGTCAACTAGTGAATCATAAGCGTCTTGAGTGGATTCGTTGATCCAACCCATATCATTAAAAAATGATACCATCTCACCGAGTACGCATTCTTCGTCTTCGGTCATGGTGAGAGTTCTTAAGAACTCTTTATCGAATGAATTATCTCTCATGATTCTATTATACTCCCTCTGGGTGACACATAGAAACAATGACATCATCTGTAACAATGTTGACTTTATCAACGTGTTTGAAGTACTGATTGATGTGCTTGCTAGTAGTGCGACTGTAATATGTTTCAGTCTTGAAGTGACCTAGCACTGGTGAAAAACCTGCAACAGGTGTTTCATATGAAAAGAATAGCGTAGTGCCATTGTTCAAACTGAGTTCGGTTTGGTTGCTACCGACTTGTCTTAAGATCATTTTAGTCTTATTGGTTTGGTACTCTTCTATTATAGACTCACGGATCACCGAATCAGGGTGACAGTGTGCAGGTAATATTACTGGCACACTGAGTCGGGTTTGGATGCATATCACCCCTTATAATGGAATCAGTTCAACGAAGACTATGCAAACCCACTCAATCACCCTTGGCATGAATATTGGTACCGAGGGACGAGTCACAAACCAGATGTGGTTGCAATTCCTAACCGATGAGATTTGCACCATGCTCGACTTTGCCACCATTACCGATGCAATCGGAATCTATAAAGGCACGGTTGAGAATTCAAAAATCATATCAGTGACAGTTGACGAACGTACAACACGTGGAAACTCAATCATTGAATCATTACAAGCAGTGGGACAAACCTACAAAAAACAGTTCAGGCAAGAAGCAATCTTGTATACAACAACGGAGGTCCCCACGCTCACATTCGCGTAATTATGCCGAACCCTTACGGGTGATCCTACTCACCTTTGCCCTATTATTTGAATCCTAGTCAGCTTGAATCCTTATGTTACAGATTGTTTCAATCCTCTATCTTTCACTACTCATCATACACTTACCGAGTATAATAGTAGTATGAACAAACTTCAAACACATTTCAACGGTGCAGTACTCATGAACGAGACAGCAACCAAAGACAAAGCAGTTATGTCAGCATTAACAGCA
>VMHT01116894.1_pt1 | contig 10786 bp, 23 predicted proteins | sample 4693611 | NCBI WGS metagenome assembly VMHT01 (sample SAMN12280063, study PRJNA550983) | marine metagenome | isolation source: seawater sampled from same location over 5 years 0.02-0.2 micron viral filtrate | place: USA: collected off the coast of southern California halfway between the port... ... | reverse complement strand
TAAAACGTGGGCTACAAAAGTAGGTTCAACACTTGCTTATAATGACGAGAATGGAAATTACAAGCCTTTGCCCTTTGCGTTTACAAGGTCTACGTCAGCGACACGAGTTAATAAAGAAGGTTTGATTGAGGTAGTAACAAACGATAGACCAAGAATAGATTATACAGATAGTGCAGATGGTGTTCTTTTGTTAGAGCCGAATAGAACAAACAGTATACTGCAATCTAATCAATTTGACACTACTTGGACTTTATCAAATGCAAGTGTTGTTGGTAATCAAAGTGGAATTTACAACACAACAGATGCTTGGAAATTAGTAGGTAATGGAAATAATAATGATAAAGTATTACAAAATGTTGCAAGTGGTACATCTACTTTTTCAATTTATGCGAAAGCGGGAAATTTGAATTTTACTGTTATTTCACTTGGTAATGGTTTTGCTTATTATAATATTGAAACTGGAGTAGTAACAAGTTCAAGTGGTGTTGTAAGTACAAATATTGAAAGTATTGGTAATGAATGGTATAGATTAAGTATTACTGTAGCATTAACCTCATCATCAAATGTGCAAGTATATATTGCAAGTGCTGATGGCTCTGTTGTTACAAATAACGGAGATTTTATTTATCTACAACACGCACAATTAGAAGTTGGCAGTTATGCTACTTCAATAATACCAACACAAGGTAGTGCAGTAACGAGGTTGGCTGAAAGTTGTAGTCAAACTGTACCAGATGGTGTTATAGGACAAACAGAGGGAACTGTTTATGTTGATTTTTTATCTGTAAACAATTTTGATGGTAGTTCTGGTAATTTATTTCAAATTAAAGAAGATAATAATAACAGAATTAATATTTATTTTTCAAATGGTACACCAAGATTATTTGGAATCGAAAATTCAAGTGGCTTATTCAATCAATCGTTATCATTAATTACTGGTTCTGTTTGTAAATTAGCAATAAAATATAATTCAACATCAACAAAAGTTTTTATAAATGGTTCTTTAAGCCATACTCTTAGTGGTATAAACAATATTGCTTTTAATGATTTTATTTTTTCGCCAAACAATAATATAAATTATAATGAAATAAAACTTTACAATACCGCATTAACAGACGCACAAGCAATAGCATTAACACAAGTGTAACAAATACACCTATAATAAAAACAAGAGTAAATCTTTACATAACAAACACAATAAGATAAGAAAATTAAAAAAACTATACATACAATAACCAATAGTTATAACCATAAGAGTAACAAATACACACATTAAACTAACAAGAGTAAATAATTAAATTATGAAAATAGGAAAATACGAATTTGACAGCAGAGAAGTAGCAGAGTCTAAAATCAAAGCTTTAGGAACTGCGGAAGACGAAGACGGAAACGAGTATCCAACTCACAAGCACACTTTAGTACACTTAGGACACATTGTCTTAGAAGCTGGAGAGTATGACGAAGACGGAGAAGAAACTAAAGCACCAGTATTATCTGCTAAGTGGCACATTGATTCTCTTTGGGATTTAAGCGATTCAACTGACGAAGAAGGAGAGGCAGTAAAAGCTGACCACCCATACGGTTGGAAGTCTGCTGCTGTTGACTTAAGTGGAAACGGAGTACACAGTTTCTTTGGTTTAGAATATGACTCATACAAAATCTAATGGTAAGAGCACTAAGATATTTAGCGGACAAAATAGAAGCGTTTCAGTTTATGTGTATAGCAAGCTGGAATAGGTTCTTGGATAGAATTAAGTTATGAGTATGGAAGATTTCAAGTTAGGAGTATTTAATGCCACCTCATTGATGGTTAGCTTTACGCACGTCGAAAACAGTTTAAAGATTATACTGCTTCTTGCTTCTATTATATACACATTTCAGAAGATATACGAAGGATATAAAAGAAAGAAGAGATATGAGAAAAATAAATAAAATAATAGTACATTGCTCAGCTACACAAGAAGGTAAAGACATTTCAGTTGATACCATTAGAAAATGGCACGTTGATGGTAGAGGATGGTCAGACATCGGTTATCATTATATTATTAGTTTAGATGGACTAACAGAAGTTGGTCGTCCTATTGAAAGGTCTGGAGCTCACACTAAGGGAGAAAACAAAGACAGCATAGGTATTTGTTATATCGGAGGTGTAGAGTCAGAAAGAGGAGACAATGGCAAATGGATAGCTAAAGACACAAGAACTGATGAGCAAAAAAGAAGTCTTCTTAATCTACTTACAACTCTTAAGTCTATTTACGGAGATGATGTAACGATTCACGGACATAGAGAATTTGCAGCGAAGTCTTGCCCTTGCTTTGATGCTTTTGAAGAATACAAAGATATATGAAAAAGATATTAGACTTTTTAACTGGTACTGTAATCAAAGAAATAGGTCAAGTAATAGACAACTTATTTACTACTGACGAAGAACGTATAGAAGCTAAAAACAAGATATTTCAAGTAATACAAGAAAAAGAGTTAGAGCTTCAAAAAATGCAGACTGATATAATCATTTCAGAAGCTAAAGGTAATTGGTTACAAAGAAGCTGGAGACCTATACTAATGCTTGCTTTTGGGTTTATAGTTATATATGTAAAGTTCTTAGCACCTTTATTTGGCTTTACTATTCCACCATTAGAGAATGAGTTTTGGAATTTACTACAACTAGGTATTGGTGGATATGTAGTTGGTAGAAGTGCTGAGAAGATATCCAAGAATATTACAATCAATAAAAACTAAGCTATTCGTTTAACATACTGGGGTAATAAATGTCTGTTTTACCTATAAAATACACCTATTCTGTATTCATAAGTTCGACAAGTCGGCTTTGGGGAGCCTCCCTTGTCTGACCCAAAAGAGATGAAGCGAAGTTACACCTTTTTTTTTACAATGTCAAGTAAAGTTATTAACACTGTTTATAACTATATTTGCGTATAACAGTAATTATACTTATATTTGTGTAAAGGTTTTAATATTCATGTCACTATTACATACCCCCACTTACGAGTTAGGATATAATGAAGAGGATGACAGGCAGGAACTAAAAAAGTTATTGTGGTCACAGTTTATGTGTAAGTGTGGGAGGTGTAGTGTGAAGACAGGAAAGAACTTTATGGAAAGGCTGCCTGTCTTTATATTGGATGAGATAGCGTTAGAGGAAAGAATGAGGTTTGATATTGACTTAGGCTACGTTTGTAAACCAAAAGCTGATAAGTTGTTATTAGTTAGTAAGAATCCTCATAGAGCAGGTTTAGCTATAAAGATAAGAATACTCAACACTTCAAAGAGACTTAGAGTCGTAAGAGGTTTAATAGTAAGAGGAGTTACTAGGATTGCTTTGGCAAATGAATATGTTTATTTTGATACTGATGATTTAAAGTCTATGGCTTTATACTTAAGATAATGTTTTGTTTTTTTGTTTTATTTAAGAAGAGGGTTGCAGAAATGTAGCTCTTTTCTTGTTTTATCCAAAAATGTTTTTTATGTTTGCATAGAACAATAAAACCAATAATATGGCATACAAGAAATTACCCTTTTGGGAAAGAAATGTAAATCCAATCACAGGTTGGAGAACAGAGAGAACAGATAGGTCAATAGGCAAGAAAAAGTTGTCTGAAGAAATAAGAATATCAAAATCACTAAAAAGTTATGGAAGAAATAGTTAGTCACGAAATAGAATTAGATGGTGTAAAGTTAAATGTCCATGGATGTTACACTGAAGGTGTTAAAAGAAGTTTCTTTCCATCTTATTATCCAAATGAGTTTGATGTAGAATATATTTTTATCTGTGGTAAAAAGATAGATATAGATATTACTGACTTAATATACTATAGAATACAAGAAATAGAAGAACTAATAATAGAGAAATACTATAGATAATGAAGCTAGTAGAACAACAAGAGTATATTGCTTGGTATAAATCAGTAGGCAACAAGATATACGATTGGCACGAACTAAAGCCAGACAACTTAGATATAAAGAACTTGCTTAAGGGTGTTGAAGTGATAGGAGTTTACAACAATAAACTACAGAACGAAAACAACATACTTAAAAGAGAGCTTGATGAACTTAAACAAGAATTAACAATAACATTAAACAATTTAAACAAACTATTATGAACGATTTAATATCATTTAAGAATGCACAGATAGAGGCACTGCAAAGAGAAGTTGCTTCACTAAGAAAGTCAAATATTCAGCTAGAAACGTATGTTTTTGAGTTGACTGACGAGGATGTTTTAGAAGAATACAAATCTATAGTCAGACAGGAAATATTGAAAAGATAAACAAAAATTAGGAAATATCAAATATATTTCTTACATTTGTTAAATATTAATTATAAAACAATAAACATTATGAATTTTCATGACAAAGTACTAAGAGTACAGTCGGAGTTAAAAGCTCCAAAGAATCAGAGAAACAATTTCGGTAAGTACAACTATCGTTCTTGTGAAGACATTTTAGAGGCTGTAAAGCCATTACTAAAAGCAAATGCACTAACGCTTATGATTACTGATGAAATCAAAGAGGTAGCAGGTTTAGTGTATGTAGATGCAAGAGCAGTCTTGTTTGATACAGAAGGTAGAATAGAGGTTACTGCACAAGCAGGTATTGACCCTAATAGAAAAGGTATGGATATAGCACAGTCATTTGGTAGTAGCTCCTCATACGCTCGTAAGTACGCTTTAAATGGCTTATTCCTTATAGATGACACAAAGGACGCCGATGCGACAAACGACCATAAGGACATACGCAAATGGCTTAATAAGGATACACCAGAGTTTAAGAAAGCACAAGGTTTCGTAAGTGGTGGTGGAACTATAGCACAAATAGAAGAGAAGTACAAATTATCAAAGGAAGTTAAACTATTATTAAAAAAGTAATTATTATGGAAAACGACAAAGTATTCGCAGATGGATTTATTCTCAAGAGAAATGAAAACGCACCAGAGTTTGTTATTGGTGGGATTAGCGTAAAAGTAGATGAAGCTACAAAGTTCTTAGCTTCTAATGCTAATAACGGATGGGTTAACCTAGATGTTAAGCAGAGTAAGAGTGGTAAGTATTACATGGAGTTAAATACCTTTAAACCTAAAGCAAATGGCGGTAATGCTCCTGCTGTTGCTAAGAAGGATAACTTCAAGGTAGCTGCTGGTGATGGATTGCCATTCTAATGAATTGGGGAGGATAATTCCTCCCCTTTTTATTTAACAAAACAAACAAACAAAACAAACAAATTTATGAACACACAAGATAAAGAAGTAGAGAGAATGTTTATGCAAAAGGTCGATGAAGACTGTTTTGTAGACATATCTCAAGTTATAGAACACCCACCTGTTGCATTGTCATTTGGTAATTATTCATTGAATACTCCAAATGGTATCAGGAGGTATCCAATTCCTATTGGGACTTATGGTAACTTCAGTTTTGTGTCAGCCCCACCAAAAACCAAGAAGACCTTCTTTGTTTCTTTACTTACTTCTGTGTATCTCTCATCTACAGGAAAGAATAAATATGGTGGTAAATTAAGGGCTAAGAGAGATGATAAGTGTGTTATACACTTTGATACAGAGCAAGGAAAGTTTCATGCACAGAGAGTGTTTAGAAGGGTTGTAGAGATGAATGGCAATGAGAATGCAGGTTGCTATCATACCTATGGATTACGTTCAATAGGGTACAAGACAAGGATTGATTTTATAGATTATAAGCTAAGGACTATATCAGAGGAAAACGAAATAGGTTTAGTTGTTATTGATGGAATTGCTGATTTGGTCAGTGATGTAAATTCAATAGAGGAATCAAATGAGTGCATACAGAGACTTATGACTTGGAGTGAAAAATATAATTGTCACATCATACTATGTATACACACAAACAATGGTTCAGAAAAACCCACAGGACATCTTGGTAGTTTCGCTCAGAAAAAATGTGAGACAGGCATAATATTAGAAAAGAATGAAGAGGATGATGGAATAGTAACAGTAAAATGTAAACAGAGTAGAGGATTTTCTTTTGAGCCATTTAGTTTTAAGGTAACAGAGTTTGGTTACCCTGAGATAATTAGTAATTTAGATGAGGACTTAGGAGAAGCTATACTACCTAAAAAAGAACTCAATCAATGGCAACAAAAAATGAATATCGCATAGTAACACCTATGTATATTGAACTTGAGAGAAAGACAAAGAAGAACAGAAGAGTATCAATTAATATGAATGCTTATGGAAATGTAAATCATTTCATAAACAACCAAGTAAAGATTAAGTTCAAGCAAGTGGTTGAAGAGCAATTAAAAGGCATAACAATAGAAACACCTGTAAACATAACGTATCAAGTGTTCAAGCCAAGTAAGAGGAGGTTAGACAAGATGAATGTGATAGCAGTGACCTCAAAGTATTTATTAGATGCTATTACGGAGCTAGGTTGTTGGGAAGATGACAATGATGACTATGTAAAGATTGAAAAGTTACTACCTACTGAGTATGATAAAGGAAATGGAAGAGTTGAGATTTTAATAAAAACTATAGATGATTGAAGAACAATTAAATAAACTAGCAGCCAAGCATGAGACTTGGGTTGGTTTAGTGAAGGGGATGGGATGTAATCCAGCTTATGTGGATGATGTTGTTCAGGATGCTTACATAAGAGTCTACGAGTACCTAAGCAAGGGTGTTGACATTTCTTATGGTGAGGATGATGTAAATGACTTTTATATGTATATGACTTTAAGAAGCATATACTTAAATGGGTTAAAGAAGAAGTCTGTATCTAATGAGGTGCTAGATGTACAGGAAGAGAAACTTGAGTATGTATTGGGTAACATAAAGAATGAGTATGCTGATGTAGAGCAAGAGAGAGGATTTAATAAGCTAATTAGCAAGATATTTACAGAGGTAAATAGTTGGGATTTTTACTCTCGTAATGTCTTTATAGCTTATTTCACAACAGGTTTGTCACTAGATAAGTTGTCTGGTGAGACAGGTATAGGTAGAAGTAGTCTTTATAATTCTATAAGAAGATATAGAGACATCATAAGACAGAACTTCTCAGAGGATGCAGAGGATTATTATAACGGAGATTACGATAAAATTTAATTAATTATGGAAGAGTTTAAAGGAGACAAAAGAACCAAGGCTTACAGAGAATGGAAGGCTAAGTTCGAATTAGAGAACGATAGCAAGTCAAAAGGGCTTGGTGACACTGTAGAGAAGATAACTAAGGCTACAGGCATTAAGAAGGTTGTTAAAGCTGTTTTCGGAGACGATTGCGGTTGTAATGAAAGAAAGGATAGATTGAATTCTATAATGAGTTACAAGGTGGTTAATTGCCTTGAGGAAGAAGAATATAACTACATAAAAGACTTTATTGACTTGAAGAGAAGCTCGGTCACTATGGCAGAGCAGAGAGGATTGTTGACTATCTATAACAGAGTTTTCAATCAAAGAAAGCAAATGAGTAACTGCCCTAGTTGTGTAAGAAGCATTGTTAGTGAATTAAAGAAATTAATCGTAAACTACAAATAAAATGAAAAAACTAATGTTATTATTGGTTTGGTTTGTTCTCACTAGTTGTGAGCCTTCCTTGTGCCAAGACTGTTACACTATTTATCGTAGTGATGGAACTTCTGATTGGATTTGTGTTAGATATAAATGTGATGAATATTATGAAAGACTTTAGACCAAGATTAAAAGGTAAGGTTTTAAAAGCCTATGAAAACCTAACCAAAGTAGAGAATAGAGTTCTTGTTATAGGTGACCTGCACGAACCATTTTGTTTAGATGGTTACTTAAAATTCTGTAAAGAACAGTATGCTATTCATAACTGTAATAGAGTAGTGTTTATAGGAGATGTTATTGACAATCATTATAGCTCATATCACGAGTCATCTGCTGATGGATTAGGTGGTAAGTTTGAATTAGAACAAGCTGTAAAGAAGTTATCTAAATGGTACAAGGCATTCCCAGATGCCGATGTAACTTTAGGTAATCACGATAGGATTATTATCCGTAAGGCACAATCATCCAATATTCCTAGTAAGTGGATTAAGGAGTTTAAAGAGGTGCTAGAGACTCCTAATTGGAACTTTGTAACAGAAGTCTATATTGATGGAGTTAGGTACGTGCATGGAGACAAGAGTGGCAAGGCTAGGATGGCAGCAAAGAGAGATATGGTTTCTACTGTATCTGGACACTTTCACACAGATTTCTACTGTGAATGGATGTTTGGAAAGACAAGAGCTATATTCGGAATGTCTGTAGGGTGTGGCATAAATAGCAAGTCTTATGCAATGGCATATATGCAAGGTGGTAAGAAGGAAGCTATTGGTCTTGGTGTTGTAATAGGTGGTCATACTGCCTTTAATGTTAAGATGGACTTATAATGAATTACAATAACGACTTCAAATACGACCTTAAGGTTGGTCAGGTTAAAGAGGAGGAACTCGGTGAGATATTCAACTCTAAGACTATAGAAGTCAAGTATGACTTACAAGCTATGAAGACAGGTAATGTTTACATAGAGTATTACAGTAGAGGCAAAGCTAGTGGCATAAGCACTAGCGAAGCCGACTACTATTGCTTTTGTATTGGTGATACATTTCATTTGATACAGTCAAATATACTCAAGGAAAGATGTAGACAATACTTAGGAACAAACAGAGATAAGTTAGGTGGTGACAACAATACCTCCAAAGGTATTTTGTTGCCTATAAAAGAATTATTTTAATATGAAAACAATGACTATAACACACGATATAATAAGTGGAACTGAGGCAGCTTACTTACAGGATGACCCTCCATTTGGACAACAAGATTATGCTAAGGACAGAAAAGAGATGCCTGTATTCAGTGGGGTCCTAAAGTACTTCCCAGATGCTGTTAGGGAGGTCTCTAAGACATCTTGGGCAGGAAACCAACAACATCACCCAGACAAGCCCTTGCATTGGGATAGAAGTAAGTCAGGAGACGAATTAGATGCTTTAACGAGACATTTGATGGAAGCTGGTACTACAGACTCAGATGGCATCAAACACAGTGCTAAGGTGGCTTGGAGAGCCTTAGCGAACCTACAGAAGGAATTAGAGCGTGAAGGCGAAGCACCTCTAAGTGAATATAACAAAAAATACTAGGATATGTTAAATATATTCCCTATATTTGCATAAGAAATAATTAACTATGGATATAAAAGCTATTGTAGATGCTGATAGTATGATTTATGCTTCAGCAGTCACTTCTGATAACATATCAGATGCCAAAAACAAGTTAGATGCTAAGATTAACGCATCTCTTAATGACTTACAGGACTTGGGATATGATATAATGAGTCTTGTAGTGTGTTCTGGTTCAAAAGGTAACTTCAGAAAGTTTATTACGAGTAGCTACAAGGCTAATCGTAAAGATACAGAGCTTCCACCTCTTTTAAATGAGTTACATGAGTATTGTAAGTCAGATTGGTATGCTAAGTGGGGTTATGGAATAGAAACTGATGACTTAGTGGCTAAAATATGGCATGAAAGCAATGAAAACAACGAATCACCTGTCATAGTGTCTATAGATAAAGATTATTTACAGTTTCCAGCAATGATATTCAATTATCAGAACAAAAAGCTAGTTAAGTTAACAGAATTAGAGGCTTTGAAGAACTTTTACACACAAATGATAGTTGGAGACAATGCAGACAACATAAAAGTCTGTAAAAACAAGGGAAAGGCTTATGCTGGTAAGTTATTTAAGGATTTGACTTCTAAATATCAAATTGTAAAGGCTGTTTACGCTGTTTACAAGGAACATTACAAGTCTAAGGCTAAATTAAAATACATTGAGTCCTATAACTTGTTAAAATTAAGGATAGATGTATAATGAAGACCAGAAAGACATTGTTTACTCATATTATCTTCTTACTTTGTATAGTATTAGTCAGGGTGAGTCTTTTGAGGAGATTCAGTACATTATTTCTGAGTTTGAAGAAGAAGGAATGTATGAACAGTGTGATGGCATGATACAGGCTGTTGACTTTGCTAAGTCAAACACGATGGAAAGAGTGTTATTAGAATTAGATGAAGAAATAAATTAATATAAATAATAAATTATGTATGTGAACATTGAAGTAAAAGAATCAGAGCAAAAAGACCATTTTCATTTTAGTATTAATGGTTTGAAATTAGGAGAATGGGAGCGTTCAGACCTAAGACATTTAATAGAAGTGATAGATAATAAAATATAACAAAATGACATTAGAACAATTAAAACAAGAAGTAGAGAGAAGATATGGCTTTGAGATTTCAGGTCAAACCAGAAAGCGAAAGGTTGTTTACGCTAGAAAGGTGTTCTGTAAGCTTGGTAGGCTTATGGAGTATACTTTTCAGGATATAGGAAATGCTATAGGTGTGAATCATTGCTCGGCTTTATACCACAACAATACATTTTATTCCGTTGAAAGTTTAGATGTTAAGATATATAATAAGATAAAGAGTTATTGTACTATTAAAAAGAAGAAAAATAGTAAAGATATAATTCTGATTTTAGAGGAAAGAGAAGCGTTTTACAAATCTAAAATAAAGAATTTGAATAAGAAAATATCTGAACTAGAGTCTCAGCCTTCTTCAGAATCACAATGCATCGCTAAAAGAATTAATGATTGGGACGTAGAAACTAAGTCTGAGTTTATAAATACTAGGCTATCTCCATTTGAAAGACTTCTTAAGTCAAGAGTTATGAGAAGAAAACCTGTAGCTGTTGAAGGAGCAAAGATAGAGAGAAGAGTTAAGAATCCATTTTTAATGTAATTATTATG
>VMHT01064882.1_pt1 | contig 10786 bp, 10 predicted proteins | sample 4693611 | NCBI WGS metagenome assembly VMHT01 (sample SAMN12280063, study PRJNA550983) | marine metagenome | isolation source: seawater sampled from same location over 5 years 0.02-0.2 micron viral filtrate | place: USA: collected off the coast of southern California halfway between the port... ... | reverse complement strand
TAGACAATGGGTTAAATTGTGTCATGTTATAAATAATTTTTTTATTCATTGAAAGCAAATTGTTTTTATATTTTTCTTTATTTCTATCCATTTCAAATATTTCATTACGCAATTGTTCTAGTAGTAATTCTTTATTTACTTTAACTAATGGATGTTTTGAGAGAATTGATTCTAATAAATTAAAATTTTTTTGTGATGTAAGGGACATTTTATATTAAATATTAATTATTCTATTTAATATAAAATTTGCAAATTAATTTATGACAAAATTTTTAAAAATTTATTCTACATATTTATTACTTCTGTTTTAATAATATTAGTTTATAATATATAATTTATACTATTTATATATTACATTTCTAATTATTTAAAAAATATATTATTTATATATTTTATATGGTTAATATTTTACTAATTAATGATAATATAAATGATTATCAATTAATTATTAATTCATGTAATAAAGATACATATCCAATAATATATAATGAAACAATAGATACATATGATTCACTATTTGAAAAATATCAAAATGTGGTAAATGATCCTTCAAAAAATATTCAAACAATTAATCACGTCGCAATAGTTGCTCACGGAAATCCAAATCTTTCTTATTTTACGTTTTTAAAAAATGAAAAAAATATGATATTATATAAATTAATAGAAAATAATAATGAAATTACAAATGTATGCAAAGAAATAGAGATTTGTGATAATGAAATTAATAATTTATTAGAATATATATATCAAGATATATCATTTTCAGATGTATCTTATGATATAAAAAAAATGTTAATTTATCCCGAATTAACACCTAATGAACTTCAGACAGATGAAATGATAAATATAAATAATAAATTAAATGATTTTAAATTAAAATTATCAGATAACCCTTCATATTTAAAAATTAAAGATTTAAAACAAAAAATTATAGATTTATTACATAAACGATCCTCTATTTTAAAAATTGAAAATAATTTAGAAACATGGGGGGATTTTAAAACTTTTATCAAAAAATTTAATATTCAAAAATCTTTAGATTTCTTAGGTTGTGCTCTTTTAGAATCAGAAGATTGGAAGTATTGTTTAAATTTATTAGAAACAGAAGAACATTTAAATATAAATATAAGATCATCAGATGATGATACGGGTAATCTTAAAGTGGGAGGTGATTGGGTATTAGAATCTGATAATATTAATATTAAATATTTGTATTTTACAAAAGATATTGGTAAATGGTTATATACTTTAAATGATACTTATTTTACTGGAATCCAGCATGGCGGCGACGACGTTGTTGATTTACAAAACCAAAAAATTACTATACATAATAATAATATTACGGGTAGGACTGGATCTATAGGACAACTTACAATTAATAAAACTGGTATATATGAAATTATAGCGAGAGGTGCTTGTGGGGGAAAAACTGGAGATGACAATCCTCGTCAGATTCGTGGTGGTTATGGTGCTATTGTTAGTGATAAATTTCAATTATCTGAAAATGATAAATTATTTTTTTTAATTGGTAAAAGGGGGGCATCTGCAAATATCGGCCATAATAGTGGTTGGGGTTCGGGTGGAGGTGGTGGAACATTTGTAATAACAAAAGACCCATCCCCTTCAACCACATATACAGATGATGATATATATATTATTGCTGGTGGTGGCGGAGGTTCCATATTTACATATGCCAGCACCACCTCATATTTATATGGTGGAAATGCTAATAATATACGACACGCCTCGCCCGGAATTCCCGCTGAAATTAGTGAAATTGGACGACATGGTGGTAACCCTATAGTTGATATGACAGGCACCCATGAGGGACTAGAAGCAGATTTAAAATATGGTAATGCTTATGATACTTATAATTGGACTGGGACTCACTACAATAATAGAAAACCAAACCAACCCATTTCAACGACAGACCAAGCCGGAGTCAATGGTTATATTCATTCCTACGTTCCCCCAGGCGACTCGAGGCTGTCTGAGCCACGTAAAATGAGAAATCCTTTTTTTCAGAATTTAGGTGGTATAAATGGTTATGGGGGTGGTGGTGGAGGATGTGCTGGTGGAGCTGGATTTTTAGGCAATGGGTCAATCGGTTCACAACTAAATTATACCAGCATTAGTACTAGATGGGCCATGGGGTTCAATAATGCAGGAGGAACGGCAGGATATGCTTGTGTGAAGTTAAATCAAAATGGAGTTGGTGGTTATGGTGGTGGCGGACATGGAGCTAATGGTGGATCTGGATATGGTGGAGGTGGTGGCGGATATAGTGGTGGAGCCGGAGGAATGTGGCACCATGGGCGGGGAGCATTTTGGGGTTCAAGTTCTACCGCAGAACAAGTATGGAATGCCGCTTTAGCAAGCCCATATAATATGACATCGGCTGCTTATACTGTAGGTGATTATAGTACTAATAAATTGTGGAATTCTGCTGGAGGAGCCGGTTCATCATTCTATAATTCATCTAAAAGTATGAGTGAAGGTAGTTTTCGTCCAGATTTACAATCCGGTCTCGACGATGATTATGGTGGAGAACTTATAATAAAATTTTATGAGCCCCCATACACTGTAGAGAATTCTATTATTAAATTTTCAGATTTATATAAAAATATAATTGATGATACTTGGACGATTAATAAATCCATTTCTTTATCAGAATTTAGAGGAATTGGACCAGTTCCAACAACTGGGGAAATTAGTATCGAAACACATTTTAAAGGTCAAACATTTAGTCGTAGTAATTTAATTGATATTTTACAAAATTTAGCTTCGAAATTAAATAATTTGAATAATATTGATATTCAATCTACAATTTTTACTGCTGGTTTTACTATTTTTGCAAAAGTTAAAAATAATATGTTTGCAGAAGCGCTGCAAGGAATTTCAGTAGACAGTTTTCCTTATACTTTTTCTGATAGTACATATAAGTTTGCTTATAATTCTACAAATGGAAATACACTAGGAAGCGGAGAAAATTTAGTAAAACAAAAAATAAGTAAAGACGTCACAGAAAAAAGACATTTTATGGCGATGGCTATTTATTCCGATAATAGTGATGGTATAAATAATGATTTTGAAGGTATATTAGTATGGACTTTTAAAGCTTCTTCGGACGGTGGACAGAGATTTGTTACTAAATTGAATAATGTCGAGACAAGTCGCAGTGACATGAGTATTACAAATATTGCTAGTTTATTTTATAATACTGGCTTTAATAGTACTCTGCAGTTTTGGAGTGTATATCCATATTTTATTTCAAATACTGGTAATATTGTAACCGGAAATGAAAGTGGTTGGAGATACAGTAACAATCAACAAGCTACAGCCAATGGTTATAAGAGTACATCAAAATTTTCTCAGGATGATGGAGTCTGGGGAATTCAATTTGGTGGTAATGTGGATGGTAATAACCCGGGTCCGGATTTTTCTGATAATTCAGATACATATGGAATTATTAATTATGATGCGGGTGATGGTGGTGATTGCAGAATTGGGGGTTTATACAAACCAAATTTTAAAGCATATATATTTTATAGTTCCCTGTAGTTTTAATTATATGATTTTACAAATCATACATTTACCAATTGTGGTGCAACTGGTAAGAACGGTCCAACCTTAGCAGATTGCACATCATCGTATTCTAGCACTTCATGGGCAAGTAATCCTGATTTTTTAATATGAATAATAATGATGGGATTCAAATATGGACCGTTCCCGCTGATGCGATATATAAGGCGGAGCGAGCACTGGATTTACAGGAGGGGGTAAGTCAGTAGTTGCTACAACTGCTACTGCTGCTGATTTTACTGAGAACGTGAGCGATAATATGTTGTTAGTAGCTGGAGGTGGTGGTGCTCCTACTTCTACCTATCCATTGAAATATCAATTCTTTTGTAAAAGGATATAATTCATAAAATTTATTAAATGTTCTAATATCATCTACAACATTTATACAAGATGTATTATGTTTTTGAAACATCAAAGAATGGGCGGCACAATTTTCTTTTTCTATTGCTTCTTGCATTGGTAAAAAATGAGAAAAATCAACAGATAAATAATGAATTTTTTTTATTATATTTTTTTGGATTAAATTTACGCTTAGGGTTAGTAACATTATATCCAACAATTTGTTTGTTGGGAAAATATAAACCCAAAACCTTTTTCAAAACAAAAAATTCATGAAATTCTTTTCCGACATTTGGATAAGATTGTGACGGTAAATACATAATTAAAATATATTTAATTTTATTCAAAATCTTTTTTGTTGGTTGAAATTGTAAAGTATGTTTTAATATATTTTGTGTGTAAGTTGTACCAGCGTGTGGTAAAATATATCCATGTAAATTATTTAATAATATTTTACGTTTTCTCTCTTCTAAAGGGAAATGTTTCTTATCAAACCACATTTTTAATGAAATATATATATACGTTTATATTTTATTAATACAGTCATTAATAATTTGTAAAGATTTGTTTAATTGATTTTTTTTTATAACTAATGGTGGAGATAAACGAATAATTGTATCGTGTGTTGATTTTGCTAATAGTCCATTTTCTTTTAATAAATGCAAAATTTTATCTGTTTTTTCTTTATTTTTAAATTCTATAGCGTTTAAAAGTCCTTTTCCCCTAACATCTTTTATAATTTGCTTACCTTTAACAATATTTTTTAATTCATTTCTAAAATATTTACCATTTTCAAAAGATTTTTCACATAATTTTTCGTCTTTAATAATATTTAAAGCTTCTATTCCTATAGTTGCAGCCAATGGATTTCCACCAAAAGTTGATCCATGTGTTCCAGGAGTTATAACATCCATAACATTAGAATCAGACAAAACAGCAGACAAAGGTAAAAATCCACCAGATAACGCTTTTCCCAATATTAAAATATCGGGTTTAATATTATTATAATCGCACGCTAACATTTTCCCTGTTCTACCTAATCCAGTTTGTACTTCATCAGCAATCATTAATACATTATATTTTTCACATAAATTTTTAACATTGTTTAAATATCTAGAATATGGTATTTTTATACCCGCTTCACCTTGAATTGGTTCTACCATAAAAGAAACAATATTGGGATTTTCAATAAATTTTCTTTCCAAAGATTTTATACAATTAAAAGGTATTATATCAAAACCATTCATATAAGGCCCGAAATTATTATAACAAGATGGATCAGTTGAAGATGATGCCGCAGCCAATGTTCTTCCCCAAAAATTATTTCTACAAAATAAATTTACTGCTTTATTTGTTTCTATATTTTTAACTTTATATCCCCATGCTCTTGATATTTTAATAGCAGTTTCACCTCCCTCCACGCCTGTATTCATTGGTAAAACTTTTTCATAATTAAATGTATTACAAATATTTTCCATAAAATCTCCCAATTTATTATTATATAAAGCTCGGCTAGTCAATGTTAAATTTTTGCATTGGTTTTTTATAACTTTCACTAATCTAGGATGACAATGACCATGATTTACTGCAGAATAAGCAGAAATAAAGTCTAAATATTTATTATTTTCAATATCAGTTAAATATACTCCTTTCGCTTTTTTTATACAAACATTTATAGGTGAATAATTTTTTGCACCATATAAAATTTCTTTTTGTAATATTTTTTTCATAAAGATAAATAATATATAATATTTATGTTTATGTTTATTTTACTTTTGATTTTGATTTGTTTTTATTTTATTTAACAACCTGGTTGTTGAGAATCATCACGTTTTTCTTCTCCAACACTATCGGATTGGCGTTGTTGAAAATAAGGTTTTACACGAAGAGATTCGCGAGCAACAGAATCTTCAACAACAGGGGTAACTGATAGTTCACAAACTGGGGACCAGTTTAGCATCCAAGAATTAAGTGCTGCAACATCTTCTGTTGAACAAACACAAACACCGCCAGCGCCACTTAGGCGATGCCAACGTCCAAGAACTTGGATAGAATCACCGCAATCACGAAGATCATCTGCGGGAGTCATATTACCAAAATTGTTCCAACATTCTACACGGTTTTGAGAGGGGATTGACCATTCAACTAGAAAAAGCATTGTATACAATATTAATATAATCATTCTTTAAACCTGTTTAACAATTTATATAAATATTATATGGTATTAAATAATTCAATTAGTTCTAGTTCATTTACTGCGTTTTCTGGATTTATTTTACTATAATTATGTTTTTGGAATGTTTTTTCATTTAATAGCATTCTAATTGTAAAAAAAGACATAATTTCTCCACTTAACATACCAACCATTGCCAAATCTATTTGCGTTATTGAAATCATAATTAACATTAAACTTTTAAAACCACATATTATATAATAAAGATTTCCATATAATTGTAATTCATTCTTGGTAAAGTCTGTTATATGTTTTTTGTCGGGATTATAAATTCTGAACCCCAAAATAGGATTTACAAATTCTGTAATTAAAGAATTAGTTGCTTTTAAACACGAAATATATATACAAACTATTATATATTTGATTCTTGTATTAATAGGAACAGAAATCAAAATCAATTCATCACTCCATCCATATTTAAAATAAGATGATTTACCATTATTGAAATAAAATACTGGCAAACATATAAATAATAATGTAAGAAAATTTACAAACATGCAAATATTTAATTTTTCTTTTAAATTTTTCATAATATTATTCTAATAATATTGATTTTAAATTATTTAATAAAATTATTTACATTTACCTAACCCGGCTCCAGAAAATAGTAAATATTCATCCAAATCACAACTCTTTTTTATTTCTTTTATTTTATTACAATATGGGTTAATTAGTATTTCCAATATTTCTTTTTCTTTTTTTTTACTATATTTTTTTTTATTTTTAGAATTAGAATATTTTATATGCTTTTTTATAATTTTTTTTTTTCTTATACATTCTTTGCATTTATTAGAATGAATAAATTCAATACAATAATTTTTAAAATTTTTATTCATTATTTTTAAAAATTCCTTTTTGGTATGATTTTTTTTTGTTTTAATTGTTCCACGACCGTCATAACATATTTTTATATTTTTTTTTGATTTATTTTTTAAATTTTTATTTATTTTTTTTTTATTGTTAGATGTACTTTTTTTTGATTTTTTTTGTTTTTTGTCTTTTTTTTTTGATTTTTTTTTCATTATAATATCGTAATATATTATAATTAAAAAACGGTTAATTTGATTTTAAATTATTTAATATAACCATTTTTTTTTAAATCTAACAGATATTGTTTTTTTCTTTCCATATCTTTTTTCTTTTGTTCTTTTATTTCTTTTTTTGATGGTTCGCATAAATCTAATATATATTTTAATTTTTCTTTTGATATTTTAACATTGCCACCCACCCCCCCTTTATTAAGTTTAGTGATCCATTCGTGGATTTGGTCTAATGTTAAATCTTTATATAACAATTTTTTAGGCGGGCTATCTGTATCATCAATTTGTATTAATTGCATTAAATCAACATTCCAAAGACGCAATCTATTGTAAGGAGAATATAATTTAGATTTGCATTTATAAAAGTTTAGATTCTTATATGTTTTTTTTTTATTTTTCGTGATTTTTTTTTGTTTTTTATCTTTTATTTTTCGTGATTTTTTTTGTTTTTTATCTTTTATTTTTCGTGATTTTTTTTGTTTTTTTATCTTTTTTTTTTGATTCTTTTTCATTATAATATCGTAATATATTATAATTAAAAAGGCGTTAAATAAATTTTAAATATCCAAATAATAACCTAAACCTTTTTCATCTTTTTTAAAAACATACCCACTTTTACTACCTATAAATTTATCGCTTTGTATAAAATCCTTTTTTTGATTTATTACTCTTTTCTTTGTAGACATTGGTTCTATTTTTTTTCTGTATAAATATACAATAAAAAATATTATTATGAGTATAATAATGAATTTATAATTATTTATAAAAGATAATAAGTTTTCCAAAACATGTAACATTTATATTTATTATGTTTATATTAATTTTATATAAAAAATGTATTATTTATTTAAATATTAAATATTGGTAAAAAAACAATAAAACAAACACATTTAAAAATACAATTATTACTATTATTATTATGAAACTTCTCTCTATTCTAAAATTTTTTTTATTTGCAGTACCTGTTTTTTCTCATTTTAGAAAAGAGACAAAGGTTGAAAGTATTCTATTAAAACCTGGTAATCATTTATTTTTAACTAGTGAGGTAAATGAGGATAGTAAAGAACTATTTATCAGTGGGAGTAATAGATTAACTACAAAAAATATTTATGTATATATTAGTTCAAATGGCGGAAGTGTTATGAGTGGGAATGATATTATTGAAAATATGAAATATTTAAATAGTACGGGATATAATATTACATGTGTAGCGCAAAAAGCATATTCTATGGCTTTTCATATTTTTCAGCATTGTAAAAAAAGATATATTACAAGTTCGTCGACATTAATGCAACATCAAATGAGTTTAGGTGTCAATGGTAATTATGAAAACATTAAAACCTATTTAGAAATGATTGAAGAAATTAATGAAGAATTAATTAATTACTCAGCAAAAAGGTTAAAAATGACATCATCTTCATTCAAAAATAAAATTATGAATGATTGGTGGTTTTATGGAAAAAGCGCCATTCACAATAATGTTGCAGACAAAGTAGTTACAATTGGATGTTCTCCTACTCTTTACAATATGAAGTATATGAAAAAAAAAAAAGAAATGTCATTGGAAGATATATTTTCGAATAATAATGAAAGTATTATTGAGTTAAGTGGTTGTCCTTTGCTCCACTAGGTAGGGCTATCAATGATTTACCCTTCCGAACCCTTTCCTTTTTTATATATTTTGCTTTTGCCGTAGATTTTTTAAAAATCTACTTTTTCTAAAAGTTTACATTGAGAACCTCCCAATAAGATTACCTTTATTCTTATTATTTTCATAAATGAACCATTTTTTCTTGTTAGGGTCCCATAAGGCGCCCATTTTTTTCGCATTATTTTTTTGAGTATAAGGTATATTCAAATAAATTTTTCTTTTTCCTTTATTTTTGGGTTTTTCAAATTGTGTAAAGTTATTTCTAACAACGGCTTCATTTGCTAAGCGATCCGCATTTTCATTTCCAATAGAATGTTTATCTTGTTTTCCAGTATGAGCACGAACGTGTTTAAATATTACATTTGGAACATTTTTATATAAATTATAAATTACTTGAACCAATTGTTTATTCGGAATTTCTTTTTCCCATAATAACTTTTCCATTTTTGCTCCATATGTGGTGGCGCATTTAATCGCATATTCAGAATCTGTATGAATTATTATATTTTTCCCAACATGTATATCTCTTTCTAACATTTTAAAAGCGTAAATAATCGCCGATAATTCGGCTGTATTATTTGTTTGTTTTCCACTAATTTTTTTGGAGACATTGCGTTTATCACCTGGTCCAAAATAAATACCAATACCAGAAGCAGCATTGGCGCGTCCATTATTAATGCATGAACCGTCAGTATATATTTCTAAATCTGGATTATTATTATTACTATTGATTGATTGTTTTTTTTCTTTGCTTTTCTTATCTTTTTTTGACTTTTTTTCTTTTTTTGTTTTTAAGGATTTATCCTCAATGGTTACAGTTTTTTTTTCAATAATTTTATTTTCTTGTATATCATCATCAAATTTAACATCGTATGGTACATATTCTTCTTGTAATACACTTTTAGCGTGTTTATTTTCAATTATAAAGCGTTCGCATTCTTGTAAAGAATTACATTTTTTAATAAGAGGGTGTTTGAATCCTTTGATTGCTTTATTACAATCGTTAAAAGAGAGGAATATACCAACATGTTTTCCTTTGGCAACGGCATAATAAGACATTATTATAATTTAAGTTTAAAGTTTTAAATTATAATTTTGAAGTTTCAATTTTTTTTTTACTTTAATGTTTTGCCGTAGATTTTCTAAAAATCTACGTTTTGATCGTAAACTTTTCAAAAAAGTTTACTTTTGATCGTAAACTTTTTTTAAAAGTTTACTTTTAGTCGTTAAAATAGGCGTTTCTCAGTTCAAGCATTTCTTCATCACGAATTATTTTTCTTTCAAAAATACTAACAGGTTTATTTTTTAATAGTGTTATTATAAAATAAAGTCCATACATGCCGCACTCAGATTCGCCATATTGGTGTCTTAGCTTAATTTTTTTATATTTAATATCTAATCCTTCTTTTTTTCCTTTTTTTTTAACTGTTTTTATAAATTTCCAAATTTGTGAAGGTATTTTTTTTGCATAACTATCAAAATAGTAAATTTTCTTTTTTTTAATATTTAAAAACACAGTTACCCAATGTGAACCTTCTTGGTTATGTTTATCTAAATTAAATATAACACCAACTTTTGTAATACCTTTTTTCATTGTTTCTTTTAAATTAAAATTACACAATTCATCTTCAACACATGAACCTCCAGTAATCGTATCATAATCTATGGGCGACGGTCCAATAAAAAAGAAATTATCATATTTTTTTTCCCATTGTTTCATTACATCTCGTATATTAAATGTATCTAACCATTCATTGGGTTTACTTTTCCAAGATTTAGGTTTTTTAGGTGCAAATAATTTTTTCCAATGATATTCTGGTATATTATTCTTAATGCACTGATGTTTTAACCAGCACGCTTCATTATCGCAATGTTTTATTTTTTTTCTTAATTCTAACCAAATACTTTTATAATCTCTAGTATTTGCTTCTATTTTATCAT
>VMHT01075833.1_pt1 | contig 10787 bp, 15 predicted proteins | sample 4693611 | NCBI WGS metagenome assembly VMHT01 (sample SAMN12280063, study PRJNA550983) | marine metagenome | isolation source: seawater sampled from same location over 5 years 0.02-0.2 micron viral filtrate | place: USA: collected off the coast of southern California halfway between the port... ... | reverse complement strand
GTATTTGGAAGTGCAAGACTTTAATTTAAACAATGAAGTATCTTTTATTAAATCTCCTATGGGAACAGGTAAGTCCTTTAACATTCACAAAATACAAAATGATTTCAATAAGATAGTTTATCTTTCAAGTAAAAGAGCATTTGCTACGGCAATGGGAAAAGAGTTCGAGGAAGATGGTTTTAAGAACTATATTGATTTATCAATCAACGAACGTTATGACTGTAATAAACTAATTATATCTCTTGAAAGTTTTCATCAAATAAACCCCAACGACATTGATTTATTAATTATTGATGAAAGCGAAAGTATTTTCAATATTATTGGGTCTCATACTTTACAAGTAAAAGGCGAAGGTCTTACTAATCTAATTGTATTTGAAAAAGCAATCAGGACGTCAAAGAAAGTTTTAGTCATGGACGCTTTTTTGTCGAAGAGGTCTTTTAATGCAATTAATACAATTAGACCCAATGCAAAATCATCTCTTACTGTTAATGAATGGAAACCAGACAAAAGAACTGCAACTCTTTGCAGAGATAAAGAAAGTATGTATCTTAAATTAAAAGAATGTTTAATGAAAAAAGAACGATGCGTCGTCGTATCCGGATCTAAAAAATTTGCGATACAACTTTGCACTAATGCAATAAACGACAAACTACTTGAATCGAGTATCGATGTAGACGGAATAGTTAGTGGAAATGATGTTAAACTTTATCATTCAGGAAACCCTCTTGACTTGTCTACTAAAGTTAATGAAGAGTGGAAAACATGTAAACTGCTTTGTTACTCGCCGACTATTACTTGCGGAGTTTCTTACGATAATCCAGATGCAAAGTTCGACAGACTTTTTGTTTATATGCCTAATAAGTTTTCTGCGTGTTTTCGTGATGCAACTCAAGCGCTTAAGAGAGTAAGACATTTCACTAAAGACAAGTTGTATATTTGTTTGAATACTTGCGGAAACTATAATTTAGATATGTCGCCAGTTTATTTCGATAAAGTAAAAGAACTTATTTACACTTGGAAACCACAGATTTTTACTGATGAGAAGCATTTCATTTCTTTGCAAAATACTAATATTGAAGAATATAAACCTCTTAAAAACTGGGTAAGTGAAGCAAGGATCTACAATATATTAGAGCAGAATGTTTCTGGTATTTTCTTGAGTAAGGTTGCAAGGAAATATCTTAAAATCGAAAATATCCATATCGTCGACCATTTAGTCAAACCGGAAGATTATTCGATGCCTGAATATGAGACCAAGAGTTCTTTTACTTGGGAAGAAGTGCAACAGTTAGATTGCAGTATGATTGATATTCAATCTAAAAGAGAAAGGAACGAACATTTAACAATCGAAGAATATTTCTACTCTTTAGCAGATGGTTTCAAGCAAACTCTCAAACATGATGTAAGCGAGTTCAACAAAAAACTATACTGGGAATATTATATGATTGATAGTGTTAATCGTTCTCATTATTACTCAACAATTAAGTTTGATAAACTAATTCAACAAAAAGCAATCGACGAATTATATGAAAAGACAGACAGTCGAAAAATTTTAGAACTTAATAATTTTCATGATGAACGATATTCCCATTTATTCAAAATGTTTAAAGAAATGCAAATCATTACCGAAGATAATAAATTGAATTATGAAAAAGAGTTTATGAAAGAGGATTTAAAACCTCTTTTAAAAGATTATGAGACTATGAGAACCAAAGGAGGATTAAAAGCATTTAATCAACTTCTTAAATACAATAATATTAGAGAATGGGGCAAAGCAAATCAAGAACTCGAAGAAGAAACAATGGATATTGATAAAATGTATATCATGGTAAAGCATCTTGCAAATGACTTATTAGGACTTGAATGTGGAAGAGTCAAACAGAAAAAAAAGCGTGTTACTGTTGACGGAGTTAAAAAGCAAGTATTTTTCGGCGTATTCAAGTTTAGTCCACCTATTTATCCAGTAAGGAATGATGAGAACAAAATTACTGATAATATACCTTTGCATGTTCTAAACGTTACTCATAAAGATTATTTGGAAAGCGAGAAAGATATTAAATTAAATGATTGGTTTAACAACGATAGTGGAATTACAAGCGAAGAAGAATGCGAGGATATTTAATAATGTGTAAAAGGGTCAATATTAAACTTTTTATTTTGTCTATACTTACTGTCTTTTATTTTACTCTTATTAATCCCTTGAAATATATTTTTAGGATTAATAGGTTTTTTTTCATCTTCTTTTTTTTGCATAAGTTTTTTATTGAGTGCATCTGCGCCCTTACCTTTCGTTATTTGTAGCAGTTCTAACTCATTAGATACGTTAATTAAATCTTTATCCATATTATAAAATATAATTATATTTTTTTTATATTTAATAATAATATAAATGTCGTTATTAAGCACAAGTAGTCGAACCACTCAAGAAGCATATTTATACGAAAACCATTATCCCCAACCTATCGTCATTGCTCCTAATTCACAAATATGTCTCCAAAAATTCATACATTATCGAGGAGCGTTGTATGAAGTTAATAACCAAAATAATGTAATAGGTTATAGATTTGGGACTGGAGGAACTAATCAAGATGTCCCCAGATTTGTAAGCATTCCTACCGGAGGATACGAGGGTTCAAATCTCGCCGCCGCCATCGAGACCGCCCTTAATTCCGTTAATCAGCAACAAAATTACACATGGACGGTAGATTTTACACCTGCACCAAGCACCGACGACGACGACCAGTTTCAAATTACCTATACATCTGTCCCCACTCCTACCGTTAATTCTGGTCTATGGGATACTTTTCAAAGCGGACAACTTTCAGTATCAAATGAGGGAAAAGTAAGTGAAGAGTCTAAAATTACATATAACGGACTTAATGCCTCTCAATTTGCAGACGCAATATCAAAACGATCTACTCTTGTATACTTGGGAGAGCAAACATGGAATATGATACAACCAGATAAAGCAACAGAAAAATTTCAACCGTTACAGTTGGGACTTGTTAGAAACATTTTAAGCGACCCTAACGAACCTAATCCTAACTTAACATTTAAACCAGAACGTCTCGACATTGCTTTGGAATTACTTGACGATAATATGTTAATTACTTACGGACGCCAGAGACAAGGTTCGACTGTCGGTGTTGGAAATTGGTTCGAAAGCGATACTCGCCGAGATTTAGAAGGTATTTTCGATGCACTTTTTAAACCTTCCGGAACTTTTAGTCCACATACTAAAATGCAATGTAAATTAACTATATATGCATCCTCTCAAACCAGTAGAAGAGTTATATTTCAGTTGTTTAAGAAAGAAGCAGGAGAAACCACATACACTCCTCTTGCAAATGGGTTCGGCGGTAATTCTGTTATTACCGGCACTCCTCTTGTAAAAACATTGTCCGTAAGCGCCGATACATTTCAGGGAGTTGTATTTGATTCCAACGATCCATCTTTAAGCGATACAGGAACTAAAATCGCACAACATTATCCTAAACTTTCTGTCGCTCCTTTTTTCCCTGTTACATGTTTCCAAAACATAGCAAACGAAGTCTCAACCGGATTTATACTTGACGGAGATACATGGACTAATAATGCCGGAGGAGTTACTTCAACCTTTACAGAATTAGTAGGAAATACTAACGGTTATAATTGGAGCGTTGCTACAAGTGTAGGGAATGTTTTACAGGGGACATTTTGGAAAGAGATTTCCCCAACAGTCTATTATATTAAGGGCGGAGATGTTCCTATGACTGACCCTCCTCTATATATTGCAACATTAGACCCTACCGCCGGAACTACAAATCCTAACGGACAATTTGTCGTAAGAAATGCTATTGGCGGCACAGTAGAGCAGACTATAAATTTCGATGGCGCTTCTCCAGTTGTAGAAGAAACATCGCCAATGTCGATTTTTACACAAGGTATTTTTAACACTATTGAACCTGTTGCCGGAGTGCAAGGAACGGCAGATGAGGACTCCGCCGGAGCAGAAGGAGGAGGACTTGGAGTTGACCTTAATTCTAATGCAAGAATGTTTTTAAGAGGCGCAGGAGGAGGAGTTAGTGCGAATGTCGCCAATTTGTTAGGATTTTCCAACAATGAATACGATTTCACAGGGGCGGCGGCGTCCGCTGGTTCAATTACAAGCGACCAAGAACCAGACCAGACCGCAAATAATAATACTTTGCATATATCAATCCCAGAGATGCCTCTCGTAAAATCATTCGAGGGCGAGAACTCGGCAGAAGCAAAGAGTATATCCATAATACCACGTGAGGAGTTTTCCACAGGCGACACCGAAGGTTCTCTGGTATACGTAGCACCTTTCGAAAATTGGATTGATATTAATAACGGTCAGGAACTCAACATGAATCTTATTACAACAATCGTAAGAGATGCCGACGGAAGTTTAAGCGAGAATCTTGTTAGAGAAACTCAAGCAGTTTTTAAGATTCGCCAAGACCCCATGAAGGTTGAAGAAGATAAGAAAGCGGAACGATTAAGAGAAATGGCGCAAACTCTTGCAAATACAATCAACACCGGATTAACTGCGCTCATTAAACCTCAACAACTAATCGGCAGTTAATAAAAATTAATTTCTATTAATAATTATATGGCGGTTTTCCTCACAAAGACATTTATTAAACATGATGACTATATGACCCCCAAATATGCTTGGGAGAATATTAAAGAGTTTATCCCAAAGGTAAAAATTTGGGAGGCATTTTACGGAGATGGTAAAAGCGGCGAACATCTTACGGAATTGGGTTTTGACGTTATACATGAACCAGTGGATTTTTTTGAAAATAATTTAGGGGAAATAATAGTTTCCAATCCCCCTTTTAGTTTAAGTAAAGAAATAATGGAGAGATTATATGACCTTGATAAACCATTTATTTTGATTTTACCCAGTAGCAAAATAAATACTCAATATTTTAGAAAATGGAAAGATAGAAACATTCAAATTATCATTCCTCGTAAGCGCATTCATTTTGAGAAGAAGATAAATGGAGAAGTTCCGGAGAACTGGAAGAATGCCTGTAATTTTGACTGCTTCTATTATTGTTATAAAATGAATTTACCAAAAAGTATTATTTGGTTAGAATAAAAGTTTAAAAATAAAATCTACTTTTATAATATAAATAAAATATGGATATTATCAAAGAAGCAATCGATACAAAGCGTAATATTAAAGCGAACTCTTTACGTGCTTACTTAATTTCACTCCAAAAATTACACGATTTTATCGTAGGTAAAGGAGAATTAGAGGATTTAAATTTCTTGAAAGATGAGGACAAAGTTGCAGAAAAATTGCAGGAGTTAAAATTATCAACTCAAAAAAATTATTTATCTGCAATTATCGTCGCCCTTGATGCAATGAACGAAGAAGACGACTACGACGAAGAACTAACATTTTATAGAGGATATTTAGATGAATTAAATAAACAATCCAAAGAAGAGGCAGACAAACAACAAAAAAGCAAATCCCAGAGCGAGAACTGGGCGTCCATGAAAGAATTAAGGAAAACCATGAATAAGTATAAAGCAGACATCATGGAACGTGAACTATTAACTAAACAGGAATTAACAAAAAAACAATTTGATTTGATTCAAAAGTGGGTAGTTGCAAACTTATTTTTAGATGATGAAAACCCTCCAACAAGATTGGATTATGCGCCGATGTCGGTTATTAAAGAAGAAGACTTTAAAAAATTAAGCGACGATAAAAAGGCAGAAAATAATTATTTAGTATTAAGGAGTAGAAATAAAAAATATTTCCATTTTGGAGAATATAAAACATCAAAAAAATATGGAGAAAATCAAATCCCAGTGGGTAAGAAACTTAATTCCGTTCTTAATATTTGGTTACGTGTAAACCCTACAGACCATTTATTATTAAATAGTCGTGGAGAACCACAGACCGCAAACGGATTAGGGAAATACATAACAAAAGTATTTGAACCAACTGGAAAAAAAATCGGCGTCAATATGTTAAGACATATTTTTATAACGGAGAAGTTTGCACCGGAATTGAATGAAAAACAGGAAGTCGCAAAAAAGATGGGACATTCTGTTTCAACTCAAGAATTATACGCAAAAAAATAATTTGTTTATTATTTATATATGTCTAATATTTCAGGAAAATTTATTACTCCGGAATTACTTTATAATATGACTTTAGTTAATATCAAAAAACATGTTAGAGAATTAAACGAACATTATGGTCTCAAAGGTTATTCTAAATTAAAAAAAGACCAACTTATTAACCAGATTGCAACCGCTCAAGAACGAATTAAAAAGGGTTCAAGAAAACCTACAGTAAAGGCAAAATTAACTGTTTCAAAAAAAGACTTGCACCCAAAAGGGATTCACATGCATATACAATGGAAGGACGGAGAAAAGGAATTGAAACAATATAAAACACAAAAACAAGGAGAGACCGCCTTTAAAAAAATACGTGCAGAGAGAAAGACAAAACGAGATTATAGGACTTTGAAATTAATGGACGGTAAACATAAAGTCCTCGAATATTCTGCATAGGTTATTCCGTAAGGGTTTGAAGGGTATTCAATAATTAGATCTAACACATACCCTATAATAGTTAAAATAATTAAATGGATAATTATAAAATCTAATGTATTCATATACAATGCCCCCAAAAAAAACCGGCGAAGTCGTTTTAGATGGAGAAAAAATTAAGTTTAAAGAAGGCGGACTGCGCTCTCAACTTAAAGTCCCAAAATCTCACAAGTTCACCAAAGCAGAATTAAACAAATTAGATAAAATAAAAACTGGAGAAAAATTTTCATTCCTCGGTAAAGAGTTTAAAAAAACGCCATTAATGGCGAAGCGCATTTCGTTTGCACTCACGCTCATGAAGCGCCAACGCTAAAAGGTTTTCTTCAAAGCGTCTACTTATACGTTGACGCACTTCATAATATTCTCTTGGAAGAATAAAATATGTTTGTTTATCACACATAATTAATATATCATTATATTTTAATTATGGTTGAAAATACGACAGAGCAACATTATCTTGAAATGGCGGAACAATTTAAAACGATGATGAGTGAAAAAAATGAATTAATAAAAGAATTAAAAAAAGGGGTCATGGTTCTTTATGCCTTAATTAGGGTCGCAGATGAGAATCACGATGCAGAGATGATGGTTCAAGCGAGACAAGTAGGAAGCGAGTTTGTCGACCAATTTTTTTTCCCAGACGATTAAATAACTTTCCCAGTATTCCAGTTAATTCGAGTATCAAGATTTTTTCTTTTCTTTTTCGCTAATTCAATAACTTTTGATTTACCGTGCTTTTTTATTGCCTCTCCTATTGTTATAGGGGTTTTTGAATTTACTCTCTTTAATGGTCTACAGGCGTGTTTATCACCTCCCACCCCACAATCTACAATCTTACCGCTTTCAACATAAGGAAGCACTTTCACCCATTTTTCACCCTTTAACCATCTTTGAATACCTTTAGTCTCTGCCGGTTTTTTTCCTTTGTATTTTCCTCCAAACTCTTGGTATTTTTTCTGTATAAATGCAGATTTAAAAAGACCATGTCTTTTATATGTTTGGTCGGCAAGTTTCTTCGCTTTCCGGTATAATGCAGGATTTAAAATATTATCTGGAACGTCCATTTTATTATATATATATATAATAAATGGATAAAATAGTATTTGTTAAGTTAAGTCCTGCAACAGCAAAAAATAAAAAATTAAAAATGGAGTTCTTTTCTCTCGACAAGAAAAGATTAAAGACAAGTCAGTTCGGTTCTAAACCCAATAAAGATTATACAATTTATAACAAAGAGGAAGGGATTAAAAAAGCAAATGAAGAGAGAAAAAAATATGATGCAAGACATAAACCGAGGGAAGACTGGAACGCCCCAACAACTAACGGAGCATTAGCAAAATGGATTCTTTGGAATAAACCGACGGTTGAAGCATCGTTTAAAGATTATTTAAAAAGATTTAAATTAAAAAAACTTTCCTAAATAGACATTATATTCGTTTTTTTTCAAGATATTATTTTCTCTATATATTGTATATTATGTTTGTATATTGTATATATTTAGGAGAAGATCAATATTTTGGAAGCACCCAAAATCTTTCAAGAAGACAGAACCTTCACAACTCAAGATTAAGAGGAGGAACATGCAAAAGTCGTTTATATGAAAAAGCGAGGGAATTAGGAATGTTTAAACTAAACTTAATTCCAATTTACGAGGGAGAAGATTACAAAGAGATAGAACATGAGTTAATATGTAATAATGATTGCTTAAACATGTGTGGAGCATTATACGACAGAGAACGAGCATTAAGGTTACATCGTGAAGCACAAAAAAGATATAGGGATAGATTACGAACGGCGAAAACTACAGAAATATTATCTAATTAAATTTTATATGAGTGTTTACAACAAGAGTGAAAATAAAGGAAAAAAACCACACGACACGCCAACGCCGGAAATTGTCTGCAACTTTTTACAACAAGAAATATCGAAAGTTTTAAATCCAGAAACTATTCTCGACCCTTGTTGCGGTAATTACAATTTAACTAAACCATTTCAAAATTCAAAGATTATTAATTTTGAAATAAAAGAACCTATAGCAAAAGACTTTTTATCATGTAACGAAGAAATCGACTGCGATTTGGTTATAATGAATCCGCCTTTTAATTTAGGAGGTCAAGGACGAAAACTTGCAGTCGAAGTATTTATGGATAAAGTATTAGAAGTTTTGAAAGATAAAACAACTCCCATAGTTTTAATTACTCCTATGGGGTTTAGATTAAATCAAAGAATTAAGAGTGTAAGATATAAAAAGGTTAGAGATGAATACCCTCCTATTACTTCTATTATTTCGTTGCCCCTTGACTGCTTTAAAGATACATTGTTCCATTGCGAGATCTTAATATTTAATTTGAAAATGCCTCAATTTCATTATTTTTTAAATTATGAAAATTAAATCTAAACATATAATATAAAATGACTGAATGGACTGATTTCGTAAAGAAGTATGCAAAAGCAAACAAAATCACTTACGGCGAAGCACTTAAGAAGGCAGCGCCGGAATATCGTAAGAAGAAAGGAACTAAAGGCGCAGTAAACGTCTCACGTGTTAAGGCAGAAAAGAAACGAGGCGAAATGGATACAAAAGACTTTACCACTAAAAAAGGAGATAAAGTGAAGACAGGTAAACGCAAGGGCAAACAGGCATACTCCATGGATAAGAACTAACAACAACAATATTTAGAGACCTTAACGAATAAATAAACCGCCACACTCGAACCCATTCCAGCGAGGAAGGGATATAAGTTTTCTTGTATAAATGCAGTATTTATCATTTATATAAGACAATATTTTTTTTTACTTTTTTTCTGTTTTCTACATTTTAATCTCAAAATGCCTAATTCTGGTAGGGTGGTAGTCATTTCCACACTTTCGTATATCCGTTATACTAAAATGTGGTTTCGACTACCACTCCATTATATTAAGTTATTAAACATTATAATATTTAATGCGTTATAATGCCTCCATAATACTCAACAATATTCCTTTTTTTTTCTCAATATAAATAATAATGGAGTCTCAACAAGCAATAACATTAGTCGAGAAAGTGTTGAATTTTTTATCTAAATTAAAATGTAAAATGACTTGTTGTAAATCGTCGTGCATGATGGACGGCGTCGACGCAGAAACACAAACCAATATAACTGAATTGTAAAAAATAATATCTTATTAGATAATATATGAATAGTTTTGATGACCTTACAATCTTACCAGTTAAACCGCCTATTAATCGAAAAGCAATACAACATCACCCCAACTTACCTGACGTTAATACTGGCGCTTGTGTATTAGATATAGCATCACCTAAACAGGGTAAATCGACACGCATTTGCAATCTTCTGCAAAATCCTGCTTTTTATTCAGGTTGCTTCGATGCAGTGTATATCTTTTCATCAACAATGACGAACGGCGACGATACATGCCGGTTCTTATGTGAAGAGTTTAAGGAAACTATTTATCCTGAATACGATGAAAAAGTATTGCAACAAATCATTAATTTTCAAGATAGTATACCAAAAGAACAAAGACCCAATATTGCAATTATTTTCGATGATTTTATTGCTTTCCAAAATTTACGTAAAAACTCTCTTGCTTTCCGTCTTGCATCATCTTATCGTCATCATAATATTAAGTTGTTATATTATTCAACCCAGTTATATAAAGCAGTTCCTAATATTGTTAGACAGTCCATTAACTATGCAATAATATCTCAAAACGCTAATAATCGAGAAGTCGGTAAGATGGCGGAAGAATTAGGAGCAAGATACGGAGATGAGAAAAAGTTTAAAGAATTATTATACCAAGCAACAGGGCAGACGCCATATTCATTTTTATATTTGAAGTTATACGACAGACCGGCAACTGCATACAAAAACTTTAGCGAGTGCATATACGAAGCACCTCTCGTTTTAGCAAACGCTAATGGGTTTGAAGGAGAGGAATTACCTGAAGGGGATTGCGACTGCGAAGACGATGAAAATTATTAAGCATTTTTTTACTTTTCAAATAGAGAAAAAATAGAACTTTTAGGAATAAATGTTTAAAATACTTTTATGAAAATATTATCTCAAACTATAATATAAAATGGATAATGAAGATTTACCGGTTATGAGGCAAAAAGCAAAGAGTCAAGAAGAGATTTTAGACGACCTTAAGATTATAGAAGCAACTGAATTAAAAAAGCAAGAACAGGCAACAGCGCCTCC
>VMHT01108098.1_pt1 | contig 10789 bp, 9 predicted proteins | sample 4693611 | NCBI WGS metagenome assembly VMHT01 (sample SAMN12280063, study PRJNA550983) | marine metagenome | isolation source: seawater sampled from same location over 5 years 0.02-0.2 micron viral filtrate | place: USA: collected off the coast of southern California halfway between the port... ... | reverse complement strand
ATCTGGTTCATAATTTAATTTAACTTTCGGAATAAAATCCATTTATATTTAATAAAATATATTATTTATTTTATTAAAATTTTCTAAAAATTTCTATAATTATTAAAAATATTATTAAAAAAAGGAATTATTTAGATTATTATTATTATTTTATTTCAGCCATCAATCTTGGTCTTATATGAAAACAAACAATCGATTTTCCCGAAATACATTTCGCTAATTCTTCATTATCATAAACTATTTCAACATCAAATTCATTTATAAATACATCATTCGGATTATTAAGTGCTACATATACACGTTCATGCGGTTCAAAAAATAGACCTCCAACCTCATTTCCAGCATTATCAAAACGAGGAAGATGAGCCAGAATTTTTGAATGATTCTGGCCTCTTTTTGAGTTAGCCGTTGAATGCGTGAAATTTGTTAATTTAATAAATAATGATTTCGGACTTATTAATTTTGGAGGGTTAACAGATATATATGTTGCTATAATACCGTTAACACCGCTAATAACCGGGTTATCAACTACACTACGCCCTACAAAACCTAATAAATATTGAGTATTGCATTGACGAGTAAAATTTTCATCATAATCAGTCGCGGGTGCGAGAATCAGATTCGGTTGATAGTCAGTAAAGACATTATTTACATCTGTTGTTACATAAGTATGTTTAGTCGGCCAAACAGCTACATTATAATCATTAAGAGGTCGCGACTCTACTTCTCTTCCCCAGTTTTCATAAGTTCCATTATCTAATAACTGTTTCGGCCATTCAGCATGAGGATTTCCATAAGTCCAATCTGTTAACTCCGTGCATTTTGTTCGTTGATTAATAGTTACATATTCCGCATTTTGTCGCACCCAAACTTTTCCATATAAAGAATTTAACATCGTTCCGCGAGGTTTAGTGCTATGAACTTTTGTTGTAGCCGCTAATGATAAATCAATAAATTTAGTCATTACACCAAGCTTCGCTCCAATCCATGGCTCAACTTTATCACCATCAACAGACCAACCGAAATGAGTTCCTCCTTTTGCTCCAATAAGATCATAAGGGCCGCCCGCATCTACAAGATGAGATCCAGCAACTTCCCAATATTTTATTTCTCTCATTACTAAATTATATTTATTTCCTCGTTGTTGCGGGTTTCGATTTGTTGAAACTACTGCTTGAAATACTCGCATCCACCGACCTTGTGCGCCTCCGGGTAGTCTTTCTCCGTTCATTCCGCATATTACATAATCATAAAATTGATTTTTCATTTTCCAATTTGTTCCATTAGCTCCGTTGGCTACCCAAAAATTATCATAATACGGAGGCGCGAAGGCTGTAAATTCTCCCGAATCCTCCCGATAAGTCGGTTCAGTATACCTACTTAATCCGACACACCACTGACTATTCGCTCCACCATTCGCTCCCGCGACATCGCACGCAAAAGAAAGTTGAGCTTGTGCTTTCGTATTCAACGAAACTGGAAAATCTGTAATTATACCCGCGGCTCCTCCAAGTCCAACCGATGTAGCTGGATTATTAGATATAAATCTATCATTAGCTGGATTAAAAGTCCATAGTTTCGCACCTACAAGATCATCTTCTAATTGACCCGTAAAGTCAGCTTCGGCCGGAGGAATTAATCCAGTATATCCGATATTTTGTGTTAAATCTATATCATATCCAGCAAATTCTCCAAGCGCACCAATATTTATAGCAGTAACAATAGATGTGACCGGAGTTTCCGTATTATTTAGAACCGATGTGATATAGTGAGGGCTTTTAATCCCCCGACTGATGGCTCTTGTAATCGCCGCCGCCATTTCATCTGTATTATATTCTACAAATGAATCTGAATCTTGAATGGAAGTAATACATGGATGAGAAGCTAAATCAATCATCGGTCGAGCTGGAATAATATTTTGTCCCCAGTATACAGCAAGAGTAGAATTTAATTTATTAATTGAGAATAGTCCATTTTTATTAATTTTAACAGATTGAACTGCAATTTCTGAATTTTTATCTATTTTCATCGTATCGGTTAAACGATTTGAATATGAATACGGTTTATGAATATCGCTTTCAATAGGTCTATCTGATAAGTTAACATTTGAAGTAATGATTAAAGACATTTATATTTATTAATTTTATTTTTTTTTTAAAAATAAATTTATAAAAAAAAATATATCATGTATTTTTATATAATGGATAAAAAATATGTAAAAGAAAAGAGATTAAAAAATACATTAACATCTGACATATCTTCTAAATTAGTTTCTGCAAGCGAGAAAGAACCAATTCCGAAACCTTCTGATATATTTGAATCATATCCAAATAAAAAAGTTGATAGAAAAAAAGTAACAAAGAAAGATTATAAAAAGAAAAAAGTTAAAAAAATAAAATAAATTTATTCATCATCTGTATCGGCTGAATCATCATCACTATCACTTATTAAACAATCGTCTACTTCCCATTCATCTTCATCTTCTTTATCATATTCATAATTATGTTCTTGATTATTATTCCATTCTTCTCTTGCAATATTTAAATCTGGAAAGAATAAATAAGGTTTTCTTATTCCTTTGATTTGGATTTTTTGTTCTATTAATAATTCTTTACCTTCACGGATACAATTCTTTTTTAATTCTCTATAAAATGCTTCTTTTTTAAAATATTTATCACCTCCATTTTGATTATAACATTCATAAATCCAGTCCTTTTCGTAAGCGGTTCTTTTAATTTTATTTTTATTTTTTAGTTTTATTCCTCCAAATTGTTTTTTACCATATTCATCTGAAATAGTTAGAATATCATTCCATTCGATAAAATGTTGTTCTCCGTTTTTATTATATGTAAATCCTCCATCTTTCATGATAGAATTATACCATGTCTTAACCGAGTTCCAGCCTCTTTCAACTTGTTCTTGTTGTAATGGAGTTTTTTGAAATATTCTCGGTTTAAAATTACTTATATCCCTATTATAAAGAACTTTCGCAAATGCCTCGCATGGAGAATTCAATACCGGCGAAACTTCTTCAACTGTTTTTTCGGTCATTCTTCCACTTAATTTATTATTTAATTCTAAACAGTAGAAGCGTCTATCATCTTCTGAAATACCCGCAAACCAGTCATTATTTGTAGTAATAATATAGTTAACATAATCATCTATTTTATAGGCTTCTTTATTTTTTTTATTTATTGTTTGTCTTGATTCTGTAATTTTATTTTTAATCATTCCTTCTTTTTTCTTATCACCTCCCCAGAAAGCTTCATCTAAATTACACACTACTTTCGCCTCTAATTGTCCGTTGAAATTACCGAATAAATAATCTGCATTAGAATTTTGAATATAATGATCGTCTCCAATAATTTTCGCTAATTTATCAAGAATGATACCCTTACCTCCACCTTGTTTTGATTTTAAAGCTAAAAGAACACCCGTTTTGATATGAGGTTTCTGAATGTAATGACTAAATAAATCAAGAATATAATTATATGTCTTTTCATCATTATTACACCATAATTCTTTGATATGTTCTAATATCGGTTCGGCTTGTTCTTCATCATATTCATCGGCTATTTCTTTACTGATTGCGAATCCATTCCATAAATTAAAAATATCAGCAGTTGAATTATCACGAGGATCGAAACCGATAGCCCGAACTTCATGGCGATCAATCCATTCAATCCAATCATTAAACGGATTGATTTTTTCTGAATATTGTTTCAATTTTCCATTTATTTCAATTTCAAAATTATAAGTAAAATTTTCTTTTTTATAATGAGTTATAACTTTGGCCGTTGTATGTAAATACCAGCAAGGAACATTAATGATGCTTTCATCTTCTTTCCTATGTAACTTCTTATCTAAAATAATAAAATCACCAGTTTCTTTAATAAAAATTAATTTTTTATTCATATACTTCATCATTTTTTTTTTAGCATTTTCTGTTTTTTCTGGATGTTCTTTATCAATACCAGAAATAAAAACTTCTTCTAATGTTGAATCTTTATTCAAAGGTTTTAATTCTTCATTCCATTTTTTTAGAAATGTATAGCCGTATCTATTTTTTTCAATACCTTCTTCATCTTCTTCTTTTCTTTTAGCCGTCCAATATTTCCAATTTTTCGGACAATTTCTCTTTGTTGTATTATTTTTAAATCCATCATAATTCATAGACCATTCAACCCATAGAGCAAGACCAATTTTATCACCATTTCTAATATTATGGATAGCTCTTCCTACATTAACCCAGTCATCATATTCATCTGCAATTTCAGAAATATTATTTAATATTTCTTGAAGTTCTTGTAGATCAACTGATTTCGTTGGAATTATCGGAGGTTTAAAATCAATAACTTCATCATCTGAATCATCATCTTCATTATCTTGAAATATTGGATTTTCCGGTGCTTTATATTTAACTTCTTCGATTATTTCATCAACATTCTCTTCAATTATTTCATTTTCATCATTATCACTTGAAGGAGGACTTACAGCCGGAGAATCGGGTAAACTTAAAAGATTATTATATTCGGGTTGAGTTAATTGATTAGATTGAATTATATGTAACGGAATACATGATTCCGTTTTAAAATTATGAGGAATTTTTTGTCTTTTATCTCCGCCTTTATAAGAATAAATTAATCTGAAATTTTGGCCGTCTAAATAAGGTTTTTTATCATATCCTTCTAATTCTTTAAAATTATGTTTTAAATTAAATGATTTTAATTTCTTAATTGTTGTTTCATAATTATTAATTACTATATGATAAGAAACAGCCCATCCCTTCGTTTGTATTTTTTTCTTATTCTTGCTATGTTCTTTGATTTTAATTCCATGAGCTTCGCAGATTGCAAGTTCACCTTTCGGATATAATTCATTTAATTTTTTAATTGCGTTATCAAGAATAGTTATTTTACCTTTTTTCCATTCTTCTTCATCAAAAAACATAGAATCAAAATCATAATAAGGTTTAACTTTTGTTTCATGATTCAACCATTCATAATAAAAATTATCCTTATCTTTAATAATTAAATCTTTTAAATTATTTTCATTACATGAAAAGGGTTTATGAACGGATTTAAAATTCGGTAATTTCTTAAACATCATCATTATATTATTAGCTTCCATTTTATTATCTAATCTTAATATTTGTTTAAATAACTTTTTTTCTATCATTTTATATTATATGTTAGAAAATAATTTTGAAGAAATTAACTTAAAATAATCGATAAAAAAGTGTCTGGGGTAAAATATTAAAAATATTCATGTAAAAATTAAATAGGTTGGAGTGAATTATTTTACTGATTTACCCCGGACACTTTTTCTTTAAAAATAAATTAAATAAATTAAATAAATTATAGCCACCACCACCAACCTTCATTTGCCTCTTCTAAATTTCTTCCTCTTTTTAATTGTTCTTCATTTATTTTTTGAATAGATATATATTTAATAATATCTTTTAAATCTGATCTTATTTTTATGATATCTTTTTTTATTAAATCTAAATTTAATACTGATTCTTCTAATAATACTTTTGTTGAAGGTTTTCTTAAATCATCCATATTAAATAAAATATAGATTAAAAAAAGAAAAAAAAAATAAATTATATAATAAATGGTTTGTATTGATGGAATTATTCAAGATGGAATAAATTTAATAAATAAAGATTTGAAAACACAAAATAAATCTTTTTTTTATTATCATGAAGAACAATCTTTTTATTCATATAATGAAAAAATTTCATATATATTAAATTCAGATGATAATGATATCTTTGTAGTAATACTACCTAAAACGGCTGTCTACGGACATTTTTTTTCAAGAACGACATCGAAACACATAAGATATATAAGAGACTATTGCAAAAGAAATAATATTAAATATGAAATACTTGGATATAATGAAAAAATTGAATTAAAAGAATTTCAGAATTCAGATAAAGAAGTTGAATGTCCTATTACTTTAAAGAATTATTCATTAGGATCTGAAACAAAATGCGGTCATAAATTTTCAAAAGAAGGATTGAATAAATGGATAAAAATGAAAAAATTCACATGTCCTATTTGTAGACAAATTATAAAATAAAATAATATTTAATATTTTAATATTTTAATAATATAAATAATGAAGACCGAAGAATATATAGCACTTGGCGGATTAATTACTATCATTGCTTCTGCATTAGCTCTAATCATTAAACAATTAGAATCTTCAAAATGCTCGGAAATAAATTGCTTCTGTATATCATGTAAACGAAAAATAAAAAAAGAAGAAAGTAAAGAACCCGAACCAGAACCAGAACCAGCTCCTTAAAGTCTTCTTTTTTTCCCAATAACTAACATTATCAATGGATCACCCTTCTTGTCTTTTTTTAAAACTTTCATTCTAAAAGTTGATTTATTAAATAATTTAGGTTCTTGTTGTCTGAATCTATATAAATTTTCAGTTATATCAATCTTCTTTAATTTATATTTATTATTTTTTATCCATGCTTCTGCTTTTTTTCTTGTTAAATATTTCTTATTTATTAATACGGATTGAACTTCCATTTATTAAGATATATAATTTTTTTTGATTTTTTTTATTATTAATAATAAATATATATTAATATATAAAATGAGCTTTTGGAAAAATGATGAAGATCCCCCAGTCAAACAGACCCAAGTTGCTATTTCTTCTACTAACGGATTATCTTATCAAGGAGGCCAGAGAGTAGATTTTACTATTCCGAGCAATATAGAATTATTTGACGGCAGATCTTGCTACATAAATATGGATGTTGATCTCGCATTTCCAGCCGGAGCCGTTCCGACTCGTCTTCAATTAGATTCAACATTAGGCGGTCAGTCCTTAATCAAAAATATTCGTATTTATGAAAATGGAGGATCGGGAAAATTATTAGAAGAAATTTCTGATTACAATACAAAAGTATCAGTTCAATATTCTTATGATACAGATGAATCATTAAGAAATATTAGAGCCATGCAAGAAGGCTGTCTAACTCATACGCCAGATAATCGCGGAACATTAGGAACATCAAGAAGTAATTTAATTAATACAAAATATAATCCATATTATAAAGCTAAAACGGCGGCCGTAGAAAATGTAGACTTTGATGATACTGACCTCTTAACTACGAAAGTCTGTCTTCCAATTCATTCGGGTATTTTTTCTGACTCTATTCAAGCATTCCCGAATTTTCTATTCCAAAACGGGCTTCGTATCGAACTGGATTTGGAAGTTCCAGAAAGGGTCATCAAACAGCTTGACTCTGTTAACCGTAATAGAAGAGTAGCACAAAATCCAGTTTTCTATGGAGCAGACACGGCTGGCGCTGACTGGACGAATACGAATATGCAGACGCAAACCCTTCTTTTTAATAATCAAAATAACATGACAGAAGTTGGAAATTGTCCTTTTGTTGTCGGAGAACATATAAATTTTTGTCAGATAGACGATCAAACTATCATCTCTAACATTCAAGATAACGCCGGCCCCAATCCTTTCGAGCACCCAATTATCGCTTCAATTGATACAGTCGCTTCGGCTGCTCCGCACGCTGGACTAACATTAGTTCGGTTAAATCTTGATAAGCCTTATAGAAATCCGGTCGGTGGTGGTGTTTCTGTTTCTGTTACGGGGGCGGGACTCGGCCCGGCCGTCGCAAATAACTTCGTCGCATATTCAACGGCGATTGATAATGGAACGCCGAACATAGCTCAAATCACTTCTTATAACGCAACATTCACCGTATCAAACTGCGAATTAGTAGTTCAATCATTACAGCTTGATGGATCTGAAAAGAATAAAATGTTAAGTAATATGAGAGAAGGGGGAGCGATGGAATTAGATTTATTAAGTTGCACGAATTATAAACATTCATTAGCATCTACAAACCGCCAAGCTACTATTAATTTACCCTTATCTAATACAAGAGCCAAATCCATGTTAGTTGTTCCGACTGATTCTGGAACATATAATTCCGCCCAGTTAATCGGAGGTCTTACTACTTATGTTGAAGAGCAAGGGATTGCGGGTGCTGGAAATTTAGTCGCTGATGTAATTCTTCAATCTAATAGAACTGGATATACGGGTATTATTGATTATTTAACCTCTTATCAGTGGAACATCGACGACAAATTAACGCCATCTCGTCCCGTTTCAGTAGCAAAAATTAATCAAGGTCGTAGTATCTCGGCTCAACAAATTACGGAACTTGATAAAGCTCTAAATCAAGCCAGAATTGTTCCTCGTTCCTTCCATCATTTCAATAGAAATTTCGTCATAGGACGTGGGTATGCGGCTTCGGATGGAGTAGCAGATTTAAGAAATAGAACAAATCAATTACAGTTATCGTATAATGAAACTGTTGCTCCAACGAAAGAAAAATTATTAAATTGCTTCGTCTTCCATATTCGTCGTGTTGTTGTTAAAGGTGATAATGTTGATGTATTACTTTAATTTTTTCTATTCATTAATTTTTTCTTATTTATTTTTTAATAATTTTAAATATATATAAATATATATAAAATGAGTGGAACAATTAAAGATCAAGATGTTTTAGTTGATGATACCGAATATAAGGACGCTGATGATGATTTTCTTGATGTTCCCGAGTTATCCATGCCTTCTACTCTTCCTTCAAATTATGAAATGAGAGTTGAAACCGATATTTTAGAGCCGGTAGTATTCAGTCAAGATTTTTGTAGGTTCACCTTACAGAAGAAAGGATTTTTAAGTCATCAATCTAAAATTTCATTTGCTGTTAATCCAGCTGATGGCGTAATTAATGATGGCGGATTTTTCCCCTTGAATATCGGGGTAAATTCTCTAATATCGAGATGTGTGCTTAAATCGGGTCAAAAAACAATAGCTGAAACCGAATCATTCGCCCAGCTCCAAGCCTATCGCTCTACCTTTATAACTCCCGAAAATAATTATGATAGAGAACAGTATACTACTGGAAGACTTATTAATTTAAATGGTGAATATGCCTTTGCTCTCGCCGACAATCCTAATAATAACGCCCCCCATTACGGAGTAAGAACTGGAATGGAACTTGATACAACTCCCGTAGTTAATTCAAGAAAATTACAGCCCTTCGCCTTAATTGATGGAACGAATGCGGATCGCCGTGCAGAAACCCCCGTATTTTCTATCTATCTTGCTGATTTATTTGATGTATTCAAGGGCTACGATCTGCCGATGTTTATGATTGATGATGAAGTCCATATTGAGTTACATTTTTCTCCCCTTTTGAATAATCAAGCAAACGGATCTTCTCGTGTATCCGTTCAAGCCGGAGATGCTGGCGGACAAGTATATAATTTAGTCCAAGATGAAGTTAGAATGATTTATGATACTATCTTTTATGATGGAGAAACTATGAATAAGTGGAGACAATCAAAAGAAAGTAAAGGTGGTGTAGTCTTGGATTATGTTGATTACCGTCTTAATACAAGCGTCCGTCCCCAAGTTGATTGGAATAATGGAATTAGACAGAATATCGGCGGTGCTGGTAGAATGGTTGATAAAGTTATTTATCTATTAAATGATGGAAATGGACGAAATAATTCTGATACATGGCTTGTAAATGGATATTATGGTATCGCTCCTCCTATTACTCCGCCGGGTCTCGGAGCCGTAAAAGAAATTGAATGCGAAGTTAATTTATATTATAATGATAGATATGAATTCTCGGCTGATAGAAATAATCTGGCTGTTATTAATTCAACAACCGCGACGGCCGAAGGCGGTCTTGCTCCACAATTATCAAAACAATTCTACGGAAATGAAGGAATTCCAACAATTACGACATCAGCAATTGAAGGACGAGTTCAGCAAGCTTCTTTTGCATCAGCTTTCTTCGTCAATTCTATTAAATTAATGAGAGGCGAGAGGGTTAACAATCAAGGACTTGAATTATATTATTCCAATTCGATAGGTGCGCCGGGTAATCGCAATCTCTATGTATGGCTTGCTCTTAAAAAGACGGCAGTTATTAAAGATGGCCGTTTTGATTGCTATTTTCAATAATTAAATTTTATCTATATTTTTATATAATGTTTTTTCCATGTTGTTCTTCAAAAAAAAGAAACAAATCAAAAAAAAAAGTAAATTTTTCAAATGAAATAAAAATAATCTATAATTATAATAATAAAATGAAAATAGTATCAGAAAATCCAATTGAAAAAATTAAAAAAAAAAGACCGAATTTAAAAGAAAATACAATTAAACAATATTTAACCAATTTAAATAAATTAAAAAGTATATTTGAATCAAAAGATTTTTCATTTTTATCAAAACCAAATGAAGTAAAAGAAAAAATTCAACATTTACATGAATTAAGTCAAAGAAATCATTATAACGCAATAATAGTATTATTATCTGCAATTAACGAAGATGATGAGTTGACAAAAATAATAAATGAATATGGAAAAATGAGAGATGATTTAAATGATAAATATACAGAAAAACAAAAATCTGGTATAATTTCTGATAAACAAGCCCCAAATTTTGTAGATATAAGTGAAGTAAATAAAATGATTGAAACTATGGGACAAGAAATAAAATCATTAAATTTAAAGAAAAAAAAGGATAATTTAACATCAAAAGAAAAAGCACTTCTTCAAGTCTATTTATTATTTAATATATATACACGAATACCTCTACGAAATGATGTAGCTGGAATGGAAGCTATAACAAAAAGACAATATAATAAATTATCAGAAGATGAAAAGAAATCAAAAAATTATTTAGTAATTGAAAAAACGAATTTATTTTTTGT
>VMHT01189066.1_pt1 | contig 10791 bp, 35 predicted proteins | sample 4693611 | NCBI WGS metagenome assembly VMHT01 (sample SAMN12280063, study PRJNA550983) | marine metagenome | isolation source: seawater sampled from same location over 5 years 0.02-0.2 micron viral filtrate | place: USA: collected off the coast of southern California halfway between the port... ... | reverse complement strand
TGGTAAAATAATGTTCCCCTGATTGCACAGGGCCCATGACGCTGGAGGGCGTAGGGATGAAAATGAAGATCAAATTCACGGAGTGCGGTCAGTGCTCCAAGGTTGCTACATGCGTGTCGGTCGAGGGGAAGAGCGGAGCCCAAGCCATCACGTGTAGGAACTGTGACCCACGACTATACGATATCGCCGCTGCGGAGGAGAAAGAGGCATGGCTGAGAGGCGACCTGAGACAACGATCGCGATCGCACGAGTGATCACCGAGCGGGACATTCGCGACCATCAGGCACTTAAGTTCTGTGACATCGGGAGGTGGGCTGTCGTTACTGTCGGTCACATCGAGCTGTTCGAGGGCTATGACGCTGCGACAAGGCACGCGTCATCGTTGAACCGGACACCGGCGTGACACACCGCGTGCAAAGCGAGAAATCCTGTGGTACAATATTGTTGTAACCAAGGAGGCTACATGGCAGTATCGGAACTCTTATCACAACTTGACGGTATGTCTGAATCAGACTTGCTCACGCTCAACGCGTCGGTCATCAGGCATCTCAAGTACGCTCGAAAGCGGAAGAACATTCTAGCTCGTACCAGCTTCTCAGTTGGCGACCTGGTGGGCTTCGGAGAGCACGGTGCTCGTGGAAAACGGGCATACAAGGAAGGAACTGTTCACGCTGTCAAGCGGACACGTGCCCAGGTGAAAGTCGACGGTGTCCAATGGACCGTCCCTCTCAGCATGCTGGTATCAGTCGGATGACATTATTTCTACTTTTCGTGATCGCGTGGCTCCTCTGGGGCATTGATGACAAGCTTCCCAACAAGCGGAGAAAGTGATGGCCATCGAACAGTTGTCCCCAATAATGTTCAGACGAAACGTGAATAGGTGTTCTCACTGTGAGAAGAAGAATCTTCCTGAGCCCATCGTGTTCGCGAAGCTATGTCGTCGCACAAACAAATACGTGTGTGATGGCTGTTACAGCATGACCGCGGGCGGACTTAGGGTTCGCTGGAGCACGGAGGATGCGAGACGATGAAGTTCTACTGCAGATTCTGCGGGCTCAGCACCAGCCAGAGGCTCTGGCATCGCTGCCCGTCGTGCGGTTCAAATCATCAACCAAAGGAGTGGGACAGTGAGTGATTCCCCTTTCAAGAATGGACCTTATATCGTCCTCAGTGACAGCTCGACGTTTGACGGTGTCGAGGGCTGCTACGTCGCTTACGTGACTGACGCTGCGGAGAAAGAACTGGCAGCATGCTCAGATTTCAAGGCGGTCGAGGAGGGAGAGCTGGAGTTCGTCACGCTCGAAGACCTTCTCAGGACCTATAACAAGGTCCACGGCACGGACCTGTAGTGGTCTGTGTTGCGTGCAATCTGACTAAGCTTGTGTTATAATATTATTATAACCGCCAACAAAGGTAACCCCGTGGCACCATCAAGATATGGAATACCATCACGTCGAATGTTAAGTTTTCTGTACGATAATCCGGGTTCAATAGCTCGAGAGATCAGCGAGCACCTATTCGATGGAAGAACAGTTGAGCAAGCCCTCGTCCAGTATCGATACTCAAGCAACCAAGTGGATGATGGCCTGAGGATACAGTGGCAGGCGAAGAGATATGTCCTCGAACACATGATGGACTCTGAGTGGTATCGAGACGTCAAGATTCTTGATGAACGTGTTCAGTTACTGAGCAAGATTTGTCGAGGGAAGTTCGCCTATCTGACATCACCGTATTGCAGTCGAACCTTGGCTGCGGACTCCAGAGGGTTGAGAACCCATCCAGGCGCAGCGAATAAGGGAGGACAACGTCGCTGGTTCTACAGGGTGAAAGGTGAAGGCAACGTCTTCAGGTACTTTCTCACTCTAAGGGGACTTGCAGATCTCCCAGAGCACGGAATTCAGGAGTAGAACATGAAGAGACCTAGACGCTCAACAGTTAGAAAACTATACAAGCAGGCGATCATCGAGTACCACGGGTGCGGTGATAAGGATCTGGATGAGCACATTCATCGAGCGGTGAAGAAAGATGTCCACCTTGCTGGTCGGGCACCAGGAGGATGGGTGAACCCAGAGGGTATCCTGGAAATTTACTGCGAGGACGGAATTCCGAACGCGTCTGATGTCCACTACACACCGCATGGGACACACTGGAATTCTGAAACGTGGTGTCGAATTGACGAGTGGGTGAATCTCGCTCTAGACGGGATGGGCTACGCGGATCGAGTGTTTCACGAACCTCACAATGACGCTGTCATCGCAGTGCACTGGAGCTAGATCATCACATGTAAACAACGGGGGTATTTGTTATAATGTACCATATAGGAGGCATACTTTGCCTGATTCTTCTGAACCTTATGACGTTCGTGTTGAACGTCTCACAGCACAGTACTGGATGGACACATCATCACCGTACGGGCTTGACCACGACGATCTCCAGATCCTTCTCAGGACAGTTGGAGAGATGGAGCCAATCATCGATGCTATTAACGCCCTTAACGGAGCGAGTATCGAGCAGCGAGCAGCTGACATCGGGTGTGATCCCGAGGACTTCCGCACATGGGATGACGATGAGATCATTGCCGGGGTCGTCGAGCTATGAGGGTGATCGAGTGCCACACGTGCAAGTTTCATCTAGCCGTGGTACAATAAATAAACAAGCAGAAAGGAGCTTTGTTTTGGCAGACTATGAGAAATTTCACATACTAGACGTTGTTATTGAGGATGAGACTCAGCACAATGGTCGAGATATTACTGTCACCGTTGACACACACGAGATGATCAGCATCGAGATCGGAAGCAGCATGACCATCAGAACTGATGAGGCTGGGGTCTTAGACCTCCGTGATGCAATGCATCGTGCTCTAATTAAGCTGGAGGAAATCAGATATGGAGATGTCGCAGAGAAGACGAGTGTCTGTGAGGACGAGATGATCCAGGCAGGGATCGATGCTCGTGAGCTCCTCAAGGAGAGCAGGCGCTCGGAACAGCAGGACATCGATATGTGGTCGGCCAATGATCCGGTCAACTGGTGAGTCATGGAAGATAGCCACGATAACGTTGTCGACCTCGACGAGTACAGACGAAGAAAGGAAGAGGATGAGATCGAGAACCTGAAGAGTGAGATCTCACACATCCTCGAACGGTTGAATGTCGAGCACGGACCGATATCGAGGCCATGGTTCCCAGAGCCCTTTGCTAACTGGCACATGCTAGGCATCTATGATGGATGGGTAATCGATCGAGAGGTCGACAGTGAATTGCTGTGGGATGTCGACTGCTACTTCAACTTCATGGACGAGAATAGTGACTGGGACGACAGTGCGTAAACTCTGGCGTGCAATATGTACTCAGTAATGGTATAATATTGGTAATGGAGGCCAACCGTGGCACGTAAAATCAAACGACAGAAGCCGAACTCTGAGCGCGACCAGCGCGCACTGGATAATGTCAGGGCCCAGCGTGGGCTGGATCGCAAAGCGTTCTTCGAGAACGGCGGTGAGATGGCTCGATGGCGCGGGCTGCACCTGGTCCAGCGCGATAGAAAGAAGACTCAAAACAAGAAGGCCTGTCGAGGACGGGTGGAGGTAACATGAAGCAATTTGCTGCGTTCATAGCTGAGATGAGGGATGTTGACTGCGGAGCGGAACAGCTCCCAGAGTTGTGGAAGCAAGGTCATCCCGGTGTTCACATTCACGAGTTCGAGGTCCCTAAGGGGACAGACTCAGATACTATTGTCCTGGTCGCACGAGGACTGTTCTTTCAGAGCGGGTGGGCGATGCAAGATACACTCAGCACGGTCGTCGAGGACATGACTGACGATGACCAGGCAGCTGCTCATCCCGTGTAAGTTGCACGGTAATAAGGTATAATATAAGCACGGAAGGAAACGGTTTCTTTCCTAAAAACAAAAGGAGGCCAACATGGCCAAATTCGAAGTTCGCGTTCTCTCTCTCAATTCAACTTCCGAGGATCCGGAGGCTCCCGCCTTCGAGGCAACCGGTACCATCGACGGTACTGAGTTTACTTCTCGGACTGTCCTCTGGGGACCGAAGGGTGCGAAGCAGCTCCTTTTCAAGGTCGTCGAAGGTGAAGAGGTCGCTCAGTCGCTCTCCACCTCGGCTTTCTCCCGAGGTCAACGGATCTCAATCGCTCGGGCCTGTAAGCTGGTCCGGACCGGTGAAGTTGAGCTCGCTTCCGCAGAGGAGGCTGGTGAGGAAACTGCCGAGGATGCTTCGTAGCTCCCCGGTTAGATTACCTAACCAAACCCAAGACGGGTAGCTCCAGCTGAGTCTGGGGTTATCCAGTCTGGGTCGTTAGCTCAGCTGGCAGAGCACCGGGCTTTTAACCCGTAGGTCCTGGGTTCGAACCCCAGACGACCCACCATCCCGAGGCCGAGTGGTGGAATGGTAGACACACGAGACTTAAAATCTCCAGCTCAAATGAGCGTGCGGGTTCGACTCCCGCCTCGGCTACCACTAGCGTGTAATCTGAAGCAACAATTGGTATAATGTATCTAAGAGGTGCAAATGAAACTTACCCCACTGGAAACCGCAATCTTTAACGCCAGCGAACTGGCCGCCGGGCTCGCAGCATCATGTCTTATTCAGGACCTGATCGTAAAGAGCGAGGAGGCAAGCGCTGATGCTGTTGATAGGACGCAAGCGAATGACGTGCGCGTCAAGGCTCTTCAGGAGTCTAGACATCTCAACGCGATGCTCAACTTTATCGCCGAGGCCAGAGCAGTTCTCGGCATCTCAGCTTAGGAGCAGGATATGTGGACTTGGGAAGCGACAGTTAGACTCGCTGGATGCCACGACTTCACTATTCGTATCATGGCACCGTGCCAGATCACCGCTAAGAATATTATAGAAGCGCAGTATGGAATAGGCTGCATCATCGGAAACAATGTCTGGAGGATTGACACATGATTTTCGCACACAAACCAATGGTAACTGATGTCGGCTCCGCCGTGAACATCTGCTTTCAGAACGGTGACAAGATCGTTAGCCTGGCTCTCGACGACAGTTGCGGCAGGATGGAGCTCCTGAGAAGGGGAGACATCGAGCTCCACAGAAAGACGGCGGACGGAGTTGATGACTGCACCTCAGAGGTGTTTGATCGGGTATCAGAGGGTCCAATCCCGCTGACTGATGATTCATTCGAGATGGCCATGAACTGGCTTGGGAAGAGTGAGTGGGGATTTGACGCTCAGCGTGCAAATCTAGCTTAGCTGTGGTATAATAATATTGTCAAGGAAACAAACATGGATGAAATCGAATACCCAATCACTCTAAGCTATACCAAGCCTGATGGTGAGAAGGTGAGCGTGGAAATCCATGATGAAGGACAAAGCGAAGATGAGTATCACACTATGTGGTGGTTCTGCGGGATCGACGTACAATTCAGCGTTGATTGAACTTAGGAAGAGAACATGAAGGTTACAGAAGAACATATCTTTGGGGAACACGACGAAACTGTGGGCTACGATATTCGTGTCGAGGCATCAGAGATGGGAATCCCACCTGGTCCACCACCGCAGTCGATCTCTGTTGAACTACCGTCAGGTGAGGTCATCGAGTTTGGGCTTAGCGGTCAGTGCGTTGATAGTAGCCATCGTTTTATTCACTGGTCATATTGGAATGAAGAACCCGATTTGGCAATCAACCTTCAGGTCTTCAACGATTGAATCGAGTGTTGGGAGGAGCTAGGGTCCCTTCCATAGCTAGCACGAAGGCGGGACGCCGCTGGAGGTGGATGAACAATAACGCCAACCGGGGCGATAGTGCCGGTCTCCACCAACCCTCACCTTTCCCAGCGTGCAAACGAGGTACAGCTGTGGTATAATATTAACACAAGGCAAGGAACACTGCTCGCGCCGTTAACAGCGGCCGTCTGGAGTCGAGAGACTAGGTTCCTCCACCACCTGCGCGGTTGGCGCTACAAGGGAATAGTCAAGGCGTCCCTCCAGCCACCGGTCCTCGCCCGGTCCACTTGTCAGCGAGGGTCATCAACACACGGAGAATCGGAATGCCCGATCGAGAAGAGATATACGACACAGCAGGTCTCACACAGGAAGAGATCGAGACAGTTGAGGCTTGCCTTGACCAGGATAGCGATGGGAGTGTGGTTGAGACATCAGCGTTCAACAAGCTCCAGTTGTACTTCTGTGAAACTGGCGAGATGCCTTACGCGATCGCTACACAGTCGAGCTGGCATCCCGAGAACACGCACGCTCCCGATGACTGGATCGTCGAGTACCTGACTAGCGTGTAACTAGACAGCTGCTGTGGTATAATAGAAACACAAGGAGGGCCCAGTGCCTACAGAACAAGAAGTCGCAGACAAATTCAACATCACCCTAGAGCAGGTGAGTCAGCTCCGGAATGCCATGTCGAGGACATGGAGCCAATGTTGCTATGACTACATTGACTGCTTCGAGGGCGGCGAGCCTGAAGCACTGAGGTCACACGGTAGCGAGGCAGCGATGATCGCTGAGTGCACGCTCGATGCTGATCGGGTGACGACGTTCTGTCCGGATGAGGACCTGACCTGGGTGTACCGTCTTGATGATGGGAGCTGGCGACTTGGCTGCATAGAGATGGGAGAGGCAGTGTGGACTGCCAGGCGCGTGTAACGCATAGACTACTGTGGTATAATATACCTGTAAGGAGGCATATCATGCCAGAAGAAGTAGATATCGTTGACACAGAAACCGGAGAGATTTATGTCGAAGACATGCTCCTCGCAACTGCCCATATATGGGCAGTTCAAAATGGTTGGGAGGTTGTCAAGGATGAGGTCGACCATCTCGAAGCAATGTATGATGAGCCTGCCCGCACGATTCGGTGGCTCTACGTCAAACCCGTAACTCAAGCTGCACGTCATCGGCAGATGTGCTGAGGAAATGAAATGAACTTATCAAATAGAGAACTAGCACTCATCATGCTCGCGCTGGACAACACTTCAGCCACGCTCGGTAGCTCGAATAAGCTGCAGCAACAGGAGGAGTCCACCGACATGGATGAACTGTGGCGTCGGGTCAGGGAGGAGAGGGAGCACAGGGAACAGGCCGAGCAAGGCCTCCTGTAAATCACAGGTAGCTGTGGTATAATATTAACATAAGGCAAGGAACACTGCTCACGCTGGCAACCCCAGCTGTCTGGAGTCGAGAGACTAGGTTCCCTGCTCAATTTGAGGCCTGGGATTTAGCGGTTCCAGGAGCCGGTGGGAATCGGCAGTCGTAGAAGACAAAGATCGCGTCCGTTGCGGTGCCAGAGTGATAGGCACGAGAAAACGGCCGAACTGAGAGAATAGAGGATCACCCCTGCTCTCGAAACATCAAAACGGATTCCCACCGCCTCTACCCATTTCAATTTCGCAAGGAGAACTGATGCGATTCAAGGTGCGCGACCGTGTCGTCCACATCGATTACCCCAACACCCGGGGAACTGTCGTCGCGACACGTCCCTCGAGAGGCATCGTCCTCGTCCTGTGGGACCAGCCACAGCCGATGAGTGTCTTTGGGCAGGTCGTTGCGACGAGTCAGCACATCCCATCGGCACTACGAGTGGCATAGCACGCAGCGTGCAAAATCACTGAACTGATGGTATAATAGTATCACCTACCAAGGAGGCCCACAGTGGCTATCAAAACTTATCGCTGCCGCTTTTTCCCAAATCACACACCCACCCCAGGTCGAGGAGAGCTTACTGAGTATCTCGTCCCCGTTGAGTGGTGGGCATACGCAGACGATCGGCTGGACGCACGTGGCCCAGCGGAACTGACCAAGGCGCAGGTTGAGGTCAAGGCCTATAGTCCAGAGGAAGCCAGAAAGCTGGTGGTCCGGGAGTGGGGCAGCTACGGCCGCGTCGGTGCTGCAGCAGAGGTGGCGGTATGAGGGTGGGAGACATGGTGGTGATCAAGCGGACAGCACACAGTGCGGGCTCGAAATGGTTCAAAGATACGCGGGACAGCGGTACCCACATGAGGGTGACGAACATCGATGAGGATGAATCTATATCTCCCATATTCTGGAGGGTGACACTCGCTCACCCAGTGTGTGGTGTGGTCTACGTGAGCGTCGATCACCTGGAGGGTGCAGTATGAAAGCCGGTGATCTTATTCATATGCCTGGCGAGACCCTGGCAGAGGGAGCGTTTCCAAGCCTGGGTATTGTCATTGATGATGTACCCCAGTACAGACACAAGCACAGCACTCGAGGACGCATCGGCATCATGTGGATGGAAAACTGGGGCAACGTAGATTATGAGCCAAAAGATTGGCTGGAGGTGATAAGTGAAGCTATTCCTGTGGAAGCTTAGTCAAGACGTCAACAACGAGTACGACACGTACAGCGATGCAGTCGTGGTGTCGAGTAACCCGGTTGCTGCCAAGCGCATCCACCCTGCTGTCGATAGTGTGACGGGTGAGAGGATGTTCCGCTATGTCGAGGGCGAAGGGTGGCAGTGGATTCACGACGGAACACGCTACAGCAACAGCAGCTGGGCAGACCCGAAGAATGACATTCAGGCCACGTGTGTTGGTGAGGCCGCTGACTGGCTGGGTGAAGGCGCGGTGGTCTGCCGGTCCTTCCATGCTGGGTAACGTGCAATAAGCCGTTAGCTGTGGTATAATATAATCACGGAAGGAACGGATTCTTCCACTTTCTAGGAGAAAGAAATAATGCGATTCAAGATTCAAGAACTCTCAGTACGTGCAGTCGAGCCCACCGAGGACGGCCCACAGTTCGAGGCAACCGGTACGGTCCGCGACCTCGTCGCGAAGTCCAAGTCCCGTCCGTTCGTCGCTCAGACGATCACGTGGCGCGGTGAGCCCATCTTCAAGGTGGTGGACGCTGGGTCCCTCAAGGACCGCAAGTGGAGCCGTGGTGCTCGCATCGCGATCGCCCGGGCCTGCAAGGCCGCTCGCATCGAGCTTGGCTCGTAGGGGGAAGGCGACATGCCAGCTGACAGCAAGATTCGAACGTGTCTGGACTGCGGTGAGCGCTCGAGGAATGTGGACTTGACGACCACCCCGGACAGGAGTGACTTCAAGATGTTCCCAAGATGTGCCACCTGCTACGAGCGTCGATACCGGAGTGCCAAGCGTACAATGAATCGGTATCCTGAGGCTTTCACTGGCCCGTGTCCCTTTGACAGTCCGGATTGGTAGAGATGGGAATCAATACAATTGAAGACTTCATCGCACTAGCGGATGCATTCGATCTCCAGATCGATCGTGACAATGATGGTCAGATCATCATCTATACGGGATTCAAAGAGGAGTGCGGACAACTGGTGCCAGTGGACGATGACCAGGAGGAGGGAACGTGAACCCATGGATTGACGTATTCGGGTGGGCACTTGTCGTGGCTTGCATCATCTTCCTGCGGTACGAGATACCGCGGGCAACAAGAGAGATCAAGAGGATCCTCCGCGAGGAACAGGAACTCCAGGACCATGTGAACAGGAGGCACGACCAATGAGCTATCTGCTCGCGCTTGTCCTTGGGTATGCCACGGTCCTCACAGCCCTCATGATCATGGACCGAAGAAGTCCAGACGACAACTAATCTCACCCAGGCTGAGCGTGCAAAACCGCTATAGCTGTGGTATAATATAATCACGGAGGGAATGGAACCCTCCAAAACCCCGATTCTAGGAGAATCATCATGGCTACAGCCAACGCTCGTTACACCTTCGATATCACCGGCTCCGAGGTCCTCGCGGCCCACCCGAAGTCCGGACTTCACACCGTCGTCGTCCAGGGGATTTGCTCCGACGCCGAGGGCGCCACCTTCGATTTCGTCGCGACGAACAACTTGGACATGCGGTATCCCGAACGCTTCAAGGTCAACTGGAACGGGAACAAGGCTCGGATGCCTGAGGTCGTTGGCCACGGTCTGGACGACGATCGGAAGTCCGGTCGTAAGATTTCCGATGACCTTTACTTTACCCGCGGTGCCCGCATCGCGATCGCTCGGAAGTGCAAGTCGCTCTTCCCGATTTCCAAGCTGTCTCCCACCAGCTAGGAATCTGGCGGGAAACCCCGCCACCACATCGGCGTCGCGGAGGCTGAGTCCTCCCCGGCGCCACCGCTTTCTTCCGGCGTCGGGAATCAGGCGCAACAAACACCTATACGTGCAGAGTCACCTCTGTATGTTAGTTCTCAATTCCTAAGGAGGATAGAGTACATGATCGTTGGAATCGCATACACAATCGCAGTAACAACCCTGTGGACCACAGCAGGTCTCGCAATGCTTCACGCAACCGTAAGGGGATAGCGTGGGTAGGCCAGTCATAGGGGAGGTCGTCCTCCTCGAACACGGTGGAAAGGTTCAGAGACGCTGGACGGTACGGCGCAGCGGGGAGGATGACACGACTCAACTCCTGGCGTTGCTGGACCTCGCCGAGACCCTGTGTGACAAGGAGCTGAGAGCAGGGGGCTCGCTGAAGCTGTACAACACAGACGGGAACCTGGTCAAGGAGATCCGTTGAGTTAGCTGACCCACCCGATTGCCGGTAGGGGGCCCTGTCTTTACTCTCTGGAAAGGGGCTATAGGCAGGGCCCTCTTTCTGTTCCAAAAGGGCTGGAGGGGGGGCTACCTAAAAGGGTACAAAAAGATGGTAGGGCGCCCGGAGGGCCCGCCCGGGGCGCGCCAGCCCCTACAGGCTCAGCCCAGGGCTACCCCCTGCCAGGGCCGGTCTAAGCTCACACACCGATTTCTGAAAAATCTCAAAACCTTTACCCCTCCCCACAAGCCATAGCGCGGAACTCTGATACCCTGAAGAACT
>VMHT01090371.1_pt1 | contig 10791 bp, 10 predicted proteins | sample 4693611 | NCBI WGS metagenome assembly VMHT01 (sample SAMN12280063, study PRJNA550983) | marine metagenome | isolation source: seawater sampled from same location over 5 years 0.02-0.2 micron viral filtrate | place: USA: collected off the coast of southern California halfway between the port... ... | reverse complement strand
TATGGTTGATTATTGTAAGAGATCGGCATTGACTCTGTACCAGAAAGAGTCGCAACATCAGGATATACTAATTTCTTGATTACTGAATCAGCAAAACCGATGTAATACAGAATTTGTGTAAATTCTACTTGGTCAGTACCAGTTTTTGCTCTTGGTGGTGTTGTAAAGACAATCTGAGAACCAGTAACTGTATAATCAACAGTTGGTTGCATCATTGTCCCATAAACAGTGACAACAAGGTGATCTGCTGAGACAGGTGAGACTGGGGTGCCTAAGAATTTAAGATCGAAGGTAGTTTTGACTCCATCGAACAAACTTATAGGACTTTCTAGGTTTTGACGCTTCTTATTAAATTCTTCTAGTGAAATTCCTGGTGTTAAGATAGCATCAGGACCACGAACTGTTTCTTGGTAGTATATTACTTCATTATCAACCATTACCGAACCATCTTTCGGTAAGAATCCATCTATTGCTTCTACTTCAATCTTATCTACACTTGTATCAACATCTTTGATCAAAATTGTGCTAGATGTTAAGATCTTAGGATCATAAGCATCAAGATCAAGATATTCAAGTAAATTGTTTAGTATATTATATGCACGACCAGTCTTCTCTTGGGACTTGTAGTATTCAAAGAGAAAGTTAACGAGTTGTTGATCTTCATCCCTGATAAACTCTGGGAGTTGATTACTAACTCTGTCCGAAATGTTTATTTTGTCAGCAAACATCTAATTTAGAAACAGGAGTCGACTTCTGGATAGGTAAACGCATCTATCGGGTAATTAATAGTATTTATGGTGCTACCACCATAGTTCCAACCACCAAAGTTGTAAGGATCAAACCCACTTACGTTTGTTGGGTTAGTAATATAATCAACAGGGAAAACTTTCGGATCAAATAGCGTAGGATCGACACCTGGTGGAATTGTTAAACCGTCACCATCAGGTAATACTACAATAGGAACACGAGTTGTGCTGTCGGGTGTGTCTGCAATATTTAGCGGTCCAGCGCAAACTTTTCCTGTGTTGTAATCTACTGTACCAACGGAAGAAGAAAGGATGACCTCTTTTTCATTACGATTGGTAACCATTAATAGATTACCTTTACCATCATCACGAAGATTTACTGGTACTAATGTACTTGATTGTACTAGGGTGCCATTAAATACTGCTGATTCAAGACCACTTGACTGTTGAGTCGTAGTAAGGGATCCCGCTGCTTCACCAGCAGCAATTAAGTCTGCTACTTCTTCTGTATAACCAGTTGCATAGAATGAACCAGACTTAACAGATGAGAACTTAGGATCACAACCAACACCATCTCCACCACCCAGCGATTGTGGGTCTGTCAAGACATTACCGAAGTCAAGACACTGTGTAAATACATTACCAAATGTAAACTGGTCTAAATTCTGACCGATAGACATTTGAGTTGTTGTACCAGCGATAGCATTATCAGCAGAGTCAATCATACTATTGAACTTAGACATTTCAAGACGACCACTAAATCTGTCATCTCTATTCTGTGAGTTAAACTTGTCAACAGACTTCAAAATAGCAGATGCTAGTTCGTTAGCAGATCTTGTTGTACTGTTACCATCAAATGATGGATAGATCTTAGGAGACAAGTAAAAGATTCTAGGATCAACAACCACTGGTTGTATTGATGCCATAGAATATGCAAGTAACTGATTCTGTATTCTCTTCTTCGTTGTTGTGTTTAGGTTTACACCAGACTTTGATCTAACCGCTATAAAGACTTTACCGTATTCTGGGGGTGATAGTTTCTCTCCACCATAAGCAGTCACCGCTGCTGCTTGGGGATAGATGTCTTGAACAATGTGAGCATAGTCATTTTCTGTAACTGCTCTGTTCTGCGTCGAGAATGCCCTAGGAGCACGGAATTTAACTGACAGGGCAGATTCTCTCTCTTCGCCACTTTGACTGCTGTCAATCGTTGCTAGGGACATCTGAGAAGGTAATACAGAACGTCCTGTGATATCAACTGCTCTACCTATGAAAGAAAACTTGTTAGCACCGTTTGCTTTGGGTCCATCAGTTGTAATGTACTCTAAAACAATAAACTCATTATCAATTAACTTACGTCCTAAAACTCCATCACCAAATATTACCTTGTATCTAAGATCTTCTGTCTCTTCTAAGAAATAAACACGAGAAGTTGCAGTCAATGCTGTTACATTAGATGATAAAGAGTATTCATCAATTTCAGCAGACTGTTCATTTGGTTTTACTGACACTGTAAGCAACTCTGTATCAACTCCCTCAGAAGGAACGACATAGTTTGCCTTAGCAGTGTCATCAACTGTATAGTTGTAAGTAACAAAGTTACCTTGATAGATTATAAGTTGAGAGAATGTTGCTAGTCCAGTAGTTTGATCAACTGTTGCCTGTGTATCTCTTGTAAGAGCATATGTAAATGTCTCACCATTGATTTCAGATATAAAGACATCACCCTTCTGTATAGTAATAGTATCAGGGTAACTCTGAGCACCAGGTAATACTGCTGCCTGTGCAGTAATACGAACACATGCTTTCGCTGCCTTTATTGATCTAGGTGTATAGTTTATCTGCTTTGCAATTCTTACAACGTTATCTCTTACTGTTGCTGATTCTAAGAATGCTTCATTCATCGACATGTTGGCGGTGAATGCACTGTAATAGGTATTGTACGCTAATGTGTCTATTAGGTACGATGCACTAGATCCTTCAAAGTCGTAATCACTAAACTCAGGTCTTGTTCTGAGGTATGACTTGATTGACTCTTTTATCTCGAAGAAATCTAATGATGTTAGATTCGATGGGGTTGCAGGCATTTTATGTTCTCTCTAAGAGGAATTCCACAACTTGTGTTTGTGGTTGTCCAACGATGGCATATTCAATACCAACGTCTATACTGTTTTCATCATCTGAGAGTTTCACATCAACGCCAACTAACTCTACTCTTGGTTCTAATCGTTCTACTGTGTTTGATATTTCATCTTTTAGATCCTCTGATGTAAAAACATCAAAGGGTTCAAACAATAGTCCTCTTACTCTTGAACCAATATTAGGTTGGAATGGTCTTTCACCAAAACTTGTTAATACAAGGTTACGAACAGACTGCTTTATAGCATTCTCGTTAGTCACTGCGGAGAAATCATTAGTATTAGGATTTGCTTCAAAAGAAATCGCTAAATCTTTGAATCCACGAGATAAGAACTTTTCTGATCGGAACCTGTATGTCGACATTATGACTTATTTAGTCGTTACAGTTTTATTTATAGCAGTTTTACGATCCTTGTCCTCTATACTTCTTTTTTGCCTTATTTCTGGAAGTTGCAGCGTATTTTGTGTTTTGTGAACGACCTTGCTTTGTCTTTTTAGGAACCGTCTCAGTTACGACCTGAGATCCGAAATTTCCTGTCTTTGTTCTGACTGGCATATGTTAAAAATAGAATATACTAAGATGATAGCACATTAGGTGACCCATATGCAACCACACTGTTACATGGATAACTATATGCCAACGTACCTACCCCCAGAGGGTCTAGAACACGTCCGATTGGTAACTTGGTTACATATACAGTCAACGAGGTTGCAAATAAGATTCTCATATGCCCTACACCACCCATATCTTCGGTGGTAAGTATGCTACAAGGGATTGGAGTTGGAACTGGGCATAATGATTTACCACATGGGCACATATAGATGATAATATTAGTACATGGAGAGATATGAGGTATGAATCTATCACCAAAGGTCATTGTAGGTAACCCATTGGTCAATACCATTGCTTTCATAGGACTCAGAGGACCCAAAGGCACTAATGGAGTAGGTGGCCACCAACATGTCCATTCCTTTATCTTAATAGTGTAAGGAATAGGTGGTGAACCACAAGACTGCACAGAATGAACCGTACTTGGGATGCATATACCATGTCCCGAGCAAGGTAAACCTGTTATAGGTGCTACTGGTAGTAAAATTCCTGCTGGCATTATTGATTAAGGTCCGTTATAGGGTTAGTCGAGAAATCAGAGACTGGATTGTTTGAAATTTCTTCTTCATAGTCAAAATCAGGATCATAGTTCTCTCTCCATGAGTCATTACTAAATTCTAAGTCATCAATATCCTTTGCTTGTGCTTTTAGCAGTTCAGCATCACCTGGGTCATGAGAAGATTTGTGAACTCGACGTCTTTTTAGTGGAGGTTGTGGATTTAAGAGGTCAGCAGAGTTACCAAACGCTTCACCTTCGCATTCAGTAAAGAATGGGTTGCCCATATTCTGTGTTGCTTGCCCAAATGCGATATTAGAGCCCGTGTTCCAGTTCTTTACGTTCATGGTTCCTGTATATGGTCCCATACGCATGCCAAGTTGCGTAAACATACGCGGATCAACAGCAACAGAGATGTCATTAACGTATTCAAGACCGCAAGCGTTGTTATTATTGAATCCACCTGTTCCATATGACGCACTTATGCTTCCCGAACATGGACTAGACCCGCAAGTGTACCCATTATACAGTCCACTGCTTGTCCAGTACCCTCCTCCTGCGGTTCTGCCCTGCGAACCACCATTATTGTAGTACGCAGAGTAGACATCAAGCACTCCGTTAGCATTATTACCGTGTCTAAGGTATGTATCCCAACATTCACTAGGTGGAACTCCCCCTGAGAGTGGAGAAACCGATATTACATTGAATGTTTGGGAGAAGTTATTGCCAGTTCCGCTTACACTCTTACTAGAATGTGAGAAATTGTTCCCCAACCAGAGTGCTAGTTGCTGTGTTTCGGAAAAACCACCCGCATCCCAACTAAAAGTGTTCTCATCTAGTCCCACTGGAACAAAAACTACGTCATCTGATCCGCTAGGTGCCCAATAACACCTTCCTTCAATGTTCTGACGAGTGCATCTCCACATTTTCTTCTTATTATTACCATCAAGGACAGGTCTAGTGGGTTGTACCTTCGGTCTTGCCAACTTTTGCATGAATTCCATGAATGCTTCACCCTGTGCACCTATTGTTTTACCCTCAACAGACAAAGAAACCTTAAATGATGCGTTGTCACCCTCTGCTGCACAGTACTTATAGATCATCCAACCAAAATTACGTCCAGTATCGGGGTCAACATAGGGACAAGGGAGGTCTTGGAGTCGTGTAACGGTCTTAAACTTGGGTTGAGCAATAGAAATACACTCATCACCTCCGTTCCACCCGTACAAATCGCTTAGAGAGGTCGTAGAATCGTCTGTGGCGATCGCTCCCCTCTTCATTTCTGGGTATTGGTTCTCCATCACACTCTTAAAACTACTATTGACCTCTACAATGCCTTGTACAGTCTCTACTGGGAACAATGCTTTGCCTACAACTGATGGTATTTCAATGTTTACACACCCTGCTGGTAAGTTGTTGCATAGTTTAGTCTTCTCAACGTCGTCAGGACTGGTCATTTTGATGTAACCAGTTGGATACTCAGCAACAAACCCTTCCATCATGCTTTCAAATGACCCCATGACTCCATCATCCATGATAGAAAGTTGATTTTCCTTCGCTCCACTCTTTGTACGCACCTCTCCTTTGATACCAGTCACCTCTTGTGACCCCTGTGAGGGTTCTACACCAGTTCCACGCATCCTTTCAGTAAGGTCTTCGGTCTTTTCATTAGCATCTATGGTGTTCTTGAACTCCTTTTGCTGTTGTTTTGTGTTAGGTCCTCTAAATTTGTATGTCTCATCCTCTGTTTGCTGCACCCAAACCCTTGGTTTGCGGTTTGGATCAGTGTCATAACCGAATCCACGGTCCCTAATCACGATTTCATCTATTGCTCCGTCATCAGTAAGGGACAAAATCTCTACTTTTGCCTGTCTGAACTTACCTCTTCTCCTATGTTCCGCACTAATTGTTCTTACTTTCGCCCTATCGTTCATAGATACGGTCTGTTCATCCACATCTGGTTCATCATCTGGACCAACATACTGGGTTTCGCTCCTTTGATCATAGGGAACCTTCGCTTCACGCTCAGTTGCATCCGATTCTATGCTCCTTTCCGAGTCTCTTTGGTTCTCTGAGATGCTATTGAAGGTAAAATTGTGCTTAGTTCCGTCAGGATTGTCTAATGTAGAGGTAGGAGAACGCAAAGGTGCACCTTCCCAACCATCTAATTGTCTCATATTCTCTTTTACGTTGTCCATTGCACCACCTTCGGTAAGTTGTGCGGGTTCTTCTATGACAATTTTAGGACTTATGTACCCTCTTCCTCCATTGAGTATCTTAATTGACTGTATTTCTCCGTTCTTATTAACCTCACACTCCACATCTGCTTGATCAAGAGACTGTTTATTGACTAATGCGGTCTTATCTATCTCAACTCGGTAGTAAGATATACGTTTTGGGAACTCATACACACCAAAGAACCCTGCTTTATCCTGTATACCGTACCCACAAATGACATTTGCCTCCTTTCCGTTCTCACCATTCGCAGTAATTGTCTGATTGTAGGTAAATTTCTTACCATTACCTTTCAATTCAAGGTATCCTGCTCTTAGTTTGTTACCAAAATATGCAACTTCACTAATTTCCCACCCATTTACGGTGTCACCTACACTAAATGAGTCACCAAAGCGACTTGTGTAACGGAAAAGTATACGTTTTGTGTCTGTGTCAACAGTTTTGAACGACTCATTGACACCAGATCCACCAGGTGCACCTGTAATTGACATCTTAGAGCGTGTAGTTTTCCAAGAATCCTCTCTAATCTCATAAAAATGAGAGTAGTAGTCGTAAGTAAGGAGGTCTTCGTTACAAATACAGTTATCACTGACCTCTTGGTTAGGGCAACAGTTACGATTTGACGTCGCATACTGGATTCCGAAGATAGGACCCTTCCATGGATAGGAAGTATCGTACACATAATAGGTAAATTGTGAATCGAATAGAGTATGGAACTCCAAATATCTCGGAACTGCTGCTTTGACTGCTCCACTTTTACCATAGACCCACTCAAAGAACGCATCTGTGTTTAAATTTGGGCAGAGTGTTGGATCTCCCCAACCAAAATTAGGGAATGCTGAGGTTGATGGTGTTCCTTTCCAACGATTATTACGTCTTTGAGTCGGAGTTGGGTTGAGTGGACCAGCATTTGCATCATATTGATACTCATAATTCTTTTGTGTGTATATTCCTGCTCCTGTTGCGTCCCAATTATACCATCCTGCTCTTGTTCCATAGGATACTGGACTACCATAACCAGTCGGTCCTATAATTCCTGTGTCTCTATATTGCTTTCTGTTACCTTGACCTAGATCTTCTACAAAGACATACCCCACAATACCCACATATGAATACTCTTGTTCGCGAGGGTCTCTTGGATTGGGTACTCCTGATACATTTGTTTGTAGATTTACTTCTTGTGTAGGGTCTGCTGTATAGAAGTGATCTCTCTTCTTATTATTGACATCTCTGTAATACTCATAGAGTGGCACTGCTGTCTCACCAGTGTCAGCATAGGTCGAAGCGTTTGATACTGATGTGAAAATATATCCTACTGTTCCTATATTAGTGTATCCACTTAGATATGAAGTTGCTGTACTAAGTGCACTATCGTTAAGAACGCTGTTATACCAATGGTATAGAGCAGTTGTTCCAGTCTTACTGGTCAGTGACATGTAGAAGACTGCCTGACCGTTTCTTGGTTCTTTGTTATATGAGTGTGTTATTGGTGTTGAACCAGATCCCCTTGTATCACCTGGGAAGTCTTCTGGAAACCTTAGTTCTGAGTTAGGTACATACTTGTGATCTCTGTTAGTACCATCAGCACGATAGAATCTATGGAACCCTACTCTTTCATTATCACAGTTACCTATACATGTCTCTTCCTGATTCCCAATATAATACACCTTGTCCTGACCAAAGATGCTGGACCCAGGTCCATCGTCATTAAAGGTTATGTTATAGTTGGTGCCAGGTCCCGAATGAAACTTGTGTGATTTATATCTACTAGAAGATGGACGTTGCCAGTTCTGTTGATATTCTCCCCCTGCATCTACATTTGGAAATCCTCTCCCTGATTCGAGGATGTATATTGCCACTAAGGTATGTTGTGTTGTGAAACTCGGTCTTCCAACATATTTATCTTCATATACAAGTCGTCTAATAATTCCTTCATATTCAAGTGATCTTGATATCCATCTGGTTTATACTTTATCATGTCTGACCCTGGTGGGGGCATCTTACCCATTGCCTGTTCTAATACTATAATACGACCTGCAAGGTTCTCTAATGCCTTGGAGATCATATCCATGTGTTCTTTGTAAGCGTCTAGAAATTCTGGTTCCATTAGTTAAAAGGTATAGACATCATCATTTCATTTGATGGTGAGTTTATCTTACAGTAGTCTATTGACTCCTGAGTATATATGTCCCATGCCAGAGCAACTCGTCTTTCTTTGACTTCAAGTACTCTATGCTCCACCCAAGATGGAAAGATCGTAGTCATACCAGGGAGAGGTGCAGGAGTTAAGTTCCCACCATACAAACTATATCCAGGAATATAGTAGTCTGTACCTATCTCATGATGTTGTAACAGCATGTTTCCTGATAGGTAAGTATTCTCGTGAATACTATGATGATGAGTTGGTAGGTTCATACCCACATCCAACTTATTAATCCAACCACGAATCCATAAGTTAGGGGGTTGTTCTATTTCAAGTATATCACAGAATGCCCCAGTCATCAACCTTATCTCATCTAAGACGGTATTTTTCGTTTCCTTAAAGAAGTTATACGTTGTCCATGGACGTCTATCCTCGTACCACTCTTCAAGGATTTTTTTACATTTACTTTCATCTACCCTATCAATCCATATAGGACAATCAAATTTAGGAGCGAACGGAGTCTTTGGTTCCCAACTCCTAAAATGATACATCCTAGGGTCATCGTATTTAACTCGTCCAGCACATGCTTCCACACCGAACCAGTTCATTTGTCCTGCCACTGACTTCATATAGTTTAGGGGTTATTTTTCTGCCTTTCTTAATATAATACTTCCGTCGAGTTCCTCAGTATATTCTATCTCGGTTCCTTCGTACCATCCCAATTCAGTCATTAACTCTGCTGGGAATGTTATCGACATGTCACCGAAATCATCAACCTCAACAGGTAATGTGAATCGTCTACTCATACTCTTGTTACAAATGTGTGTCATCATTATATAGGTTTTGTATATTTTGCCACATGTGGTGATCTGAGCACCAGTTCGACTGCCCTCATTAAATATGAGTCAATCTTCAAGTCTACTATCGCACTTGGATCTAACCAAGCATGATGCAGCATATATCCATGTCCTAAGTATATACCACTGTGGTTACACATTCGCCCATCCTTACTCGCATAACCGCCTTGTAGGGGATTTAAGTACAGTTTCATGACCATCATGTCACCCCACTGTAAGTCATCCTGACTCGGTGGTGGATCATCTCTATCACCTTCATAAACATGTATGACTCCATCCTCCCATCTATCTGCTTGATCAGCGATAAACTCAGGCATAAACAATGCCTTCTTATTGATCTTTGGATAGTCTCTCAGGTTTAACTCAAACCATTTCTCATAGAACTCCATACAGATGCCATAACAATCACCCACTGTCATCTTACCTTTGATCCAAGGTCTATCCACCCACTGTTCGTACGTCTTCCTCATCTGGTCCAGTGTTGGACGTGATTCCATAGTGGTAGTCATCTGTGTCTCCATAACGTTCCATGTGTCCTCTCTCTACACTATACACCTTAGTAGACACCTTAAAGTCTGGCATCTTAGGATTCTTAGGTGTAAGAGAGTTATCATATATCCTTAATCTATTATTAGGATACAATGCAAACTGACCATTGTCAAGTTCTATTAAGTTATGACTCTTGTGTTCAGCAGGAGTCTCAGCAGTACTGTAATCAACTCTGTCTATATCATCATGATAATTATCAAGTGTAACAACGTACTTACCACGAACATTCCCATAATCTCTACTGTATATCTCATAATCCATACTCCCTATAAACTGTTTACATATAGCAGTCACACCATAGTCCATACAATTCCAGAACTGTAAGTTAGGTAGATCCATGTCAGGATCAGGTGTCACAGGTCTACTGACGAATGCACTGATAGGTAACTTATCATATATGGCAGCATACTCAGGTAGATATGTCTCAAAGTAGAATGCTCTACCAGGCATACTCTTACATGATACCCATACACCAGGGGTAAACTCACCATGACCATACTTAAAGTCTGTAAGGTATTCTTTACGGACCCACACTTCCTCAGCGGGCATGTTAGCAATTAGTGAAGACATAGAGAGTGATTTTCTACCTGGGGAAATTTTCTATATAGAGATTGACAAAAGAATCGAATTATATCTACCCCTCTGGGATACTTTTATAGCTTATCGAATAGGAACCCTTTTATATCGCACCATCAATATAACAACAACCAACCCAAATTAACTGGTTTTGAGAGTTATCAAATAAGACTGTAATCCATTGGTATGACTACGTTCTTACATGTTCTCTTTTCCCTTGGTATGACTGGGTTCTCTCACCTATTTGTTTATACTAACTGTATAGGTGTTAAGTATCATGAATTGCTACATCATAACATAGTCCTTCTAGAATGAAATACTCACATATGGGTGCATACTGGTGTAACTCCTCCCTTAGTTCGGTATCTATTAGAAACTGCATAAGGTCTATCTGTTCATCAGGTGGCAACCCTCCCATGTCGTATAAGTCTAGTAGTAAT
>VMHT01077207.1_pt1 | contig 10793 bp, 10 predicted proteins | sample 4693611 | NCBI WGS metagenome assembly VMHT01 (sample SAMN12280063, study PRJNA550983) | marine metagenome | isolation source: seawater sampled from same location over 5 years 0.02-0.2 micron viral filtrate | place: USA: collected off the coast of southern California halfway between the port... ... | reverse complement strand
GTATAGTAGAATCACATGGTAGTGATGTAACTAAGAAAAAGAAGATTGCTTTTTATACAAATTATAATATAGGAATGTCACTCTATATTTTAGCAAAGAATCAAGATGATGGCCTACAGATTATGGAACAAATACTTCCATACTTCCAACCAGATTATACAGTAACAATAAAACCTGTTGATGGGTTTGATTTTAAACAAGATGTTCCAGTAGTACTTACTAATGCAGATATCCAAGATGAATACGAAGGTGATTTCCTTACTCGTAGAGTTCTTGTATATCAATTAGATTTTACTATGAAGATGAAATTTTACGGACCTACTAATGATAATGCAAATATTATTAGAGAAGTAAATATAGACTTTGAAAAACTTGGTTCAAACAATGACACAGATAGATTTGAGGAGATGGACTTCACTATAGGTAATACAGATACAGAAGATAACTTTACTGTAACTACTACCATAGATGAGACCCCAGCACAAGATTAAATATGGAAAAAAGAGATAAGCTAAATGCATCTCTGGAGAAAAATTTACCTACTAAGACAAAGGTAAATGTTCCAGCGATTCCGAAAGAAGAAAAAGATATTAAGGATGATTACGAGTTTTCTCGTGATACTTATAGAGACTTAATTGCGACTGGTACTAGGTCTTTAGATATCCTTGCAGAACTTGCGAGAGAGTCCGAACACCCCAGGGCATTTGAAGTACTATCCAAATCTATTAAAGATATAAGTGATACTACCGAAAAATTAATGTCTTTACAGAAGGCCAAAAAAGATTTAAATGATGAAAAGAAAGATGATGAAGCTAGAAAAGTAACAAACAATAATGTATTCGTAGGTAGTACTACAGATTTACAAAAAATGTTACTTGATAGAGACAGGGTGATTGATGCAGAGAATAAAGAATAACGAATTTGGTTATCTAGGTAACCCTTCAGTAAAACGTGATGGTGTAGAAACTCAGTTTACTAAAGATGAAGTATTAGAGTATGCCAAGTGTATGGCAGAACCTGCTTACTTTGCTCGTAAATACTTAAAAGTTATATCCCTTGATGAGGGACTTGTTCCATTTGATTTATATGATTACCAAGAAAAGATGTTTAACCATTTTAATAAGAATAGGTTTAATATAGTATTGGCATGTAGACAGAGTGGTAAATCTATTTCATCTGTTGCTTATTTACTATGGTATGCGTGTTTTCATCCAGAGAAAACTATTGCAGTACTTGCAAATAAGGGTGCAACAGCAAGGGAAATGTTAGCAAGGGTGACTCTAATGTTAGAGAACTTACCCTTTTTCTTACAACCTGGCTGTAAGGCTTTGAATAAAGGCTCCATTGAGTTTAGTAATAACTCTAAGATAATGGCAGCGGCAACTAGTGGTTCATCCATTCGTGGTCTTTCTATTAACTTATTGTTCTTAGATGAGTTTGCTTTTGTAGAGAATGATGCACAGTTCTATACATCAACTTATCCAGTGGTATCTTCTGGTAAAGATACGAAGGTTATTATTACCTCTACAGCTAATGGTATTGGTAATATATATCACAAGATATGGGAAGGGGCATCTCAAGGAACAAATGAGTATAAACCCTTTAGAGTAGATTGGTGGGACGTACCAGGGAGAGACCAGAAGTGGAAAGATGAAACTATTTCAAATACTTCTGCTCTACAGTTTGAGCAAGAGTTCGGTAATACGTTTCATGGTCGTGGTAATACTTTAATAGATGCGAATCATTTATTATCTCAAGTAGCCATAGACCCTATTAAATATAAAGAGAATATATTTATCTATAAGGACCCAATACCTACTCATAATTATATCATGACAGTAGATGTTTGTAAAGGGAGAGGACAAGATTATTCTACCTTTACAATTATAGATGTATCTACTCCAGTATTTGAACAGGTTGCAATCTTTAGAGATAATAATATATCTCCAATGTTAATGCCTGATATGATATATAAGTATGCAAATTTATATAATGAAGCTTATGTTGTTATAGAAAGTAATGACCAAGGTGCGGTTGTATGTAATGGATTATATTATGACTTAGAATACGAACATATGTTTGTTGAATCCTCTTTAAAGGCAAATGCAATTGGTGCTACAATGACCAGAAGAGTAAAACGTATTGGGTGTTCTACAGTAAAAGATTTAATAGAACAGAAGAAGTTGATTATATATGACGCACAGACAATTATAGAAATGAGTACATTTGTTTCTAAGGGTAGTAGTTATCAAGCAATAGCTCCTAACCATGATGACTTAATGATGAATTTGGTTATGTTCGCATGGTTCACATCAACCGATGTGTTTAATGGTATAACTGATATAGATATAAAGAACATGCTATATAAAGAAAGATTAGCAGAAATACAGGACGATATGGTTCCGTTTGGATTCATTGACGATGGAGAAGATACTCCAGCAGGTGTCGGTGATGGTGATGGTAACGTATGGTTTGAACAAAAATGGAAGGGGCAACAATACTAATGAAAAATTTTAACGATTATTTTGTAGTAGAAGAATTTGAAGAGCCAATAAAGCAGGATAATCTACACGTTGCCGTTTTAGGTAAGAAGGAATCTGGAGAAGGAACTTTTGCAGAGATTGCCGAAGAGATATGTAATGCCAAGAAAATAGCATTCGACCAAATCTATGTTGATGAAGCATGGATATCTCAAAATGATGTAGAGATTGGTAGTGTAACTATTCAGAATGCTGACGGTAAAGATAATTCCATAGAACTAGAAACACATAATACTATTATCTTTGTTAGGGCTGGAGCACTAGAAAGTTTATCTGCTCAAGCAATTGTATCTTCATTACAAAGTATTGGTTTCTTTTTAGTAAATGATTTAGAGTCAATGTTGGCTTGTGATAATAAGATGGCCAATACATTACTATTAGAAAGAAATAATTTACCCACCCCCAAAACTTCTATTTTAAATAATATAAAGTCTATAGAAGATGCTCATAAAAGAGTTGGTGGTAAGTTTCCAGTAATCATAAAAACTTTAACGGGAACACAAGGTGTTGGAGTATCTAAGGTAAATGATATGGCATCACTAGTATCCGTAGCTCAATCTTTATGGAAATATGATGCAGACTTACTCTTACAACAATTCTTAGATATTAAATCAGATATTAGAACTCTTGTTGTGGGTGGTAATATTATAGGTGCCGCAGAGAGAATAAGAGAAGAAGATAACGGCGAGTTTAGAAATAACGTCCACTTAGGTGCAAAGACAAGACCATATACATTATCTAATGAAGAAAAAGAATTAGTAGTAGCCGCGGCTAGGTCGACAGGGGCTTGGTATTGTGGAGTTGACCATTGTAAGGTAAAAGATGATTACTACTTATTAGAAGTAAATGGTTCACCTGGCATTAGGTCACACTTTAATGCATATGACCCTAATAGTGGTTCATCATTGGGTAAGAAAACAGATAAAGATATGGTAGGTTTAATTATAGATTTCTTCTCAAGTGATTTAAATAGAAGACCTATTATGAGACAAGAGGCTGGATTTATTGAAACAGTCATATTAGAAGGTTTAGAAAAAGACCCAATCAGGGCAAAATTTGATACAGGTAACTCTGCATCGGCAACTATGTTTCATGTTGATAAACTTGAAGCTGATGGTGATTTTGTAGAATGGGTTAAGAATGGGAAGAAGTTTAGAAGTGAAGTAATAGGTGTTTCCGAAGCAAGGAGAGCTAGAAAACTCTTTGATGTAAGACCAATTATTGAACACAATCTAATCTTTAATAATAAAAAATATAAAGTAGAATTAGGACTAACTCTTAAAGATACTGCATCCGAAATGTTAGTAAATAGAATATTACTTACTAAGTTTAAGGTGGCAGTTAATCCTAATAGACAATTCATGTTGAGTGAAGTTACGGCACCTAATGATAAGAATGACCACTAGGATAATGTTATTTATAAATAATAGTAGTGAAAATTCTTATTATGAACAACTTATTAACTAACTCAAATTGAGAGGATAAAGCGATGGCATTTCAAGTCTCACCCGGCGTTCAATTCAAAGAAATTGACGCAACAAATGTTGTCCCAGCAGTTTCATCATCTATTGGTGGATTTGTGGGAGAATTTAATTGGGGTCCTGTAAATAAGATAACACTAGTTTCTTCGGAAGATGAAATGGGCAGTATCTTTTCTACACCTACTCCAGCAAACGCTAATCACTTTTTAACAGCGGCATCATTCTTAAAGTATGGAAACGCATTAAAGGTAATTAGAGTTGTCGATTCATCGGCAAAAAACGCATGTACTACAGAAAGTAGTGCGACATTAATAGAAAACGAAGATGACTATCTTGGTTCAACACTAACCGGCGACTGGCACGCAAGATGCCCAGGTGTTTTAGGTAATGGCTTAAAAGTACTTGTAGTATCTAGTTCTTCAGCATATACTAACTCAACCTTTGCTGACTATAAAGGATTATTTGAAGGGGCTCCGGCTACTTCAGACTATGCTGTAAGTCAAGATGGTGCAGGTGTAAATGATGAACTGCACGTAGTAGTAGTTGACAAAGATGGTTTAATTAGTGGTGTTCAAGGTACTGTATTAGAAACTTTTGGTTTCTTATCTCAAGCATTAGATGCAAAAGATGTAAACGGTTCTTCACTCTACTATAAAGAAGTAATTAATAGAGAATCCCAGTGGATATGGTTTGGTGCTGCAGCGGCTGAACATACCCGTTCAGGAAAAACTATTGCTGAGGTTAAACTTTTACCTATTTCATCAGACCCTGCAATAGCAGCTGGTAAATATCAAACTTCTGCAACAGTATTAGTAGATTCACTATCAGGTGGTGTTGATGGAACTGTGGCAGCTGCTCAAGTAACAGCAGGTCTTGGATTATTCCAAGATGTGGATACAGTTGATGTATCACTTCTTTTTGCTATTCCAGATGCAAATGGTGCAGATGTTATTGGTGAAAAACTAATCAGTGTTTGTGAAGCCAGAAAAGATTGTATGGCTTTCATCTCACCTCCAGTAGCAGATACCAAGGGTATTGCTTCAGCAACAGCTGTAACTAATGTATTAGCATATAAGGATAGTTTAACTAGCTCTTCATACGCAACACTAGATGGTGGAGCAGTATATGTTTATAATAAATACCATGACCAGTATGAATGGATTGGTGCTTCTGGTTTAGTTGCAGGTCTTGCAGTTAATACAGACCAAGTTGCAGATGCATGGTTCTCACCAGCTGGTGTAAATCGTGGGCAATTAAGAGGTATTACTAAGTTAGCATATAACCCAACTGCGGCACAAAGAGATTCACTTTATGTAGGTAAAGTAAATCCTATAGTATCACTACCTGGACAGGGAACAGTACTATTTGGAGATAAAACTTTGGCTTCTAGAGCTTCAGCATTCGATAGAATCAATGTAAGAAGATTATTTATCGTATTAGAGAAAGCAATTAGTACTGCTGCTAAGGCACAACTATTTGAATTCAACGATGAATTTACTAGAGCTCAGTTTAGAAACTTGGTAGAACCATTTATGAGGGATGTAAAAGGAAGAAGAGGCGTAACAGACTTTAAAGTAGTATGTGATGAAACAAATAACAATTCTGCAGTAGTAGATGGTAATAGATTTGTGGCTGACATATACGTTAAACCTACTAGGTCAATTAACTTCATTACATTGAATTTTGTAGCAACCAGAACCGGAGTTGAATTCTCCGAAGTAGCTGGACAATAATAGGAGAAAGACATGGCAATTTTAGGAATTGATGATTTTAAATCAAGACTAACCGGTGGCGGTGCAAGGGCTAACATGTTCAAAGCGACAGTTAACTTCCCTGGCTATGCTGAAGGTGATGTTGAACTTACCTCTTTCTTATGTAAGGCTGCTCAGCTTCCTGCTTCAATCCTATCTCCAGTGGAAATTCCATTTAGGGGTAGAAAGTTGATAATGGCTGGTGACAGAACATTTGAACCTTGGACAATAACTGTAATTAATGATACAGACTTCAAGGTAAGAAATGCATTCGAAAGATGGTCTAACGGTATTAACCAACACGAAGCTAACGTTGGAATAGCAAACCCTAATGATTATATGGCTGACATGATTGTCGAACAACTCGATAAAGAAGGTAAAGCTGTTAAGAGATATGACTTTAGAGGAACTTTCCCAACGAATATTGGAGCTATCGACCTTTCTTATGAAAATGAGAATACAATCGAAGAGTTTACAGTAGAACTTCAGGTTAATTACTGGGAGTCAGGAACTACTAGCTAAAACTAGTATAAATAATAGTAGACGGAGGGGAATTAAACCTCCCCTCCTTATATTATTATTAGAGGATTAACAATGGCAGATTTTTTCGGCTTTGAAATAAACAGAAAGAAACAGAATCAAGAACCTGTTAGGCCCTCATTTGTCCCAAATACAGATGAAGACGGCGCAGGTGTCATTCAGGCAGGTGGGCACTTTGGTGCATATCTTGACCTAGATGGTGATAAAGCAAAGAATGAAATAGAACTTATTTTTAAGTATCGTGATGTATCAACTCAACCAGAATGTGATGCAGCAATTGAAGATATTATGAATGAGGCAATTGTGGGTGACCATACGGACACTCCAATAAGATTAGTATTAGATGAAGTAAAGGCTTCAGATAAGATTAAAGAAACTATACAAGAAGAGTTTTCAAATATTCTTTCTATGTATAATTTTAACAGTTACGGACATGATATCTTCCGTAGATGGTATGTAGATGGCAGATTACCTTATCACGTTATTATTGATGATAAGAATCCAAAGAATGGTATCAAAGAATTACGTTATATCGACCCAACTAAACTTAGAAAGATTAAAGAGGTTGAAGAAGAGAAAGACCCTAAAACAGGGGCAAATGTTATTAAAAAGGAAAGTGAATACTTCCTATTCCAAGATGTTGCTATGGGCAAGTCTAATCAAGGAATTAAAATTCACCCAGATTCAGTTATCTATTGCACATCAGGTGTATTGGATGCAAGTAGAAGAAGAATATTAAGTTACTTACAGAAAGCAATTAAGCCTGTTAACCAACTTAGAATGATGGAAGACTCGCTGGTAATCTATAGAATAAGTAGAGCGCCAGAAAGAAGAATTTTCTATATTGATGTTGGTAACTTACCTAAAGGTAAAGCAGAAGAGTATCTTAAAAATATCATGGGCCAATATAGAAATAAAATGGTCTATGACGCTAAGACTGGTAACATTAAAGATGATAAGAAGCATATGTCAATGTTGGAAGATTTCTTCTTACCAAGAAGAGAAGGCGGTAGAGGTACAGAGATTACTACATTACCAGGTGGAGAAAATCTTGGTCAGATAGATGATATTATATACTTCCAAAAGAAACTATATAAATCATTAAATGTACCAGTAAATAGATTAGAACAAGAAGCTAACTTTACTTTAGGTAGAAGTACTGAAATTTCTAGGGATGAAGTTAAGTTTAAGAAGTTCATTGATAGACTTAGAAAAAGATTTAGTGACCTATTTAGGCAAACACTAAGAACTCAATTACTGTTAAAAGGCATTATTACTAAACAAGATTGGGACCAATGGAAAGAACAAATACAGTTTAACTATATCGAAGATAACTATTTCTCAGAATTGAAAGAAGCTGAGATATGGAAAGAAAGATTTGATATGTTAAGTTCAGTAGAAGATTATATTGGTAAGTATATCTCACATGAGTGGGCTGCTAAGAATATTCTAAAACTGGACGATGAAGCGAAGAAAGAAATGGAAGACCAGATAAAAGCAGAGGTTGCTGCTGGTATGCACAAAAGTGACGAAGACTTCTAGTTCTTGAGATACTTTTTTTTATAAATATATAAACAAGGAAAATATAAATGACTATTGAAAATTTAATTGATAATTTAAAAAATGGCGATAATGTTTCTGCTAATAATGCATTTAATGGTATTATGGCAGACAAGTTAACTGCAGCATTAGATGCTAAGAAAATCGAAGTGGCATCAACACTACAAGATAGAGCTACAGTTAATACCGAAGAGGAATAAATAAATGCTTTCTTTTGTAGAACTAAGAGAAAAAGTTACTAAGTTAGGCGCTGGAGAAAAACAGGTAAAGGTCTATAAAGGTGGCAAGAAAAAATCACTAGATATAGTTATCTCTAAGAAAGGTAACAAGTTTGCAGTATATGTAGACAATGAAAAACTAGATGACAACTTTAGAAATGCAAAGGATGCAGAAAAATCAGCTAATGATTTTATTAAGCTGATGGGAGAAGAGCTAAAATGAAGCTTATAGCCGAATATTTAGAAACAGACCTAGAGGTTATTCAAGAAGCACGTAAAGACGGTTCGAAAGGATACGTTATAGAAGGTGTCTTCATGCAGGCCAATAGACAGAACAGAAATAAAAGAACTTATGACAAGAAGGTATTAGAGTCCGCTGTCAATAAGTATATAACAGAACAAGTAAAGACTGGTAGAGCGGTAGGTGAATTAAATCACCCAGATGGGCCGACTATCAATCTTGATAAAGTTTCACACAAAATCACTGAACTCCGTTGGGAGGGAGATGACGTTGTGGGAAAAGCATCAATACTTAAGACCCCTATGGGAAAAATAGTTGAAGGATTATTAGAAGGTGGTGTTAGGCTTGGTGTTTCAAGTCGTGGTATGGGAACTCTTGTACAGAAGAATGGTACTCAACATGTTGGTAAGGATTTTATGCTTGCAACCGTTGACATTGTTCAAGACCCTTCGGCTCCTGGTGCTTTCGTAGATGGCATCATGGAAGGCGTAGATTGGGTTTGGAATAATGGTATCCTTGTGGCACAAGAAATTGAAGAAATTGAGACTGAAATAAAAGAAGCTAAAAATATGAATTCTGCGGATGTAGAAATCAGAGCTTTTAAGAATTTCCTCTCTAAACTAAACTCTAAAATATAGGAGAATGTTATGTCAATCGACAATAAAGTAGAAGAGCTTGTTGAAGACATTGCTAGTGAAGAGCTTACTCAAGAAGAAGAGCTCGTTGAAAATGAGAATTTAGACGAGGAATCTCTTGAAGAGAAGGCAGCTGCTAAATCTGAATCGGAAGATGAAGATGTAAAAGAAGAAGAAGAGGAAGAAGAAGAGGTTAAAGAAGCCGCTCCAGAACTTTCTGTTCCTAAAACTAAAGCAGGTGTTATTCAAGCCGCAGTAGAAATGTTGAAGAAAGCACGTAAAGAAGATGCACAAAAACTTTACGCTAAAATGGCAAAAGTTGACGAGGCCGAAGATGATGGCTCCGTTGGCAAAGCAATTGCTGCAGTCAAAGGTAAAACGAAAGATGAACCTAAGGTTAAAGCAAAAGTCGAATCAATTGATTTTGATGAAGACCTAGATGCACTAGTACTAGAAGAAGCAACCCTTTCTGAAGGATTCAGAGGAAAGGCCGGAGCTATTTTCGAAGCAGTATTAACATCTAAGTTGACTGAAGAAGTTGATAGATTAGAAGCCGAATACGTGCAAAATCTTGAAGAAGAAGTTTCTCAAGTTCAATCACAGCTAGTAGAGAAGGTAGATTCTTACCTTTCATACGTTGTTGAAAATTGGATGAAAGAAAATGAAGTATCAGTAGTTAATGGTCTTAGGACTGAAATTGCTGAAGAGTTCATGACTTCACTTCAAAAAGTGTTCACAGAACATTACATTGATGTTCCAGAAGGTAAAGTAGACCTTGTTGATGATTTATCAGAGCAAGTAGCTGAACTAGAAGGGAACCTTAATAAATCAACAGAAGATAATATCAGACTACATGAGTCCGTTCAAGAACTTGAAAGAGCAAATGTAATCAGAGAAAATTCTTTAGGTTTAGCTGAAACTGAAGCTGAGAAGTTAGCATCTTTAGTTGAAGATATTGATTTTGATAACAAAGAAACTTTTGAAATGAAAGTTAAAACTGTTAAAGAATCATACTTCACAAAGGAAGTTAATGAGAAGGCTGACGAAGTAAAAAGTCTCATTGGAAATGACTCAGTAGAAACTGCTGATATCTCAGATTCAATGGCTAGATACACACAAGCTATTAGTAAAAACTATTCATAAAACAAATTAGGGGAACTAAAAAATGTTTAATGCAGACTCACAACTCATGGAAAAATGGGGTCCTGTCCTGGAACACGAAAGTGCACCAGTTATTCAGGATAAATACAAGAAAGCTGTTACAGCTCGATTGTTAGAAAATCAAGAAGTTGCTCTTGCAGAAGAAGCAGCTCAAATGGGTGGTAACTATATTTCAGAAGCGGCTAACGTAGTCGGTGCTGGTATGGGTGCTACAGCTGGTAACATCAAAGGATTTGATCCGGTACTTATCTCTCTCGTAAGAAGAGCTATGCCAAATCTTATCGCTTATGATGTAGCTGGTGTTCAACCAATGACTGGTCCAACTGGTCTTATCTTTGCTATGAAAGCTAAGTATGGTACACAGGCAGGTGATGAGGCTTTCTTTAACGAAGCTGATACTGACTTTTCTGGTACTGGTACACATGCTGCAGGGCCAACTGGTCTTGAAGGCGAAACTGACGGTTCAGGTGCTGATGGTGTCCTAGGTGATAACCTAGCTGATACAGTAATTACATCTGGTAGTGGTATTGCTACTGCATCTGCAGAAGCTCTAACAGGCAACGGGTTCGGAGAAATGGCTTTCACTATTGAGAAATCAACAGTAACTGCTAAGTCAAGAGCTCTTAAAGCTGAGTACACAATGGAACTAGCTCAAGACCTTAAAGC
>VMHT01064056.1_pt1 | contig 10793 bp, 10 predicted proteins | sample 4693611 | NCBI WGS metagenome assembly VMHT01 (sample SAMN12280063, study PRJNA550983) | marine metagenome | isolation source: seawater sampled from same location over 5 years 0.02-0.2 micron viral filtrate | place: USA: collected off the coast of southern California halfway between the port... ... | reverse complement strand
GTTGCTAAGATAACTGTTTCACCACATGAAGCGATGATTGCTCCGTCTGCTTGTCTTGCTACTTTACCTGTCTCTAAACTTATTTTCTTGCCTGCTACTTCGATTTCCTTCTTATACACTTTAAACATTTCATTTCCATTTCGTTCGTTCGTTTCGTTCCATTCCGTTCTATCTATCTTGATCTCTATTTTCTTAAATTCAATTTCGACAGTACATTTTTGTAAGAATCCATTTTATTTTTTTTTAAGTATTCTAACAATTTTTTTCTTCTATTTACCGCTCTCAACAATCCAACTGACGAATGTTTGTCCTTTTTAAATTGTTTAATGTGTTTAGAAAGAGTTTCAATTTTTTCTGTTAGCAAAGCAACTTGAATCTCAGAAGATCCTGTGTCTTTATCATGCATTGCTAGGTCTTGTGCTTTTTTGTTCATATCTTAAGTTTCCTATTTATTTGTTTGTTTAATTAAGTTTTCTATTTTTTCTGCATACTCAAAAGATTCGTCTTTTCTAAAAAGTAATTTTGGTAAAAATTTCATAACTACTTTCTGCGATAAAATTTTTCTTACTAAGAATGAATATTCTTTTAAAATATTTATTGTTTCTTCTGCATCTTTCCCTCCTAATGGAAGAACATATGCTTTAGCAATTTTTAAATCAGGACTCATTCTTACCTCAGTTACTGTTATATTGTTAGTTTCTAAATTCGGGACCTTAGCCTCATTTCTAATAAAAATCATGCTTAAAGATTGTTTAATCATTTCCCCAACTCTAAGCTGCCTTTGTGTTATTGGTTTTCCAATTCTATCAGACATTAAATTGACCTTTCCATAGATGTAACACTAAAAGCTTCGATAGTATCATTTTTTTGAAAATCCATATAATCTCTAACAGTTATTCCACATTCTTGTCCATTACTAACCTGTTTTACTTGATTTTTTTCTCTAAATAAACTTCCAACTTTTCCTGTAAAAATTATAGCCCCATCTCTAATTATTCTCACCTCAGAAACACTTGTAATTTCTCCTTCAGTTATTTTTGATCCAGCCACTTTTCCAGCACCTGAAACTTTGAATATTTCTAAAATTTTTGCAGTTCCAGTTATTGTTTCTTTTACATCAGGTGAAAGTAATCCTGACATTCTTTTTTTAATATAATCCAATACTTCATAAATAATATTATATGAAGAAATTTTAATATTTTCATTTTCAGCAAGTTTTTTTGCCTCTTTGCTTGGCTTTATATTAAAAGCAATCAAAACTGCATTAGAGGCTTTTGCTAAAGTAACATCAGTCTCTGTTACCATACCTATATCTGATAAAATTATTTTTGGCTTAACTTCCTCATGCTTAATTTGATTAATCGCATTTTTAATAGCCTCTGAAGATCCATGGACATCAGATTTAATTATTAAATTTAATTCATTAATAGATTTATCAGTAAATGCTGAGTCTTGAGTTGCAAATGTTAAGGGATTTTTTCCATCTTTAGTTTCTTGGGCCCTATTTTCACTTAATGTTTTAGCTTCTTTTTCATTATCAAGAACAATAAAGTCGTCTCCTGCTTTTGAAGCACCATTTATTCCTAAAATTTCAACTGGTGTAGATGGTGTAGCTTCATCAATACTTTTTCCTTTATCATTAATTATTGCTCTTATTTTTCCCCATCTCAATCCACTTACAAAAAAGTCACCTCTTTTCAAAGTTCCCGTAGTTACTATTACTGTTGCGACAGGCCCTCTTCCAACATCAATTTTTGACTCTAAAACTATTCCTGTTGCTTTAGACTCAAAATCTGTTTTTAAATCTAGAATTTCTGCTTGAAGTATTATTGCTTCAACCAATTTATCTAAATTTAATTTTGTTTTTGCAGAGATTTCAACCATTAAAGTATCTCCAGATAAGTCTTCTGCTATTAACTCGTGCTCTAACAATTGATTTTTAATTTTTTGAGGATCTGCTTCTGGTAAATCACATTTGTTTATTGCAACAACAATTGGAACATCTGCTGCTTTAGCATGTTTAATTGACTCAACTGTTTGAGGTTTAACTCCATCATCTGCAGCAACAACTAATACAACAATATCAGTTAATTTTGATCCTCTTGCTCGCATTTCAGTAAATGCTGCGTGTCCTGGTGTATCAATAAATGTTAATTTATTAGATTTATTCTCAATTTGGTAAGCACCAATATGTTGGGTAATTCCTCCAAACTCTCCTGAAACCACATTCGCACTTCTTAAAACGTCAAGCACAGACGTTTTTCCATGATCAACGTGTCCCATAACAGTTACAATTGGGGGTCTATTTTTTAAATTTTCAGTTCTTGAAGCTTTAATTTTTTGAATTATTTCCTCAGCTTTTTTCTCTCTTATTGGATTATGTCCAAACTCTTTAACTAAAAATTCCGCCGTATCAGCTGCAAGTGTTTGATTAATTGTAACGGTTACACCCATACCAAATAAATATTTAATAACGTTACTTGATTGTTCAGCCATCCTATTTGCGAGCTCTCTTACTGTAATTGCTTCTGGTATATTTATATCCCTCTTAATAGGTTTAAGGTCTTCTTTGTTTAAATCTTTATTTGAGTTTTTTAATTCTTTTTGTCTTGCTCTCTTAACTGATGCTAAGCTTCTTTCTCTTGTTTCTATTTCGTCACTTAAAGCTCTGGAAACTGTTAATTTAAGCTCTCTTTTTTTAGTATCTGACTTTGACTTTTTTTCTTTATTTTCAACAACCCCTTTTAATCTTTTAGTGGCTCTTTGTTCTGCGAGTTTACGTCTTTCAAAATCACTTGTAAATGTTGGTGATTTTGGAGCAAAATTTGTTTTAAATGATGAAGGTTTTTTGAAATTAAATCCAGGTGACTTTGATCCTTGAGGCTTGTTAAGACTTCCTTTACTAAAATTTTTACTTTTTTGGTTGTCTATTACTACTGTTTTTTTTCCTCTTGTTTTTGATGAATCAAAATTTTTAAATGACTTCTTTGGACTTCCAGAAATAGTTAATTTTGTTTTTTTGTTCTCCATTTCTCATCCTTCAATCTTTGTAAATTATTTTTCTTGCTGACATAATTAAATTGTCAGCTTCCTCTTTTGACAAAGCAAAATCTTCCAGATAACCTTGTATTTTTACTCTTTCACCTTTTACAACATCAAAACCACCAGTTAGCTCATCTGAAGCCAAATCTGCAAAATCCTCCAAAGTTAAAATTTTTTGTTCACCTAGTGTTACTAGCATTCCTGGCGTTAATCCTTTTAACTCTATCAATGATGTTTCTAGTCCAAGTTCTTTGATCCTTTCTGAAATATCTTCTTGATCTTTCTTGTAAAATTCTTTGGCTCTTTCAATAAGAGCTTTGGCTGTATCTTCTTCTATTCCCTCAATTTTTAATAAATTTTCTGATGAGCTATCTTTAATATCATCAATAGTTGAAAAGCCTTCCGCAACTAATAATTGCCCTAGTGTCTCGTCCAGTTCTAAATTTTTAACAAAATTTTCGGTTTTTTCTTTAAATTCTAATTGTCTTCTTTCTGAATCTTCAGCATCTGTCATTATATTTATTTCAAAATTTAAAAGTTTAGTCGCAAGTCTAACGTTTTGACCTCTTCTACCAATCGCTTTACTCAAATTTTCTTCTGTAAGAATAACGTCTAGTTTTTTTCTTTCTAAATCTACATTTACTCTCTGAACTTCAGCTGGTGAAAGAGCATTAGAAACTAAAATTGCAGGATCATCTGACCAGTTAACAATATCAATTTTTTCTCCTTGAAGTTCGTTAACTACAGCCTGAACTCTTGACCCTCTCATACCAACGCAGGCTCCGACTGGGTCTAGGGAAGTATCAACAGCTTTAACACAAATTTTAGCCCTACTTCCGGGGTCTCTCGATGAAGATTTTATTTCAATTAATCCATCATAAATTTCTGGTACCTCTTGAACAAAAAGTTTTTCCATAAATTTTGGATGAGCTCTTGATAAAAAAATTTGTTGTCCTCTAGATTCTCTTCTAACATCATTACAATAAGCTTTGACTCTATCACCGGCTTTAATATTTTCTCTTGGGATTAGTTCGTTTTTTTGAATAATCGCTTCTGTTCTTCCAAGATCTACTATAACATTTCCAAACTCTAATCTTTTTACTATACCACTTAGAATTGTATCTTTTTTGTCTATAAAATCATTATACTGTCTTTCACGCTCTGCTTCTCTAACGTTTGAACTAATAACTTGTTTAGCTGTCTGAGCAGCAATTCTACCAAAATCGAACGATGGCAAGGGTTGTAAAATTTCATCACCTATTTTTTTATCTTTATTATCTTCATTTAAGTTTATTGCATCATCTAATTTTATTTCTATATTAGCATTGTCCGGTTTATCAGAGATTATTAATTTTCTAAAAATTTCTATATTACCACTCTCTCTATCAATTATTACTTTTATTTCATTTTCTTGTCCAAACTTTGATTTTGCTGCTTTTGCAATACCAGTTTCCATAGAACTAATTATTAATTCTTTATCAATTGATTTTTCCAAAGCTACAGCTTCGGCTATTCTAAGTAATTCTAATTTATCTGCTCTTTTGTTTAACATTTTTTGTTAACTCCAAAAAAAAATGGGCTAAAGCCCATTTTGTAATTTCAATAATGTGAAATCAATATATTAAAGATTTTTTTAAATACAATACCTTCTATTTAGAAAAAATACTCAATTTGTCTGTTTTTTCCCATGAAAATGCCCCATCTTTTTCTGGTAATCTTCCAAAATGACCATATGCGGCTGTTTTTTCATAAATTGGTTTATTTAAATCTAACATTTCTCTAATGCCTCTCGGACTTAAATCAAAATTTTCATTTATCTTTTCAACAACAAATTTATTTTTTTCTAAATCATTATCAAATAAATCTACATAAATTGATAATGGTTTAGACACACCAATAGCATAAGCCAATTGTATTAAACACTTATCTGATATTTTTGAAGCAACAATATTTTTTGCAATGTATCTTGCTGCATAGGCTGCAGATCTATCAACTTTAGTTGGATCTTTTCCGGAAAAGGCTCCACCACCATGTGGTGCTGCACCACCATAAGTATCAACTATAATTTTTCTTCCTGTTAATCCACAATCTCCATCTGGGCCACCAATTACAAAATTTCCAGTCGGATTAACATAAAATTCATCTTCATTAAAACCATCAAGAAAATTTTTTGGAATTGCTTTTAGCATATAAGGTCTTAACAAATCTCTTACTTGTGCTTGATTTACATTAGACGAATGTTGAGATGATATAACAACTGACCTAACTTTTGTTGGTTTGCCATCTTCATATTCAAATGTTACCTGACTTTTAGAGTCTGGCTCAATATCTTTCAATTTTCCTGACTTTCTATCTTCCGCCATTAACCTTAAAATTTTATGAGAATAATTAATAGGTGCAGGCATCAATACATCGGTTTCATTGCAAGCATATCCAAACATAATACCTTGATCTCCTGCTCCCTCGTCTTTATTACCTGACGAGTCTACACCCATAGCAATGTCAGCAGATTGGGAGTGCAAATGACTCTCAATCTTAGTTGCTTCCTTCCAAGTAAAGCCTTCTTGATCATACCCAATATCTTTTATACAACTTCTTACCTTTTCTATTAATTCTTCTTCTTTTATCTGAGGGCCTCTAACCTCTCCAGCCAAAACAACTTTATTGGTTGTTGTTAATGTTTCGCAAGCAACCCTTGAAAATGGATCTCCAGCAAGATAACTATCAACAACCATGTCAGAAATTCTATCGGAAACTTTATCTGGATGACCTTCAGAAACTGACTCACTGGTAAAAAGATAATTTTTTAGATTACTCATATTTAATTTTATTAAATGAAAATATTAAAAAAATATACAATAAAATTAATAATCCAAATATTTTATTTCCATATTGAGAAAATATTGTTGGTTTTATTATTCTACTCCCTTTCAAATCTATATATCCTGATTGACCGAAATTGACACTTTGCTCTATTTCACCTAAAGAATTTATAATAGCCGCAATACCATTATTTGCCGAACGAACTACATATTTTCCACTTTCAATAGCTCTAAAAATACTATGAGCAAAGTGTTGTTTTGGACCAATAGACTGACCAAACCATCCATCTTCAGAAATATTTACAATTAAATCTAGATTAGAATTATCAAATAATTTGCCTGAATAAATAATTTCATAGCAAATAAGAGGGAGTATCTTCAAATTAAATTTTTCTGTTTTAATTTCGATAATGTCTCGTCTATCGCCACTCGAGAAAGATTGATATTTATTTGTAAGTGCTCTAAGTCCAATTCTACTAAGAATTTTTTCTAATGGAAGAAATTCACCGAATGGAACTAAATTAATTTTATTGTAAGAGTCGAATATATTTAATTGATTATCGTATACTGTAAGAGAGTTATAATAATTATTAAATCCTTGTATTTCAGATTGACTGTTTGTTCCAATAATTAGTATGTGATTATCATCAAATTTGTCTTTAAATAACCAATGATAATTTATTAAATCCTTTTGCAAAATACCAGGGAGTATTCCTTCTGGCCAAACAAAAATAGTTTTTTTATCTTTGATGGGATCACTTATCTCAATCAAATCTTGAATAACTAAAACTGGGTCCATATTAGTGTAAAATCTATCTAAACTAATATTTGAACCGATAACTCTTATTTTATATTCATAATCTTTTTCAAATGCTTTGTGAAATTCTTCTTTGTAAAAATTCCCATAGATATAAAAAAAAATAACAGAAATAAGAAAAAAAATACAAACACCAATATCTTTTTTTGAGTCCCTCAATATAAATAATGCAGGAGTAATAAAAAGAGAAATACAAAATAAATTTAAGCCGTAAGTTCCTATTATAGAAGTTATACTTATAAATTCTAATTGATTTGTAAAACTATAAACAATTAAATTCCAAGGGAAACCTGTTAAAATCGAACCTCTAATAAATTCAAAAACTCCAAAAATTAATGAAAAGATCAAAAATGAACTTATAATTTTTTTTGGTTTTAAAATTATAAACAAATAAGTAACTAAACCATAAAATATTGCTAGAAAAGAAGGAATCAAAATTATAGTTATTGGAATTAAAAATCTAAAATTTTGATCAAACGTCAATGAAATAGATATCCAATACAAACTTGTAAAAAAATAACCAAAACCAAACAACCATCCATATATGAAAAAAAATTTTGTATTTTTAATTTGATTTGATTTTTTAATTAAGAATATAAAAAAAGAGCTAAATGTAAAAAAATTAATAATAAAATAATTATATGGTGGCAAACTTAAAGATGTCGCCATACCTAAAATAACCAAAAATATTAATTCAATGTATAACTTTTTTTTCAATTTAATTTAATTTAGAAATTACTGATTTGTACAAACGCTCTTCCTCTTTTAACATCTTTTTATAGTCCTTATCTTCTATATGATCAAAGCCAATTAAATGAAGGTATCCATGAATAAATATTCTAACTAATTTTTCTTTAAAAATTTTTAATTTTTGAGATTCGGGTTTATTAATAAAATTATAGTTTATTATTATATCGCCTATATAAGCTTGCTTAGATATTTTAATATTCTTATTAAATGGAAATGACAAGATATCAGTAGATTTATTCTTGTTTCTAAATTTTTTATTTAATTTTTTTATATTTTTATCATTTGAAAGTAACAATGTAAGATGAACTTTTTTCTTTAAAAATTTATATTTTTTAGGAAATGATTTACAAATTTTATTGAAAAATAACTCTTTTTTTTTTAGTCTTTTTGACCAAGCCTTCTCATTTGAGAAGACATCAATTTTAATCATTTTTAGAATAAGCTTTAACTATTTTAGATACTAGTGGATGTCTTACAACATCTGAATGATCAAAATCTACTACAGCTATTTCATTTAAGTGACCTAAAAGTTCTTTAGATCTAACTAAACCAGACATGCTTTTGTTCGATAAATCAATTTGGGTTGGGTCTCCGTTAACAACAATCTTTGAGTTTTCTCCAATCCTTGTCAAAAACATTTTAATTTGTGTATCTGTAGCATTTTGCGCTTCATCTAAAATGGCAAATGAGTTTTTAAGAGTTCTACCCCGCATAAATGCAAGTGGTGCAATTTCAATATCACCTATTTCAATCATTCTTTGAATTTTTTCAAAATCAAATAAATCATAAAGAGAGTCATATAAAGGTCTTAGATAAGGGTCTACTTTCTCTTTCATATCTCCTGGTAAAAAACCTAAACGTTCACCTGCTTCAACAGCTGGTCTAGATAAAATTATTCTCTCAATTTTTTTTTCCAACAACATTGTAAGACCGACAGCTACCGCTAAAAAAGTTTTACCTGTTCCTGCTGGTCCTGCAGAGATAATAATGTCACTTTGTCTTAAAGCTCTGACATATCCTTTTTGCTTTTCAGATCTTGGTATAATAGATTTTTTAGGTGTCTTAATAATATCTGTTACATTATTGTTTTTAACTTTTTCATTTATCATAAATTTATCTACTGATGAAACTATATCTTTATTTTCTATACTACCATTATTAATAAATTGATTTGCCAAAAATTTAATTGCATTTTTTACAAGTTCATTTGTTTCACTGTTAGACTTAATTAATATTGAATTTCCTCTCGAATATAATTTTGATTGTGTAATTTTTTCTAGTTCTTTAAGATTTTTATTAAATTCTCCAACTACACCCATCAACAAATCATTATCATGAAAGATAACACTCAAAGAATTATTGTCTGAATAGACAAATTTAAGAGAAGCATTTAAATTTTTTTTAATTAAACTGCTCAATTTCTATGCTACTTTCTGATTTGGTTTAATTATTTTTTCCCCAAATAGAGTACTTCTATTGCTAGTTTTAATTTTCACAGGTATGATTTTTCCAATATCACTTTTATTACCATTAAATATAACTGATGTCATATGTTCTGAACGTCCAAAAACTTCAGTTTTATCTTCAGTTAGATTCTCCACTAAAACATTTATTGTCTTGTTTTCTAAAGATTTGTTCATCATAATTTGATTTTGAAATAATTGGGTTTGTATTATTTCAAGCCTTTCTATCAAAATTTTTTTACTAATTATTTTTAAATTTGAAGCAACTGTTCCTGGCCTCGGGCTAAATAAAAACGAATACGAATTAATAAACTTTATTTTTTTTATAAGATCAAGTGTACTATTAAAATCCTTTTCATCTTCCCCTGGATAGCCAATAATAAAGTCACTTGAAAATTCTATATTTGAATTAATTTCTTTTAACTTATTAAATGTTTCCAAATATTCACTTATATTGTGTTTTCTGTTCATTAATTTTAATATTTTGTTAGATCCACTTTGAATAGGTAAATGTACTAAAGGCATTATTTTTTTTGAGTCTTTATAAACTTCAATTAGATCCTCTGTCATGTCTTTTGGATGTGAAGTTGTGTATCTAATTCTTTCAATTTGAGGAAATTTTTCAATTTCTAAGATTAAATCTGCTAACTTGTAACCTTCGTTATTATATGCATTTACATTTTGACCCAGCAAAATTATTTCTTTGGCTCCATTTTCGGACAAGTATTTTGCTTCATCTAAAATTTGTTTGAATGGTCTTGAATATTCAGGACCTCTTGTATACGGGACAACACAAAAATGACAAAACTTATCACAGCCTTCTTGAATAGTTAAGAATGATGAAATTTTTCCTATTTCATTTTTAATCTTACTTAAATATTTAAATTTAGAAATAGCATCAAACTCTGTTTCTTCAATTCTTTTCTTGTTATCAATATGATCTAAAATTTTATCATTTATTTTGTGATATGATTGAGGTCCAATAATTAGGTCTATATAAGGCTCCCTTTTTAACATTTCTTGATTTTCTGCTTGAGCAACACATCCAGTGATAATTACTAATGGTTTTTTTTTTGATCTAAAAATTTTTTTTACTCTGCCTATCTCATGATAAACTTTTTCTTTTGCTTTATCCCTTATATGGCATGTGTTTAAAAGATAACAATTAGCATCTTCATATTTTTCAGTTTTATAAAAACCAATTTTCTTCACGGTGTCGTATATTCTATTTGAATCATATTCATTCATTTGACAGCCGAATGTTTTGATAAATATTTTTTGTATCATCTTATTGGGACTTTTTTTTAACCCCATATAATTCTAATTTATGATCAACTAAAGTATATCCATGTTTCTCTGCAACTTTTTTTTGAAGTTTTTCTATTTCGTCATCGACAAATTCTATAATTTCACCTGATTTAACATCAATTAAATGATCATGGTGTCCTTCATTTAATTCTTCATATCTGGCCTTGCCACCTTTGAATTCATGTTTGGTTAAGATACCAGACTCTTCAAATAACTTTACAGTTCTATAAACTGTCGCGATACTTATTTTAGGATCTATTTTTGATACTCTGTTATATAATTCATCTACATCTGGATGATCAGACGACTCTGACATTACTTTTGCAATAATTCTTCTTTGGTCGGTTAGTTTTACACCTTTTGATAAACACTTTTGTTCAATAGTATCTGACATATTCAATCTTAACTTATATAAATAGGATTAATCAAATTTTTTTTAATACCAAATTTATCGCATAGATTAGGAATATTTTCATATCTTATTTTTTCACTATCTTGAAAATCTTGAAAACTATAGCAATAGTAATCAATTTTCAGTGTTAGGTGTATTGCCTTAATTGTAGATAGGGAATTTCTGATGCCAGCAAAACT
>VMHT01068298.1_pt1 | contig 10794 bp, 6 predicted proteins | sample 4693611 | NCBI WGS metagenome assembly VMHT01 (sample SAMN12280063, study PRJNA550983) | marine metagenome | isolation source: seawater sampled from same location over 5 years 0.02-0.2 micron viral filtrate | place: USA: collected off the coast of southern California halfway between the port... ... | reverse complement strand
TGTTACTTCTAGCGGAGTAAACGAAGACTTTGTACCTAAAGGCTCTGCACCGTCAGGAATTAACAAGGTACTAGGGTTTGCTTCTCCTGTGGGAGTGATTGGTGCATTAGCAGGATGGGCCAATGGCCTTGACCCAGAAACTCAAGAAAAAGGCGTATATGACGGTAAGCAAGTATATGAAAATAAAGAAACAGGTATGCAGTACTCCTACAACTTTCTGGGGATGCCTTACCAAGTAGAGGTCAACGAAACCACGGGTAAGGTACAAGACTTCTTACGAAAAGATGCATCTGGTAAATACCCTGGCGACGAAGGATATGATCAATCCACATCTGGCTATGAGAAAATGGCCCAAGATGCCCGTGATAACGGCGATGATGATCAAGCTGCGGCTATCCTGCAAGAAGCTGCCGACAACGCTACTGAGGACGATGGTAGTAATGATGCGACTAAGGGCGCAGAAGTTATTATTAAGATGGCTGAAGAAGCTGGTATGGCTATTAGCAACGAACAGATACAAGCTATCATTGATGATCCTGCGGGATGGTTGAAGGCGAATGGGGCAAGCCTTGTAGATAAAATCCCTAACCTTGATCCTGAAACGGCAGGAACCCTATTAGATCCTACTAACCCTAATTATCTTTTAGGTGATAGTCCTACTGTTGCAGTAGCAACTGCGGGCGATGCATCTACAGTAGAAGGCGTAGTTAATCCTGGCGCAGAGACATATGACGCCAGTACAACCGCAGATCAGCTAGGCACAGATGCAACTACCGTTAATGCCGCCACAGGTGAAATCCGTGATGAAAACCTAGTAGATGCTGCTCAGATCGATATGACGGGCGCTGCTACTGGTGTAAATGCTGATGGTACAACTAGCGTAACTGGTGAGGCTTTAAATGACTTTGCTACGCAGAACATAAGCAACATCATTGACACCACTACCGTATCTGGAAAGCTACTAGCCCAGAAACTAGGGGAAGGTAATTACACTGACGCCAAAGCCACTGTGCTAGGCCAGATGAAGATTATCAGTGATGAGTTTAAAGATAGTAACGGCAATCCTGTTATACCCCCGTGGGCACAAAAGCTTGCCCGTGAAACTCAAAAAACATTAGCATTTTCGGGCATCACGGGAACGGCACAAACGGCTGCGATGGCTAATGCCATCATGGAAGCCACGTTAGGCATAGCAGAAAAAGAAGCCGTTTTCTTTCAGACCTTGACAACAAAGAATTTAGATAACCGCCAAGAAGCTATCATAAACAAAGCCGCCGTATTGGCTAAGTTTGAAGTAGCTAATCTAGATGCACGTCAGGCGGCTGCGGTACAGAATGCTAAAGCCTTCTTGGAAATGGATCTCAAGAATTTGACCAATGAGCAACAGGCTGAAGTTATAAATACTCAGGCGATGGTCGATGCCATATTTAACGATCAGGCAGCTATCAACGCAGCCCGTCTGTTTGGTGCAGAGCAAGCTAATGATATGCAGAAGTATTATGACAATATGAATGCACAGATTTCGCTGCAAAATTCTGAACAGATTAATCAGATGAAGCGGTTTAATATTGGCGAGATTAATGATGGCAGCGAGTTCAACGCCAAACTAGAGCAGTCTCGACAAGAATTTTACGCCAACATGCAATATAATTTGGATCTCGCTAATGCAAAATGGCGTCAAGAAGTGGCGACTACTAATACAGAAATGGAATTTGAGGCGGCAACTTTAGACGTAAAAAACACCTTAGATCTTTCTACAGAAGCCATGACCCGTATGTGGGATCGTGTAGACAATTTGCTAGATTATATCTTCAAAGGATGGAACGCAGAAGCTGAGCGTGACGCCACCATCCTAGCCGCTGAGATTAGAGCGCAAGCAAGTAGTAGCGGTGGCGGCGGTAACAGTCTTGTGGACGGTTTATTTAAACTAGGTGCTGCGTGGATTACATCAAAGTCGGATGAACGCCTCAAAGAAAACATCGAATATTACGACACGATTAAAGGCGTCAAATATTACACCTGGAATTGGAATGCGGAAGGAAAGCGTGTGGGGGCAGATAAGCACCCTGGTTTTGGCGTGATCGCACAAGAAGTGCAGAAGAAATATCCCAACGCAGTATCTTTAGGTGAGGATGGATATCTGATGGTTAACTACGGAGAGATCCAATGAAGTTTGAAGACGCTGTAAAGAAATCCATCAAGGCATTTATGCAAGGTAAGACGCCTAGCGCCACCGATGAAATGGCAGAGGGCGGGATTTTTCACACCCCCGAATATTTTGATGAGTTGGAAGAAAAGATCTTGGGAGAAGTTAAAGAAGAGGAGAGCGTAGATGAAGATGTTTGATGCCCCAATAGCGGGTGCTAACTACGCCGCCGACACCAGAAACTATCCTTGGCATAGACCCCCTGACATCGTGAATTACGATGAGGGTGTGGACTACATGATCACTAAGATGAAAGAACCAGAGCAGATCGAACTGGTGTTCTCCTTGTTAGAAATCGATGCCCATGTAGCTACGGTTGTAACCTCGCTCCTGATGCAGGGTATATCCCGTGGAAAATTCAGTATTGATTTAGCTATCCTAATGGCAGGGCCAATCGCACGGTACATTAGCATTATCGCTGATGAGCAAGACATTAAGTATGACATGGGCGTTGGCGACAAAGATCGTATTAGCATTACGCCTACCTCTCTCAAAATGGCGCTGGGCATCATGGATGATGATGAGGAAGAAACTCTAGAGGTTCTAGAGGAAGCACCTGTTGCTGCTATTCCAGAAGGGGGCCTAATGGGTGCGCCTACAGAAGATGAAGCTGCATCTGAAGACGAACAAGCTGCAATGTTAGGTATGGTAGAAGAAGAGGAGCCTACAGATGAGTTGGCGTGATGCAAGAGCTAGAGTTAGCAGCGGCTTTTATAAACCAAAACAAGAAAGTGGGCTTGCAACAGGATTTGCCGCAGCCGCAGATATTGTGGCTAAAAGCTGGATTCAAGATGCGGCTGATGAAAAAGAGGCAGAAGCATTACGTCTAAAAGAAGAAAAGGCTCAACGTAAACGTATACGGGAGCAGCAACAAAAGGCAGAAGCAAAAGCCCAAAAAGAAAGCAAAGCAGTTAATTCTATTATTAGGCGTCAGGGGCTAGACCCTAAAAGAGTAACTGACATCGTTAGGGGTCAGATTCTTGAAGATGTACAAGTAATGGGTGTTGGGGATGCACTTTCTTTTTATTCAGACCAAACTATTAATCCAGAATATGCTTATAGAGGGATATCCCCTGAAAGTGGTGCGGCAGAACCAGCCACGCAGGAAACTACAGAAATACCAAAGATAAATACAGACGTAGGTAGCTTAGATGATGCAGAAGGTAAGGCCCCTGCCCTTGAGAAAATAGGTAGCTTAAATGCTGAAGAAGGTACGGCAGATACTCAAACGGATGAAATACTTTCAAATCCAGTAAAAGAAACTGACGATCTAGAAGATTCAACTTTAGAAGTGCCAGAAATAGAAAATACTTCTGTTAGTATGTTCAAGAAAAAAGAACCTGAAATTGATTGGTCTTCTATAACTTCTCCAGCTATTGCTAATGAAGAAGCCAGTGACATTGAGGCACAATTTCCTGAACTAGCTAACCGTATAAGGGAATACGGAAAAGGGTTAGTAACTGTAATTGAATATAAAGAAATTGAAGGAATGGGGGAAGCAGCAAGAGCGGCTGCACTTAATGACCCATCATATCCTGAAAATAATAAAAAAAGAATTAAAGAGTGGAATTCTGAAAACAGTGCTAATCAACTGCGGGATGCTGCAAAAATACCGTATGCAGATATTACCGTAGATAATTATATTCAGATAGCTGCAGGATACCGTAATAATGATCAGTTAGAAAACGGTGAAGAACTTGCTAAAAAAGTTGAAGAAGTTGGAAAGCTTATAACTGCGGCACAGGATGAGCCACTAACCCTTTCAGATATAAATGCACTTGATATAGATGTCCTTGAGGGGGCCGTAGAAGCTGGAGAGCTTGATGATGATCAAATGGCTCTGTTCAAAAGTGTCATAGATAAAAAATATAAAGTAATCGGCAGGGAGTTATCTGGGAAAGACGAAGATCATCTAGCTGGGGTACGAGATAACCCATTTAGCACAGAAGCCGAAAAAAATGCAGCCACAGCAATATTGGCAGGCAAAAAAGATGACTTCAATATTAAGGAATGGGATACGATAAAAGGGCCTACTCTTGAAGTAGCTATTGCAGTTGCAAAGGGTAATATGAAGGCTCAACTACAAGCACTTAAAAAGGCCCGTGAAACTGTACCTTCAGAAATGGAGTTGGACATGTCAGCGGGTTTCTTAATGACTACTTATACGGTGGGCGACGAAACATTTATAGCAACAGCGGCCCCAACCAAAAATGGTCAGCTATATGATGTAGATAGGCAAAAACTAATCCCTGTAGATGCCAACCCACAGAGTAAGAGCGTTAAAATGATTGGGGCGCAGGCGTCACTTATTGCACAAATGAATGATAAGGTGCTTGTACCTCTAACGGAAAGCCGCCGTGAAATGGCATACATGTTAGAGTCAGCCCAGCGCCTAGAAAAGTTTGTTGATCCTGCACAGGGCGGTAAGCCCGAAATATTAACTACAGTGGGCGGGGATATAACCCGTGTAATTAAACGCCTAGAAAATGAATATGATGCCCTAAATACTATGTTCTTAGGTGGTTCAAGTGAAGCTGAAGTATTTGCTCATATTGACCAATCACTAGATAACTTAGGGGAAACCGCAAGTATATCTTCACAATTCCAAGCAGAGGTTCTCAAGTTTGCTTACCTATATGCAACCGTTTCTCTGGAACAGCGTGGCGCAGGACTATCTAACACCGACTTTGCTAATTCTCTGAGAATTGTACAGGCAGGATCAGATTACAGAACATTTAGTGGTAATCTTCGTGCAAGATCAAAAGAAGGTATTGGTAAAGTAGAAGGCCGTATCAGCGATATTACAAACACAAGCGCACAGATTAAACTTCTAGATCAACTAGACCCATCAGGTAACTTGAGTGGTGGATATAAAACCTCTGCCCAAGATTATCTAACAAACCGTGGTCTAGGGGATATGTATACTTACGCAAATTCTAAAGTAACTGCACCTGTACCAGACCCCACTAAAACTGTGCCTAAAAACAAGCCACCGGGCCAAAAGGTTAGTGAATATAAAGGTTCAGATACCTTTGAGGCAGATAAGAAAACATATAATCAAATGTCGCCAGAAAATCGGCAAGTCTGGGCAGACATTATGGCAACCAAGCTTGGCATAGATATTAGGCTTATTATAAAAGCATATGGCGGGGGAAGTAATTAATATGGCTAACTTAACCCAAGAGCAGCTAGATTTTCTTGAAGAAAATAATATTGATATTACGGGAACTTCCTTAGAGAATTCAAATGAAGAGGAAGAAGAAACTTCCTCGCCCGTAAATCCTGACGTACAAAAGTTTTTAGATGACAACCCAGACCTTGATGTAACTGGAACATCTTTAGACCCTCTGCGTATTCAAGGTGGCACTGCGGAAGATTGGCAGGCAGAAGCAGAGAAGTATATTCCAAAAGAAACCGCCGTAACCGATGAAGTGGAAATGCGTGATGATTTCACCTATCAAAATCTCTACGGCGAATACACTAACCCTGAAGGTGAACTGGTAGAAAAGCCAGATTACGGTGCTTGGGATGCTATTGGGGCTGCATGGCAAGATAAATTTAATACAACAGGCGAAAAGAAACCCAAACAGGTTCTTCGTGATGACTATAAAGACTGGTCTGCCGCAGCTAGGGATCTGTATGAAGGCAATACGTTTTATGAGGAAGACGGGAAGAAAATATACGATAGATATGTTCCCGTTATGGATGAAAACGGTGAAGTCGTAGAATATAAATACGAAAAGGTTTTAATCCCTGACCCGTTAATGGATCAAAGTGGTTTTAATCGTATAGTAGATCAGGCTGGACGTAATATTTACCAAGAACTTGGTGGACTATTTACTGAAGCCGCTATCATGGGCGACAGTGAATTTGCTGAAAGCCGTGCCGATATGGATCTTTCTGGCGGCGAAGAAATCGGCGCTACTATCTTGTCTATTGCCGCTCCTACGCTCCCTGTTGCTAAAGCGTTTAAGTATGGCGGCAAGTTTATTAAATCGCTGAAAGGCGGGGAAGAGGCAGGGTCTGTAGGAGTATATGGCACTGTTCTAGCTGAAGGTTTAGCAGGGGCTATTACAGAAACCGTCATGTCTGGTGAAGGCGATGAGGGGATGTTTATAAAAGGGTCACGGGTTCAGGAACTTATTCCTCAGTTAAATGAAGCCCAATCTGAAAACATTGCTATGTTTGTAGATGGCCTTGCTCTTAATGGTATTATGGATGGGGTTTTGTCTCTTACAGGCCGCATGGCGGGCTATGGATACAATAGACTTGCAAGTTCAGGAAAGCTTGGTGCTAAAAAACAATTAAAAGCAGCGGTAACCGATGGCACGGTTCTTGAAGTTGCAAAATACCTAGACCCAGAAATTGTAGACCTTTCACCTACAGAAATAAAAATGCGTCTTCATTCACTTGCAGATAAGCTTAATAATAATACCACGATTAAGCTTGCACTGGGAGACTTTGAGGGTGAGATAGCCAACGATTCAGTTAATGCATTAATGATGTCTGCAGATGCATATATCAGAGAGACACGGGCAGGTTTAAAAGACACACTTTCTGCCGCTGAATTTGAAGAAATGGTAGAAAAAGAAGCAGCCCGAATGTCTACGGCGATGATTGGTTTATTTAGAAGCCAACAGAGCAATCCAGGGGTAGCTGCCACTGTCGATGCGGTTCCTGAACAAATAGGTACTTTTATTAACGAAGCTGCAGACCAAGGATTAGGCGGTAGGACTTTAGATGAGGCGGCACAGGACACTGCCACTGCCTTAGTAAAGGGTTCAGATGAGCAGGTATCTGCCATCAACAATCAAATAGATGGTGTTTCTGCTCAGACAGATGAAATCTTGGCTTCACAGGCCACTGTCTTACAGGATAATCCAATTGTTCAGGATGTTCTGGGGGATGTTACGGGATCTGCAGGTTTATTAAATACAAACAATAATGAAATGCGACAGGCATTAACCGAAATGGTTAGTGGGCCTGTGTATGATCAGTTTGTTAAAACTATGGATGCAGTGGACGCTGGTTATAGGGCATTACCTGCAGCACCCATAGATGCAGAACTTCTTAAATCTAAACTTGATGATGTTGTACAGGCTGCAAACGATTTTGATGATAGTGGATCACGGGCAGCGGCTGTCTTGCGGGATATGTTCGATGGGTTTGCTCCACAAAAGATAGGAACCGCCACAGACCCAATGCCAATCGCTGGTGAAGCGGCTTCTTCTGCAATAATGGAAACACCAGAGCAAGTAATAGAACGTATTAGTGAAAACGTCACTTTCTCTGATCTTTACGATATCAAAGCAAAGCTGGCGGGTGTAATTGATAGCTATCGTGATAATCCTAGAATACAACAGCGACTTATAGAATTCAGAAATCACATTACAGACTCAGAATCTGGTCAAATGGCATATGTGATTGATAATGCCCCAGTGGATGTATCAAAGGCATTTAGTGATGCAGACATGGCATTCAAGACAGCTAAGTCTGAATTTGCTAACTCTGAGCCTGTGCGGCGTCTGACCGACAAAATGCAGGAAATGCGTAGGTTTGATGATCCTACTAATCCTTATCCTGGGCCAGTAAAACGAAATGAACCTGACGTTGTATTAGGATCAGAACAGTTTGTTGATGAGGTAATTCAAGACGGTACGGGTACTCTAATGAACCAATTAGAGTATATGACAAAAAATATCGAAAGCATTGATGACCTTAAAGGCCCTTTCCGTGACATGTTTATTTCGAAAGCGGCAAACGGGTTGCGTGATGCTATAGCAAGTGGTGCAGCGGATGGAGCAAATCCTGAAAGAGTACTACTGGATGCATTTAAGCCTGTTCGTGATCAAATACAGGCACTGGGCGATGCAGATTTATTAAAACGTATGGAAGATGCATACGAACAGGTTCGATCCGCACATATGGGGCTTGGTGACGTAAAGGCTGCTAATGATGCACTGGTTAAAGAACTAGAGACTGCAGCACAGGTAGCACAAGAGGGTATCGTGGGGCAGCTTATTGATGTTCCTATGGGTAGAGCAGGAACCAGTGTAGGCCCCAACGCTTCTACCGTAAACTCAAGTGCAAAACAGATTATTAGAAACGTGATGGTATCTTCTAACTCAGAGAATGAGATTAGACGCCTAATGGATAAAATTGCACTACTACCAGAAACACAACAGGTAATGGCTAGGGATGCATTACAGGCGGTGGCACTAAGGGAAGTAGGCGATAGGATATTTGGCGGTTCATCTACCACCATGCGTTCTGGAACCAAAGCCCGCACAAGTGTTGCACAAGGCTCAATTAAAAAGCTTACTGCAGATGAAGCAAGTAATCTGTTTAAATCCATTAACACGGTCTTCGGCAAAGACAGTAATATGTCTGAGGCGGTAACTGACGTTGTTAATATGATGTACCAGACATCACTTCCTAGTCGTGTACGGGCTTCTCAGTCAGGCTCAGACACTATCATTAATGCGGCTAGAGATAGTAGTATCAGGGATGCGGTATCATCTGCAATTCTTCTTACTGCAGGCTACATGAACCCTACAGCCGCCATGCTGCGTAGAATTACTTCTGTTCCTGTTGCACAGGCAGAAGCATTACAAAAAGATATAGCAGCACATACTCTGGCGGTAATTGTAACAGACCCAAAGAAATTTTCTGAACTGTTAAAAGCTACTGCGGGCGGCACAGACCCCACTGCGTTACAAAAAGCTACAACTATCGCAAAACAGATGGTAGAACAGGCCGCTGCAGGTACACGCTATGAAATTCGTGTTCAGGAAGAAGATGCATTTGGTGAGGAAGACTCTGGAGCAGTAGACAGAGATATGCTGCAGTTATTTGGTGTTATCCCATAGAAAAACCCCCAGACCTAAATCTGAGGGTTCAATCTAAAACGACTAGGAACCGACCAAGGTTCTAATCACCTACTGTTATATAAAAACTAAGCCTTGAGGTCAATCGCCTTGAGGCTTTTTCTTTTATATAGTTTGCACAAATATGGCATCTTCTTTCGGTATATCGAAGAACTTTTCGCCAAACGCAATCTTCCTGTTAGGTACATCTACTTTAGTCGCATTTAGCACCTTTTTGCGACCTATTACGGCAGCATGGGTAAGGCTATTATTAAAGACCATGAACTGCGTAGGTTTACCTAAGAATTTAGCCTTCCGTACAGGAATATGAATAGTATCGTACTTAAAGTCTTTGCCATGCCAGACGGTTTTAACCTCAACCTCACAGTAAAACCGCTTACCGTTCTTTTCTACTACAAGGTCTACGTCATATTCATTGTCGTGATCCGTACAGGTGTAGCCCTGCTTAGTCCAAAACTCTTTAGCACGGTTTCTTGCGGCTTCATCATACTTGCTGAAGTCTTTCGACTGAAATGCTTTGTACATGTGTATTCCTGTTGTAAAAATAGGCTTTATTAAAGCCCCGCTGCCACTCACGGTGGTAGTGAGAACGGAGCCTGTAGTTGCATGTGAAATCCCCCCTAAAGAAGGCGTCATAGCCTTCATCAAAGGGTTTAGTCATGGCTACTCACACTTCCGTAGTCCAGTTGCTGGGTCAAAGTAACACGCTCCACCTTCTTCAATGAAATTGTCCTTTTCTGCAGGCTTCTCTTCAACATCGTTTTCTGATGAAGCAGCATTCAAAATTCCAAAACGCTTTCCGCTGGCACGAAAGGTTGTACAGCCAGACGAACCACCTTCATAAGCGTCCATGTAGACTTGTTTGAATTGCTCCCATGTTACATCATCCCCGACATTACATGTCTTACTACAGGCACTATCCACATATCGGGAAGCTACATTTAAAACACGAACATGATCGAATACTGATAGTTGATCTGCCGTTTTACCTTTGACCCCAAACTCTCTGTAACCGTAGTCTTCAACAACCTCTTCTGTTGGCCCATCAAAAGTTTGTATGGTTCGCTTGGTTACATAGCTGAATACGGGTTCAATCCCGCTAGACACATTATCTGCGCTCAAACTGATTGTGCCTGTTGGGGCAACGCTAAGAAGATGGCTGTTACGAATACCATGCTTTGCAATCTTTGTACGAATCTTGGTAGGCAAAGTCATAGCAAATTCGCTGGTTAGGTAATCCTTCTTAAACAGAGGAAATGCACCTTTCTCCTTCGCCAATTCGATAGATGTTTCATAGCAAACATCACGAATAGTACTCATAATCTCTTCAAGTACCCGAATAAATTCATCTGATCCGAAATCAAAGCCCAGTGCTTCAATCGCATTTGCAACGCCTGTTACGCCTAATCCCATGCGGCGGGTATCTTTGGCTTGTTTCTCTTGCTGCGGTAGCGGGTAGGTGGCCCTGTCTACCACATTGTCCATTGCCCGTACCACATAAGGAATATCTTCCTTGAGCATGTTCATGTTGAAGGCGTATTTACCGTCATGCTCGACAATATATTTAGTGAGGTTAAATGACCCTAAAAGACATGCACCGTAGGGTGGTAATGGTTGTTCCCCGCACGGGTTTGTGGCAACAATTTTCTCTCAATAATGCAAATTATTCTTACTATTAATTCGATCAATAAACAGAATACC